>JACCED010436930.1_pt1 | contig 27129 bp, 16 predicted proteins | sample 7455021 | NCBI WGS metagenome assembly JACCED01 (sample SAMN15323456, study PRJNA562643) | freshwater metagenome | isolation source: river surface water | place: USA:Blue River Watershed | collected 2017-08-19 | reverse complement strand
GTAGTTCCGAACATAGTTCCGAACATAGTTCCGAACAAAGTTCCAATATATCTAGAGGTAGTTCTTTTGCATCATCAAGTGAAAATAATAATATAGATTTAACTGGAGATATTATTAATAATTATAATATTATTTCATCACTTGGTAAAGGTTCATATTCTAGAGTGTGGTTAGCTTATAATATTGCTGATAATAAATATTATGCATTAAAAGTTCAAAACCCTGATGATTTTAATGATGGTAAAGATGAGATAAATATATTAAAAAAAATACCAAGTGATGAACCTTATATTAATAAATTAGTTGAATATTTTGTTGAAACTAGATTTGTTAACGATGTTCCGACAAATTTTATTTGTTCTGTATATGTTTTATGTGCAGGTAATTTAGATGGTTTAGCTAGAAAAGGTAAATATAAAAACGGCTATCCAGAAAATATTGTTAAAAAAATATTTAAGCAAGTATTATTAGCATTAAATACTGTTCATAATAAATTAAATGGATATCATGGAGATGTTAAACCTGATAACATATTATTATGTGGTTTAAATGATAGAGATGCAAAATTTATTAAAATGTATAGTAAACATAATTTTTCAGAAATATATAATAAAACAAAAAAAGAATATATGTTAGAAAAGAAATTAAAAAAATTAGACCCAGCCATGAAATCAAGGATTAGAAAAAAGATACATTCTGCATTAATAGAAATGATGGATGAAAATGAAGAAAATCAATATATATGTGATAATAAATATATAGAAAATCCTCAAATTAAATTAACAGATTTTGGTTTTTATTGTCATAAGGATGAATTCTTCTATGAACCATTTGGAACAAGATATTATATGGCACCAGAAATTATAATTATGGCTGATTGTAGTGAAAAGGTTGATATATGGGCTTTGGGATGTATGCTTTATGAATTAATGACTGGTGAAATATTATTTGACCCACATAGTGATGAAAAAGGTTCAACTGATTTTCATCATTTAGAAATGATAATAAATTTGTGTGGTGAATTTAATGGTCTATTTCAATCAGGTGAATTTTATAAAAAATTCTTTAAAAATGATAAACTAACAAATATGATATATAATAATGATTTTAAATTATCTACTTATGATAAAATTAATAAAAAATTATTAAATCATAAGATAGATAATAAAAATATAACTGGATTGATTACGAATATGCTTCAAATAAATCCAAAGAAAAGACCGTCTATTAAAGACATTTTAAAGAATGAATGGCTTAATTAACCGACTAATGATACTATTTCAATATTAATATCATCATAATCACTATGAGTGTATGGTTTAATGAGCCTACCGTATGAAAAACTAAACATATATATTTATTATAATATATCTCTATTATTAATATTTTCAATTTTTCCCATATATTAGTAAAATTATTAGAAATATAGTTAAAAATATTGAATTAAACATTATTTATTATATTATATTATAATATAATGAATAGTGATGATGAAGAAATTGTTCTCGAAACAGATGATGTTATAGATAGAGATGAAAATGAAGATGCGATTGATACAGAATTAGAACAAGAAGTTAATGATGAAAATGAAAATGATAAAATGGATAAAATATATGAAAATGATGGTGATAATGACAATGAGTGTATTGATATAGAAGAACCTGAAATTAATATTTCTGATACAATTGTTCCACCTGAAAAAAGAACATCAAAAAATAAAATGACAAGATATGAATTTGTAAGAATTATTGGCGAACGAGTAATGCAATTAACAAAAGGAGCTAAACCACTAATTAAACAAAATAAACAATCAATGGAACTTTCTTATAAAGAAATTGCCATAGAAGAATTAAAAGCTAATATGATACCTTTTAAAATAAGAAGATTTGTTAAAGATCATTATGAAATTTGGAAAATTGATGAATTAAATAAAAAACATTTAGAACCTCTATTTTATTAGAGGTGATAAATAAATCGAAGATTATTAACCATTATTTTATTAGAGGTGATAAATAAATCGAAGATTATTAACCATTATTTTATTAAATTATATAAAATATATATAAAAATTATTATAAAAAATATTTCTTTCCAAAAATATTTATAATCATCCTTTGCATTTTTTATTAAATAATCTAATGGATTAATTTTCTTAAAAAATATATCATAATTATATCCGAAATTTTCTAATATATTAACAATATCTACATTTCCAGGTGCAGAAATAACAACAGGTTTTTTATTATTTATAATTAATCTTTTATCTTTATAATATAGATTTTCATTCTCAAAGTATTGATAATTATAAAATAAAATATTATCAGTATCATAACCTATTTCTTTATGATTTTTACATAATGAACTAAAAAAATGCTGGTCATCTGATTCATCTGATATTATAAATTTATGTAATAATTCTTGGATATAATAATTATATCCAATATATAATCCTGCACTTATAAATACATTATTACATAATGTAAATTTTTTTTTTTTATAATAATTGACAAAAAAATTAGATGAATTATCTGTTGAAAATACTATTTTTTTATCATTGAAATTATTAATAAATTTTTCATATAATTCATCATCAGAACCTAGTAGAATTGAGTCAAACCCATCAATATGACAAATAATTATATTATCATCTAAAGTTTTTAGATGTTTTAAAATATTTTTTGCTCTATCTTTCCAACCAAACCATTTATCTCCATAACCAAGAACATTTAAATTAATTTCATTATCTTTTGCACTATTTTTTAATATTTCAAATAATCTTTCAGAGTGAGTTGCATATGTTAAATAATATATTTTATTCATTTTTTATTCATTATTATAATAAATATTTTTTAAACTTTCCAACTACTATAACAAATTCCACATACATAATTCGTTAAATATAAATCTTTTTCTCTAAAAAATACTGCTTCTTTATTAGTATCATCTTTATGTGATATACAATTTATATTTTTACAAGTATAATCACGTGTCCGTGGATAAATTGGATTTAAAAATAATAGTTTATTATCATCCATACTTCTATAAACACTATAGACTGAATCAACATTTAATTGATACAGTCTAATAGTTTCATTTATTTTCTTTTTATAGTTACAATTATTGCATTTAAACATAATACCACCAATTGATGAAATGGGACTAAATAATACTTTAATTTTATCTTTTTCATCCTCATCTAATTTTATATAATGATGATTATTTTCTAAATCTTCTAATTTAAAATCAGCTTTATAATTATTTAAATTTTTTCCCGCTTTTAGACGTTTTAATGCACTTTCTACATTATCAAGACTTTTACGAGTATCTTCTTCAGGCTTATCATCTGCTCCAGCCTTTGAAATATCAAAACTATAGTTGCACTTGGGACAAAAATACATTATATTATTATATTATATAATTTATTATTCTTTAATCAATTTTTCTAATATAAAACTTTAGTTTTATATTAGAAAAATTAGGTGAAGGAGCCATGGCGACTGAAATCAATTTTTTATTTATATAAATCAAAGATTTACATAAATGATAATTAGGCGATAATAGAAGTTCAATTTTTATTATTATTGAAAACTCTAAATTATCAGATGAAGATTATTAAAATGCATTTTTTGAAATTAATTGTTTTATATATGTTTTATTTATACAAGAGAAATATTCAGTACCAATGTGTGTTTTTTGAATAATAATTTTATTATTATTTAATATATTTAATATTTTCTTTTCAATAATATTACAATTATCTACTTCCAATACTAAAATTATTTTTGCTTCTTTTCCATGTTCTTTTAATCTTTCATAAATATTTCTAGTACTTTTACCAAATTTATAAATAGTTTCCTCATTATTTACATCATATTTTTCAATTAAATAAATATAATTATGCTTTTTATTTTTATTATATTTTTTATTATTTGATAGTCCTAATGGTAATTCAATTGAATTATCTGAATATAAATCTAATTTTGTGTCTACTTCTGTCGCTACTTCTGTCACTACTTCTGTCTTTACTTCTGTCGCTACTTTTGGTACTACTTTTGTCGCTACTTCTGGTACTACTTCTGTTGCTACTTCTGGAACTACTTTTGGTACTACAAATTTTATTTCTATTTCTGTTTCCATATATTTTTTATAACACACTTTATTTTCATGATGCCATAAACTATGTCTATTTGCCAATTTTTTATAACAATATTTACAATTAAATGTTTTTTCTTTTTGAACTTTTAAATGATAATTTTTATTATGTTTCCATAGTCCACTGTTTGTTTTGAATTCAAGTTTACATTCATTGCATTTATATAATGTCATTATTATATTATTTCCTATATTTTTAAATCTGTTAATGATTTTAATAACAATAAATATATTTAGAGTGGTATATATTTAAAATGCCAATTTCTCAACAAAAAATAACACATAACTTAACCCATTATATAGGAAGAAAGTGTATCTAAAAACGAACAAAATAACAAAATTGAATAATATCATTAACCTTTTATATTTTATATAATAAAACTAAAGTTATTATTTAAAGAAAAAACTTTAGTTTTATTTTTTACATGGATTTAGCCTATATCTAGTATAAACTAATATCACCAATAGTCCATATTAGGGGTGGTCAAAAATTTTGAAAAATAATATTTAAAAATATCATTCTTATCATAATATAATATGACTTTGAAAGATGATGCCAAGAAGATTAAGCAAAAAATCGATGAGTTATTGAACGAGAACCGTACTGCTAAAGGCATGAGTGAATTCACACATGTTAGTATGGGAGGTATAACATTTCCAGGTAAATTTAATTTTGCAGATAAAAATAAAAGAGAAAAATTGGCAAAATATTTAGCACAAGCTAATGAAAAAGGTGTTGTTTTTTCAATTGCAGAGAAATTACAAACATTTGCCCCAATTATGGTTGATATAGATTTAAGATATCCAAAAGATGGTGTTAAAGAAGATTTTGAAGATATGAACCATTTATATGATGATAATATGATTTTTAAAATTGTAGATAATTATAGAAAAGCAATTAAGCATTATTTAAATGTATCTGATAATGAAGTACAATGTTTTATATTTGAAAAAAATAAATTCGGACAAAAATCAGGTGAAGCATCTGATGGTATTCATATGATTTTCCCCTATATTGTAGCAAATAATAAAGTTAGACATCTTATTTTCAAGTATGTTTATGATAAATTAATGAATGAAGATACGGACGAACCGTTATTTTCAAAATATTCTAATTTTTCTTCAGTATTAGATGATAAAATTATTTCAACTAATCCATGGTTAATGTATGGATGTGCTAAACCAAATGGTGAACCATATAAACTTACAAGAATTTTAGATGTTGATAATGATGAAATAGATTTAGATACAATTGGTGGAGTAGTTGATATTGTTAAATTAATAAGTATGAGAGATGAACGTTGGGAAGAAGATAATGCTACACCATTTAATGATGATTATGATGAAGATAAAATTAATGGATTATATATTGAACATTTCAGTTATGGTGGTGATAAAGATGATCCTAATGATATGTATGAATTAATTCCTGATGATAAATTAGATTTAATTGATAAAGCAATGAAGATGACAGAATTGTTATCTTCAAAGAGAGCTGATAATTATTTTGAATGGTTACGCGTTGGTTGGGCTCTTCATAATACTCATCGTTGTCTGATTGATACATGGGTCCAATTTTCAAAGCGCTCAAGAAAATTCAGTGATGGCGAATGCGAAAGATTATGGGCTAGTATGAAGGATGATGGTTATACCATTCGTTCTTTGATGTTATGGGCTAAGGAAGATAGTCCCGAAGAATATAAAATCTTTGTCAGAGAAGATTTTGAGAACAATCTAAAAAAAAATTCTGTTAATAATACTTTCATGATTGCCAAAGCACTTCATACGAAGTATTTTGATAGATTTGTGTGCGCAGATGTTAAACAAAATATTTGGTATCATTTTACCAGCCATCGTTGGAACAAATGTGTCAACGGTGGCAAATTAATTACATTAATGAGTAGCGAATTTGCTAATTATTATATTGCTATGGGTCAAGAATATAGCAAACAAGCAATTGATGCAAATGGTTCAGATAAGAAAACATTTTTAGATCAATCAATTCATTTTCAAAAAATTGCTGATAGTTTGATGGATATTAACTTTAAAGAAAAGGTTATGAAAGAAGCCAAATATATTTTCCATGATGACCAATTTCTCAATAGATTAGATGAAAATCATCATCTTCTTGGATTTGAAAATGGTGTTTATGATTTAAAATTAAAGAAATTCCGTGCAGGTCAACCTGATGACCATATTTCTATGTCAACTAAACAGCAATATGTTAAATGGAATGATAATAATCCTTATGCTAAATATATCAAAGGTTTCTTTGAACAAGTTATGCCTATTGAAGCAGTCCGTAATTATCTTCTTACCAGATTATCAACTTGTTTATCAGGTGAAAATCGGGATGAAATTTTTATTTTCTGCATCGGTAGTGGTAGTAATGGTAAATCATTGACTTTTCAACTTGTAAGTGAAGCACTTGGAGACTATTATATTTCATGTCCTATTACTATTATTACTCGTAAACGTAATAGTTCTAATGCTGCATCTCCTGAATTGGCTCGTATGAAAGGTGTTCGTTGCGGTGTCTATCAAGAACCTGGAACAGATGAAGAAATTAATGTAGGTATTTTCAAAGAATTATCAGGTAATGATAGATTTATGGTTCGTGGATTATACTCAGAGCCAATTGAAATCCGTCCTCAACTTAAACAATTTATGACCACAAATGAATTACCTGAAATAAAAAGTATTGACGGAGGTACATGGCGTCGTATCCGTGTAATTGATTTTATGTCTAAATTCGTTGAAAATCCAAATCCAGCTGAACCATATGAATTTAAATTAGACACTACATTAAAAGATAAAATTAGCCAATGGGCTCCGGCATTTATTAGTTACTTAATTCATATTTACACTACCATGTATGATATTCCTAATAGAACACCTGAACCAAATGAGGTCAAGGCTAGCACAGAACAATATCGTAAGGAACAAGATTTATTAAGCGAATTCTTTGATAATTGCTTTGAACGTACAAATGATAAGAAAGAAGGTGTTAAGAAGAAAGAAATTTCAAGTAAATTTAAGGAATGGTATAGAGAAGCCCATGAAGGTGAAACTGCACCTAAAGGCAAAACAATTAATGAATATTTTGAAAAGGTCCTCAAATTGAAATACTCTGGAACATATGGTTATGTTGGTGTAAAATTAAAAGTGGATGAGACAAACTCTTCCAGTGAAGAAAAAGGAGACCAGATGGAAGAAACTGATTAATTTAATAAATTTAATAAATTAATATTATAAGATATTATATATGAACATAAATGATATAATATCTTATGTAATCATTGGGTTTATTTCAATGGTAATTGGTATAATTTGTATAAATATTATTTTACAAAAGGACCAAAGAGATAAATATAATTCAATCAAAACATATTTATTGTTTTTTATAATTGGTATAATAATTCATATATTTACTCAAATGACAAATTTAGACCAACTTTATTGTGACAAACAATGCAGAATGAAATTAGGTCTTACTGTTTAATAAATTTTTATTATTATTATATCTATAATAATATGTTCCATGAAAGTCATTTTTTTATGATATATATTATAATATTAACAATATCTTTAACTTTAATATTTAGAAATAATATTATTATAAATTTAATCATAGCTTATTTAATAATTGTAATATTATTTATAAATGTTAATCCATATGATATTAATCAGAATAAATTATCTATATTAAAAAATATTCCTGAAAAATATACATCAAAAATAGGTAAATTAAATGATATAAATGTAAATATAATAAAATATCCTTTTGTCGTAAAACCAATTATATGTAGTAGAGTATCAAAAGATGTTTATGTAGTTAAAAGCAAAGATGAATTAATTAAAATATTAAATGATATTAAAGATAAAGATGAATTTATGTACCAATCATTTATTCCATTTGAAAATGAAGTTGGTATATTGTATGAAAGAAATTTATTTAATAATAAAGGTAAAATAATATCTATTGTTAAAAAGTCATCAAAAGATTTTTCTGTAATGGCATCATGTAGTGGAAATGTATCATGTGATGATATAACTGATTTAGTAACACCTAAACTAACTAAAGTTATATGTGAAATAGCCGATAGTATTCCTAATTTCAATGTTGGTAGATTTGATATTAAATATAAAGATGAAAAATCATTATTATTAGGTGAAGATTTTTATATATTAGAAGCAAATGGAACAATGGGTTTTGATTTACGTAAATCTATAAATAAATATAGTATTTTTAAAAAAGGATTATATATAAATCAATGGTTTATTTATAGAGTATTATATGGTATTAAAAATATAATTACATTTAATGGATATAATATATTTATGCAAATAGTTATATTAATAAAAACTTTTACTAATTTTATAAAATGTGATGATTGGGAAAAAATATTTGCATTATATACTTAATAACTTATAAAAACTTGTTTAATATCCCAATAGTTTGTCTAACATCATTAATACTACTATTATTTTTTAATAAAATGATATATAATTGAATTTTATTATGAAATGTTATTTTTTTATTTAATCTAATTATATCATAAATATTAAAAACATTTAACAATCCATTATAATTATTATTGTTTATTATATAATTATTAATTGCTAATATTATTTTATTTATTGTATATTCTTGCATTTTTATTTGATATGATAAATTTACTTTTTTAAATAAACTAAATAACTTAATTTTTTCTTCTTCTGATAAAGAGTTTAATAATTTTGAATAAATGTCACTTACAGCATGATTATTATAAAAAATTACAACAAATGATTTTATTAAATTTAATAAAATTTCATCATTAATATAATTTTTTATATATAAATCTTCTAAACAATTTAATATATTGTTTTTTTGTTCTTTATTTAATATAATATCAAAAGCAGAAGAAATATATTCAGAAACCTGAAATATCTTCATTAAATCAATTTAGAAAAGTATATTAATGCTTTTCTAAATTAGAATAAGGCTATTTAATGGTTGGAATTATGTTCCAATTTTTAATTTTTAATTAGTTCAGGAGCATCATCTTCAGAATCTGTATCATCTTTATGTGTTTTTATTTTTTCTACTTTAGGAACTGATGTAGGTCTGTTAAATGTTGTTATGTCAGCAGTTTCAGCCTCTAAACCAATATTTGCTGGTTCAATACAAAAGAATTTTCCTAAGGATGTAAAATATTGTTTTATAGCATTACTTAATTTCATATCATTACTTACTGGTTTAGTTGAACCCATAACTGCACTAATTTGAGTTCTAAATTTATCGGGATTTTCAATTACATCTAATGGTGATGGAATATTAGCACCACCATAGTTTTTAACTATATTAACATAGCTCTTAAAAATCTTATCTGGAATAGTACGTTTAAGTGATTCTAGTTGTTTATATTGTTCTCCTCCTCTGCAACGTTGTGCTCCACGTAATCTATTTTTAAGTTCTTTGCGTTTGTTTTCTAATTTTAATTCTTCTTCATTGCAAATTTTAGCATTAATATTATTTTCATTAATAGTGATATTAAACACAAAACCTTCCTTTAAGTATTTAGAACTATCAATAAGGTCGAGTTTGTCTGATGAAGTTCTAACGTCATTCTTAAATCTATCAACTGCAGTTTTTGATACAAAACAACTGCGATCACCCTCAATAAAGACATTCATAATATAATAATAAAAAATAATATGTTTTTATATGTTAAAACCTTTGGTTATAATATTCAAAATAGATATGTTATAAAAACATATATATATTAATATTAATTAATGGTTAAAGATACAAAACTATATGACATATTGGAGGTTCAACCTACAGCTACAGAACAAGAAATTAATAAAGCATTTCATAAATTATCTAAAATATGGCATCCAGATAAAAATGCTCATAGATTAGAAGAAGCAACTAAGAAATTTCAAGAAATTTCAGAAGCAAAAAATATATTATCAGACCCAGAAAAAAGAGAAATGTATGATAAATTTGGTACTACTCAAGAACAACCCGGTGGATCTAATTTTGATCCAGCTGATTTATTTGGACAAATGTTTAGTGGAATGGGTGGAATGGGTGGAATGCCAGGTATGCCGGGTTTTTTCCAACAACAAAGACGTCAACAGGAAGATTGTGTTGTAGAGCATGTAGTTGGTTTAGATGATTTATATAATAATAGAAAAGTTAATATTAGATATAAACACAAAGTATGTTGTTCTAAATGTAATGGAACTGGCACTAAAGATGGTAAAACATCTGATTGTAATGGTTGCGGTGGAAAAGGACAGAAAGTCAGAATAATTAGACAAGGTCCTATGATACAACAAATGGTTGGAGCATGTGATGAATGCAATGGTTCTGGTGAAAAGATTAATAAAGATAATAAATGCATTGATTGTATAGGCAATAAATATTTATTAAAAGAAACTATGTTTGAATTTTCACTTAATAAAAATATGATGAATAATCAAAAAATAGTAGTAAATGACATGGGTCATATTTTGAAAAATGGAAAAACAAATTTAATAATTATAATTAAAGAACAACCACATCCAATTTTTAAGAGACAAGGAAATGATCTTCATATGGATATTAAATTAAGATTATTTCAAGCAATTTATGGTTTTACAAAAATGGTTACTCATTTAGATGGAAGAAACATTTTAGTCAAATTTGATAAGATGATAAAGAATATGAAAACTTTAATCAAAGTTAAAAATGAGGGAATGGGCAATGGAGGGCATCTTTATATCCATATTAGTACATGTATGCCAAAGATTGATAAATTAGACGAACAAGAAAATACAATCTTAAAGAAATTATTAGTTAAAGCACATATGGCTGAATATCAAAAAGAACAAAACATTAGTAAAAATTCTGATAAATTAGATTCTTGTATATTAGAAGAAATTGATGAAACAGATGATGAAAATGATAATGATGATGGACAACAAGGTGGTCCTCAAGGAGTTCAATGCGTACAACAATAATAATTATTTTCGTATCTAGTAAATAATAATATATTATAATATAATATATTATTATGAAAATTTTTATATTAAGACATGAAGATAGAACAATGGATGGAACATTTTTTTCACCATTAACTCAAGATGGTTTAGATAATTCAATTAAATTAATTGAAATATTAAATAAATGTCAAATTGATGTTATTTATTCATCTCCATTTATTAGAACATTACAAACAGTATTACCATATTCAAAATCAAAAAATGTTAAAATAAATTTAGAACATAGTTTAGCAGAAATTCAACATCCTCATTTAATACCAGTTAAATCATATCAAATAAATTTACCTCAATATATTGCAGAACAATTTAATTATAATTCCAGTTATACTAGTTATTTAGATCCATCTAATCATGTATATCCAGAAGATGAAAAAAGTGTTAGTAATAGGGTAAAAAAATTTATAACAAAATTAATAAATGAAACGATAGATACAAAGCATAATGTATTAATTGTTACTCATCAAATTGTATGCAATGCTTTATTAAGACTAGCAACTAAGAAAGTAAAAGGATTGAATATAGATGCAACTTATAATTATCCAAAAGGCGGTTTAACAAAAATTTTTGATACTGATGAATGGTGTTTTGAACCAATGAATTGGAAATTTATTATATAATAAAAATTATATAATTATTATTAATGATAGATGATTTAATAAATGAAATAGGAAATTATAAATTTATATTTATAGATGATCCATTTAAAATGGATGTTCTTAAGTATCTTAAATATTTAATGCCATTATTAAATTCATATGATATGAATATATTATTTAATTTAACTTTAGTATTAATTGAAGAAATTAGTATTAGATATAATTTTAATAAAGATGTTGGATATAAACAATGGACTAAAAATAATGGTAGGGATATAGCATCTTTATCATTAACTTTAATACCTTACATTGGTGGAACTAATGATAAAAATTATGATTTAATTGAAAATTTAAAAGACATTATTTATAAATCAAATAATAATACTATTAATACAGATATTTTAGATATAAATAGAAAAGACGCATTAAATAAATATTTTCCCTATAGTAATTTCACTTTAGGATTATTAAATAATAAAGATAATATTTATAACTTATATGAAAAAAATCAACATACAATTTATCATTGTATTGAAAATAATTTTATGTCTATGATGGAAACAATTAAAATAACTAATGGAAAATTATTTATTAATTGGATTAATGTAATTCCAACTCATAATTATAAAAACACATTTTTATATAATACTAGTAAAAAAGAATTAAAAAAAATAGATAATTTAATTAATGATACTATTACCGGTGATACAATTAATAGTGTTTTTGAAATATTAAAAAACAATAAAGGTTTATGGTTAGGTGATTATTATAATGTATTTACAAATGCTTATTTTCATTCAATTAGAAAAATAAAATGGTTTATATTTTGTAAAAAAGTACCAACTAATGAATATTTTTATATGATACAATATTTAAATAAAATAATAAATTTAAATTCATTATTTAAAAATTCAGATTACAATAGTTTACCAGATAATGATAGAATAAATTTTAATAATCAATATGAAAATTTTTATAATAATCTTAAAAATCATATTGCATCCTTTACAGATTTAGAATTTGAATTTAACATGGTAAAAAATATAATATCTTTTTTATCAAATAATTATTCAAAAATGCATACATTAGATGAAAAATTAACTAATATATTTAATGAAGTTGAAGTTATTATTAGTGGTGATGATCTTGACCCAGTTGATCTTCAAGTTAATAAAATATCAAATGAAGAATTATTAGAAAGTATGAGTGCATTAACTCCTGAAATATTATGGGATTATTTAAAAGAAAGTATAGTTGTTTTACAAACTACTCCTTATGCTAAATATTTAATTAAAAAAAATTCAATAAATGAATTACAAATTAACATGGATTTTTTTAATTTAAATGAAAGTAATAATGCTAGAATAAATTTAAAAAATATATATAATATTTGTAAAATAATATGTCATGAAACAATAGAAGAAAAATACGTTCTATTAGGAAATAATTTTAAATCTCTTAATGAACATTATACATTTAGATTTTTCATATTGTTTTTAAACAAGGAGATTATTAAAAGCATAAATATTAAAAGAAATATTAGATTACAAGAAGTTGACAATTATAATTATAATGATGTTATGGAAGAAATACAAAATGGATGGGATATTATCAAAGTTGATTTAGTTTGGGATTATTTAAATGATAATGGCTTATTATCAACTTTTAATATTAATTTAGAAATAACTGATAATGATTTAATGCAAATATCTGATGTTAATATTAAAAATAAAAAAATACAAAGTGGATTAAAAACTTTTTTCAATAAAAATAAACATTTATTTGATTGTAATTATTTTTTAACAAATGAACCATATAATTCATTAAATAAATTTAATAATAAGTCTTATATGGATGTATTAACAGAAAAATTAATAAATTATACATTTTATGCAAATGATTGGATATCACAATTAAACTTTTTTAATCATTATATTAATCATTCAATATTGTATGTAACAGGTAGCACTGGCACAGGTAAATCTACTCAAGTGCCTAAATTAGTTATGTATGCATTAAAAATGTATGATTATAAAAATGATGGTAAAGTTATTTGTACTCAACCACGTATTCCCCCTACTCAAGACAATGCAAAAAGAATTTCTAAAGAAATGGGTGTTGATATAATAGATGAAAATAGATTTTATGATAAAAAAGAACACAAGACTGATTATTACTATATTCAGTATAAACACATGAAAGATAATCATATTAAAAAATATGCAAATCATTTAACATTAAAAATGGTAACTGATGGTACATTATTAGAAGAATTACTTAAAAATCCAATGTTAAAAAAAATATCAAGATCTACATTTAATGAAGAAAAGAATGAAAGCACTACTATTGATATTGATATTGAAAATTTATATGATGTAGTTATGGTAGATGAAGCTCATGAGCATAATGCTAATATGGATTTAATATTAACTTTAATGAGACAATGTTGTATGTATAATAATTCAGTTAGATTAATTATTGTATCTGCAACTATGGATGATGATGAACCTATTTATCGTAGTTATTATAAATTAGTTAACGATAATATAGTTTATCCAATTAAACAACCACTAATAAAGCATCCTATATATAATTCTATTAATAATTCAACTAGTGCTTCTATTAATAATTCAAAATCTAATTTTATTGATAGTTATTATTTAGACCGTAGAATTCATATTAGTGTTCCAAAACAATCATATTCTTATAAAATAACTGAATATTATGATGAAGAGATTGAAAAACAATTTACTATTAATAATACAGAAAACGCAAGATTAGCTCAAGAAAAAAGTTATAATATTATAAAACAAATATGTGAAACATCTGTATCAGGTGATATATTATTATTCTCAATTGGTAAAGAAGAAATTAAAACAGCTGTTAGACAATTAAATAGGATAATTCCTGCAAGTGTTATTGCTTTACCATTTTATAGTGAAATGAATGGAAAATATAGGGATATTATTTCAGATATAGATAAAAAAATTATGACTATTAGAAATAAAAAAGAAAACATAGCTGAAGAATGGGCTGAAGATTATTTAGATATTAAAGATGTCCCAGAAGGAACTTATAAAAGAGCTATTATTATTGCTACAAACGTAGCTGAAGCATCAATTACAATTGAAACATTAAAATATGTTGTTGATACTGGTTATAGTAAAGTAAATAGATATAATGATTTAATGGATGCATCTAATATTAATGTAGAACCAATCTCAGAATCAAGTAGAATTCAAAGAAAAGGTCGTGTTGGTAGAGTAAGTGAAGGAACAGTTTATTATATATATGGTAAAAATAAAAGATTAAACGTTGCTCCAAAATATGGTATAACATTAGGTGATTTCCACAATAGTTTTATTAAAATGTCTAGTCAAAATCAAGATTTATCAAAAGGACATTTTTTGGATGTTAAATATAATCCATATTTATATCAAAGATTTTATGATAATATTAAAAGTATATTATATTCAACCACAAAAGAAGCAACATTCAGTTATATAAGTAATATAGAACAAATTATATTTGAACAATATTTATTAATAAATGAACCAGTGGAACCATATTATTTTTATAATTTTAATGAATTACAAAATGATGATTTACCTGAAAATTTTAGAAGAATGGAAGATGGTTATAATTTTAATACATTAGTCGATTTAAGAGGTAAATTTTATATAATTCATCCTTATGAAAACATTTTACAAAGAAATATTTTGAATGATATTATTATTATAAATAATCAAAGAATAAATAAGATAAATATTCAACAATTTCAATATATGTTAAGTAATATTAAAAATAAATTATTTTATCTTCCAATTAATATTAATATTAATAATATTAATTCTCAATTCTATAAAAGAACTGAATATTATGATAGAATTAGTGAAGTTATGAATATAATTAAAATGGAAGAAAAAGATGCTATCATTTTATATATTTGCGCAGGATTTAATATATTATTAGAAGGTTGTCAAGTAATTTCATTAATTAAAACAATTAGTGATATTAGTGGAATTATTAATGAAGAATATTATGATCAAATTAAAAGTATTTTTGGTTCAAATTCAGATATAAATTCTTTATATAAAATAACTTCTTTATTTAAAAATACTTTTCCAAATTTATTAGTTTATAAGGTATTTAATGATTTAAATGTATTGGAGAAATTTAAAACATATTATTCTGATATTTTAAAAGAATATAAAAGAAAAAACTATTCAGCGATAAAAGATTCTATTGATATTATGAATTGGTTATATTATAATGGTGTTTTAGATACAGATAGAGGTTTTTTACATTGGATTAAATCATCTGGAACTTTTAAAAAATTATTATTAAATGATATTAATAAACATTCAACTAAAATTAGTAAATTATGCAATGATTATTATTTTAATTATAATAAAATAATTGAATATTATGAAAATTTAATTAATTTAATAATTAGTATATTAAGCGCAGATATTGAATATGAAAAAGAATTAAAAAAGAAAAACCCTTTTATTGAAGCAAAAAAAATAAATTCCTATTTATTAAAAGCAGTTAGCAATAATATTGAAGAACAATTAAATTATGCATTTTTTATAAGCCAACCATTATATTTATCAGTAATCTTTGAAAATGGATATAAAACAGTTACATCATCATTTGATTGTAGTATAAAAAAATATAGTAAAGGAAGATTAAATACATTATGTAATAATATTGGAAGTTACATTGGTTATTATAATATTAAAAATAATCAAATGAGTATTATTTATAATATAGATATTAATAAAATATCAAATTATAATCCATTTTTTTATAATCCAAAATATATTGTTAATGTTTTAGTTAAAAATGTTAATAGTAGAGTATCATTGCTTCAATTTAATAGTAATGAATGGAATAGATTAATAATGGTAATTAGTAATACATTTTCAAATTTATCATATGATAGATTTCCATTAAATAATCCTAATTTTTCTATTATTCAAGAATATTCAAAACAAGAGAAACATCATAAAAGAGATGATTATAAATAATAAATATTTATTGTAGTATTGAAAAAATTGATATTTTATTATTATATTTTAATGAAATTATAATTAATGGAACACAATAATAATGGGACTATAAACGTAACATATATTTTACAAAACATTGAACTAAGTGATAATGATGAAATTGAGATTGAGACTAAGGGTACATTAGTATTGTTTGAAAATAAGACTTTTATTATATCCATTCATAATGGATATCCCATTAATAAGATAGTTATTAATGATTATATTTTAACAGATTTTATTATTTGCGCATGGTGTGATTTGGTTATTATTCCTTATAATATAAATCGGATTAATAATCTATTTGTTTTTAGAGATTTTGTTAAAAAACAGATGGATCCGACTGATAAATATTTTGTTAATTCAACTAAAATAAAATATTTTAATAATATATTTACTAATATTGGATTTATTCCAGAAAACCCAATAATTATGTATAATTGTCTTAAAAGTTTTGAAAATATTGACACAGGAATGCCAATTATTAATGATAAAAAAAAATTAGCAGGTATTGTATCTAGAATTAATATTATAGATAATGATATATATCAAATTTATAGTGTGCCTATTAATTATATATTGAAAGCTTTAACTAAAAAAGATAATACTACCATTTATTCATTGAATGAAGATATTAATAATATAAGCAAAATTAATAATTTTAAAACAATTTGTGGTAAAATTTATTGTATTTTACATAAAATGTATATTTCAGTTGATAGTTATATAGCTATCAATGGAGATATAAATAAGTCATTTTATATAAGATTAGAAAATGGTAGAGAAAAAAGAGCACACTTAATAGATACACATAATAATATGTCAAATAATAATTTAATAATAGATAAAAATAATATTAAATTATCATATGGTTTAATATCATTATTAGATGTATTAGATGAAAGTGAATTATTAGAAGATATATTAATAAATAATAATAATAATATAAAATGGAATGATTATAATATTATAAAATAATATTAATAAATTATATTATAACTTATAGTATCACTTTCTGTATTATTTGAAGAAATATTATTTTTTAATAATTCTTCAATTTTAAATAATGTGGTTTCTGATAATAATTTTAAATCAAAGAATATTCCATTATCATTATGAGAATATTTACATTCTCCATCATTTGTTGACTGCAATTCTATTTGAGCCAAATAAAATATTTCTTTAAAAACTTGCTTGTCTTTTATTTTACCAATCATATCTTTAATTTTAATAATTCTTTCTCTATCCATAATCTAATAATATTATTATAATATAATAAATATATTAATATACGAATGAATTATATAATGTAATATAATATGAGTTATTATCCAGACCCAAATGATGAGGATTTTCAAATGAAAATATTTAAAAAAAGAGAATTCTATTATCACACCATTCCTCAAAGGGACAAAATGAAAAGTTATGAAGAAATTGATAAATATAGAACAGATGTATGTAAAGGTGATTTTGCATTAAGAGAACAACAAATTATTCCAACTAATTTTTTATCCCCTGATACTCCATATAAAGGTTTGTTAATTATGCATGGAACAGGAACTGGTAAAACATGTACTGCTATTAGTATTGCTGAACAATTTAAAGAACAAGTTGTTAAATACAATACAAAAATTTATGTATTAACATCAGGTCCTAATATTCGTGAAAATTTTAAAAGTCAATTATTATTTTGCACTGGCGAAACATATCTTAAAAATAAACAAATTTTAGAACAAATGAATGAAACTGATAAAGAAAGAGAAAATAAAATAGCTATATATAATGCTCTTCAATATTATAAAATTTTATCTTATAAAACTTTCTATAAAAGAGTTTTGGGTGAAAAAATAGCCGAGAAGAAAATTGTAGGAGATGATGTGAAAGAAGATGATGAAAAAGGTCCTCGTATTAAAACTACCTATAAGAAAACAGAAGAAGGTGAATATGAAAGAGATATAGTTGTTGATAAAATTACAAATATGGATAATAGTATTATTATAGTTGATGAAGCACATAATGTTTCTGGAAATGAATATGGTAAAGCTTTGGAAAAAATTATTAAAAATTCTAAGAATTTAAGAGTAGTTTTATTATCAGCTACTCCAATGTCTAATTTAGCAGATGAAATTATTGATATGTTAAATTTCATTAGACCGCTAAATGACCAAATTAAAAGAGAAATTGTATTTACAGGAGATAAAAATTATTTAATGACATTTAAAGAAGGTGGTGAAGAATATTTAAGAAAAATGGCAACAGGTTATATATCATTTTTTAGAGGAAATATTCCTTATACATTTGCTGATAGAATTGATAAGGGTGAAATACCAGATGGATTGTTATTTACACCAGTAATTAAATGTAACATGGAAGATTTTCAATTGAAGTGTTATTTGGATGCAACCAAAAATTTTGATGATAAATTAGATAGAGCATCATCTGCAGCTGCAAACTTTGTTTATCCATGTTTGGATAGTGATGGTAAATTAAAAGGAGTTCATAGTAATGAAGGTTTAAATAGAGTATTAGCTCAATTAAAAAATAAAGATGATTTAATTAAAGCAATAAATAAACAATTATTTGGTGGAACAATAAAGAAAGAAGATATTGGAAATTTTATAAATGAAACAGAAAATAAAAATATTACGGGAAATATATTAAAATTAGATTATTTGAAATATTTCTCATCAAAATTCTATAAATGCATCAAAAAATTAAATCGTATAGTTGAAGGTGACAAAGGAGCTGGAACTGCATTTGTTTATAGTAATTTGGTTAAAGCAGGTGGTATGGAATTATTTGCAGAGGCATTGAAGATGAATGGTTATTTAGAATATGTAGAAGATAATAGTTATAATATTACTGATACAACTAGAGATGCAGTTACTGGTTTAACATTAGAAGAATTTAAAAAGAAGAAAATGAATTTATCTCAATTTCATCCAGCAACTTTTATTATAATTACAGGTGGAACTGATGAAAGTGGAGAAGATATTCCAGAAGTAAAGCAGAAAATTATTAGAAATGTATTTAATAATATAGAGAATGTTAATGGAAAGTTAATAAAGTTAGTTTTAGGTAGCAAGGTTATGAATGAAGGTATCACTCTTGAAAATACTCGTAGTGTTCATATTTTAGATGTTCATTATAATTTAGGTAAAGTTGATCAAGTAATTGGCCGTGCAATTCGTATGTGTAAACATATTAATGTGATTGATGATAAAAATAAATTTCCAAAAGTAGGAGTTTATAGATATGTTGTCAGTTTAAAAGACGGTTTATCAACTGATGAAACTTTATATCAAAAAGCAGAGTTAAAGTTTATACTTGTTAAGAGGGTAGAAAGAGTGTTAAAAGAAGTTGCAATTGATTGTCCTTTATTAATCCATGGTAATAAATTTCCAGAAGAGATTGAAAAATATCAGGGATGTTACCCACCTACTTTAGAAAACGTTAGAAAAGGCCGTAAGATATGCCCTGCTTTATGTGATTTTATGGAATGTGACTTTAAATGTAATAATAAAAAATTAAATGAACGTTACTATGATAATAAGAAGGGAACTTATAAAGAGGTTGATATAAAGGATATAGACCAAGATACATTTAATGATAATTTAGCTAAATCAGAAATTGATAATGTTAAACAAAAATTAAAAGATTTATATAGATATAAACATGTTTATCTCTACAAAGAATTAGAACAAATTATTAAAAATTCATTTAAAAAACGTCAAGAAGAATTATTTGATAATTATTTCTTAGACAAAGCATTAGAAGATATGATGCCAAAGAGTGAAAATGATTTTAATAATTATAAAGATACCATTTATGATAAATATAATAGACCTGGTTATTTAATACAAAGAGGTAAACATTATATATTTCAACCATTTGACGATAATGAGGATACCCCAATGTATTATAGAATAAATTATGAATTTGATACTGAAAATATGACACCAGTTAAAAATTATGTTGAAACTAAATTTGGAAAAGTTATTGAAAAGGAAGTTAAAGAAGAAAAGAGAGAAATTGTTGCAAAGAAAGAGTATGATTTTACATCAGTAATGGATTATTTTGAAAAGAGAAATGAAAACTTTATAGTTGGTATAATTAGTATGAACCAAAATAAATTAATATCTGAAAGTAATGATATATTTAAAATTCGTCCACCGTTACAAAAAGCCGATAGTAAGAAACGTGGTACTGGTATTTATTCACTAACAGGTGCTGTATGTGCTACATCTAAAGATAAGGAATTTTTATTAAAGGTTATTAAAAAATTAAAAGGATTAGTTAATAATATAAGTAGTAATGCTGATATTGAAAATTCACTTGGGACAAGAGAAAATATGTGTAATTATATTATGAAATTATTATTATTTTTAGAAAAATATAGCACTAGTAAAGATGATAATAAAATTACATATGTAATGGTACCTGCAGACCATAAAGTATATCCATTCCCATACAATATGGAGGACCGTCTTAAACATATAATTAAGAAAATAACAGATTTAATTGATAGAGATTTTGATTATGTTATTAAGAAAGAAAAGAATGGTAATTTTGAAGGTATTAAGGGATTAATTAGTTATAATATAGAAGTTAAAGCTAGTAAATATATAGATGCTCATCGTAAAGAAATGGAAAATATGGGATTTAAATTAGAAGGAAAAAATTATGTATTAATTATAAATTAATTAAAAATTGATATTTTTATATTGATAATAGTAATATATTTATCTAATGGAACTAAAATTACTAACATTAGATAAATATAATAGAAATGCATCATTTGGTGCAGATTATTATAAATTAAATAATTATAATTTGCAAAGAGGTTATAATTGGGCCACTGAATTACACGCTAATGGACATATTATGGATAAAGATAAATTAGAGGAAATAGCTGTTTATGGTATTATTAGTTGGTATATAGAAACTAATATTCATTTTGATGTTTATTATAATTATAATGAAAGATTGCAATATATTATAAATAATCCAACTGAAATTTACTTTTATGATTGGTTACAAATCAACAAATTAGCAGAAACTATTAATATAAAAACAATTTTAACAACTAAAAATAAAACTAAACATATGGAATTATTATCATATGAATATGATATATTAAAAAAATATGCAATTCTAAGTTGGGGACATTTTGTAATAGATAAAGTTGGATATGATAAATTAATATTATTTCTTAATAATTTGTATCAACATGTTAAAAATAATTATTTTTTAAATATGCCTTTTTATGATTTATTTTTAGAAAGATATCCATTAATTAAAAAAATTGGAATTATATTTCAAAGATTGAAAATAGTTTTAGAGAAAACGAAATATTTTGATATGTCTATTGAAAATATTTATAAATTAGATAAATATGTTGATTATTTACAAACTATAATTTATAGTTTATGTATGAATTATATTGATAATTATAAAAATAATAATATTAATAAAATTATTATTAATATTATTATTAAAGATGATTTTATTAATCCAAATTACTCATTAAATAATGAAACTATAGAAAATTTAATAGATGCTAAAAGTTTCACCTTCTGAAGATGCAGTTGTTGCTGGTCTTTTTGAACCAAATGGGTCAAATTGGTCAAATGATACTCTTTCTTCATTTATTTCTTCACCTGGTTGTTTGTATAATAATGTTTTATATCTTTCAATTCTTTCTATTAATTGAGTTTTTAATTTTGTATCTTTAAAGTTTGCATTATTTTTAATTAAACTCTCATTTGCAAGTAAAAATTTATTATAACTTTCAGTCTTTTTATCAATTGCTTTACTTATTATACGAATTCTGTTTTCTAAATCATCCTTTTCTTCTTTAAATTTATCTGCTTTAGCTTTACTTATACTTGTATTTAGTAATTGGATATTAACATCTTTTAATCTTCTCATTATACCACCTTCTACAGCCATTGGATTTGAACCTTTCAAGTCAGTTTCCATTTTTTTTATTTCTTCAAACAGTTTATTATTTTCTCTTTCCCATTCCATATATTTTTTGCGTTCATCTTCAGCTACTCTTTTCTCTTGTGTTTTAGTTTTATCCATAGTTGCATCTGATACTTCTGAACCAATTAGTTTATCTATATTTTTTATTAAATATGTTTTTATTTTATCCCTCAAATGAGTATTATTTCTAATAAATTCTTGATTTTCTAATAAATTAGTATCAAATAGTTGTTTTTTAGTTTGTAAGGTGTCTACTGTTCCAGAACTTTTAAATTCTTCTATTTGTGCTAATATTTTTGCTTTTTGCTCATCTTTTATTTTTGAATTAGTTTTTATTAATTCTTCATTTTCTAATAATAAAATATTTTGTTCTAAAGTTTTGAATTCAAGTACTGAATTTAATAAAAGTAATGTTTCTTTTAAATCATCTAATTCTTTTAATACTGCTTTCTTTTGTGCTGGTGTTAATTTAGGATTATATAATTCATAATTTATATCAGCTAATTGACCCTTTAATGTTCTACGTGTATGTTCAGAAACTTCTATTTGTAATTGGTCTTTAGTTTGTTTTTGTAAACTTAATAATTCTCTTACTCTTTTTACATCAAGTGCTTTATTAATTGTTTTTTCTTCAAGACTGGCTAATTTTGAAACAATATATTGTGTTTCTCCTTTTAAATGTTCTATTATTTCTGTTTTTTTAGTATAACGTTTTATAAATGATTGAAATATTTCTTCATTTTTCAAAGCAGTTTCTTTTAAAAGTTTTCTTTTATCTTCAGCTTCTGTTTCAGTTAATCCTTGTAATAATGTAGCTTCAGATTGTTCTAGTTCAGCTTTTTTAATTTCCAATTCTGTTAATCTTTCTATTTGTGCTCTTTTATCTTCTGCTTTCTTTTGTGAACTTATAGTTCCTGAACTAGGAGTTGTTTCACTAATTCCATATAATTTTATAGCAATTCTTTCTATTTCATCCGGGGTATTATAAAAAATTTCTTCAATTTCATTAAATAATTGTATATCATCTCTTGATTTTTTAAGACTTTCTTTATAACTGTTAACATACATTTGCATTTCTTTTTCTGAAGGTTTTTCATTTTCAGGTTTAGCTCTTGCAACTGCCAAATATTCTACAGCAGTTCCATATTCTGCATATGATTTAAGTGCTCTACGAATTATTTGTAATGCATGATTATAATATTTATTAAGAGGTGAATCTGGTTTTGATGTTATTAAACCATCATTTATTATTTTTTTTAATTTTCTTTCTCTTTCTCTAAGTGCATCATATTCTTCTCTAGTTTCTTGTATCATTTTTTTATCTTTTTCAATCATTTTTAGTTTTTCTTTTGCTTTTATATCAGTATCTTTTTCTTCCCTTTCAATTGCAGATGCTTCAAGTGTAGTTCTATTTGCGTCAATTGTTTGTTGTTCTTTAATATCAAGTTCTTGTAATTGTTTTAAGTCTGTTTCTAATATTTTTATTTCAGCCATAATAGGTGTTTGCTTTTCATAAAGTTCGTCATACATTGATTTACTAATACTTGCAGTAGCTGAAGCTTTTGATATAATATCATTTGGAATTGTAATATGTAATAAACGATTTTTATCATTTATCTCTTCCATTAATCTAACAATTGTTTTTTGTGTTTCTGATTTTGCATTTATTCTATATTCGCGAATAGTTTCAGCTTGTGTATTTAATTCTGCTGTTTTTTCTTTTACACTTTTGACCAAATCTTGATATAATTGTTGTTTTCTGCTTAATGTAATTAAACCTTCTTCATATAATTTGGTAGTTTGTCTTCCGAAATCTTGTGGCACTGATTGTCCTGTTTCATTTAATGCTTCCAATTGTCTTCTTCTTAATCCTTCTAATTTTTCAATCATTGGTCTAATTTGTTTAAGTCTAATAGCTCTTTGTTTTCTTGTTTCACCTGGAATTGGTTTTGAATTATTTTTTTTAAATTGTCTTATATCAATTATAATTTTAGATATATCTTGAGAATAAGGAATTTGTGTTCTTAATATAGTTGCCATACTTGGTTTAGTTACAGCAGGTGTTTTAGTTACAGCAGGTGCTTTAGTTTCAGTAGGTGATATAGTTACTGGAGTTCCAGTTGTTGTATTTGGTTTAGATATAACAGGTTGTGATGTATATTTAGGTGTAAATCTAGGTTGTTGTAATGTAGAACTACCAGATTTATCAATAACTGAAACAATACCTGGCACAGTATTAAGATTTACCAATTCTGGAAATGCTTCTCTAAACTCTTCTGGGGTTAATTCAATATATTCAGCTGGTTTAGCATCTGTTTTTGTAGCAACTTCTCTTGTAGAATTAAAAAATTCTAAAAACATTTTATCTAATATATCTGAACTTATAAGTTCAGAACCAAACATAAATCTTTCTACACCTTGTAAATCAATTGCATCTAATTGTTTTATATCAGCATCAGATACTACTTGTATTTTTTTATAAGGTCTATCACAACCATCTGTTCTATTAACTGGTAAAGTAGCTCCAATATATGGTATTTCATTAGCTTGTATTAAATTGATTGGTTTAGTAGGAACATCTGACCTATCATCTAATAATTTTATATTAATTCCAATAAATTTTCCATCAAATTTTCTTTTTTGTATCTCAAATTTTTTACTAAACACAGGACTAGTTCCTCTATTCCATACTAAAGCTGGATAAATATTATGAATATCAATTGTTCTAAATTCTTTTTTATTATACAAAAACTGTGATGACATTATTTCATAAGATATACTTACAAAATTCATCATTATTGACTTGCTTAATTCAACTAATTCTGCTAATCTGTGTAGTTTATCAGGTGTATCTAAATTATATCTATCCATTGCATATTCTTCATTAAAATGTCTATCAAATTTATGTAAATAAATATCAGTTGCAGTGAATGGTGTTGTTAATTTAAATGATAATGGATCTGTATATGTATAAATTCTATTACAACTTTTAGTAAATTCAAAATCACTAATAAAAGTTGCATATCTTAATGCAAGTATATCAATAAATTTATTATTTGTTTTATAAAGAACCTTATTTGGTATTCTAAATTCAATTTCCTCAGGTCGTTTATTGCCTAATTGAAATGGAATAAATTGTTTAAGAAAAAGATAATCTCTATTCAATGCTTCGTCGAGTTCTTCTTTACTTTGTTCATTTTTAAATTTTTCTGTAATTGTTTCTAAATCTTTAGGAATTAAAGTGTTCAAGCGTTTTCTTAATTTTGTAATTTTTTCATTTAATAAATCAATTGATGATTCCATATTAATTCTTTCACCATAACCTAAATATTTTTCAATTAATTCATTTAATTTTAAATAAGGATTAAATATTTTTTCTCTAATATTTAAATCTACTCTATTTTTTTTTAAAACATAAGGTTTTCCTTCCATACGAAATTCATGATAAATAAAACCATTTTCAACTAAATATTCAGAAATATATTCTGTCTTTATTTTTGTTTTACCTTCTTGTTTTAATGATAAATTAAAAAATATTCTTTCTTTATTGTATTTAGCATTAGTTCCGTTTGTAATATTAATCATATAATTAATATCTGTTTCATTTGGTCTTATAAATATTGCATAACTTCCATTTTTCCTTTTAAAAATTATTTCACAATTAAACATTCTTCCTAGTTCTGTTAACATATTTGAATTAACAAATATTTGTTGATGAACAGTGTTCTTTATTTTTTCAAATTCATCATCTGTTTCTGTATTATCAGTTCTATCAATAGCATCAACAAGTTCTTGATAATTACTATCAGTTTGTGTTAATTCTTCATCTCCTTCAATTTCGTCAACATCTACTTCATTTTCTTCTGGTAATGATACACTATCTATTTCAGATGATGCCATCGATGCTAGCATTATAGTTGCATGTGTATCAGTTGAACAATTTGTTTCTGTAACTGTAGAAGATGGTAATTTTTGTTGTGCAGGGGTTGGTTGATGTTGTGGTTGCTTAGGTTGTGATTGTTGCTGTTGCTGTTGCTGTTGCTGTTGTTGAGGTTGGGGCTGACGTTGTTGCTGTTGCTGTTGTTGAGGTTGGGGCTGACGTTGTTGCTGTTGATGTTGTTGCTGTTGTTGCTGTTGCTGTTGTTGTTGTTGGGGTTGACGTTGTTGCTGTTGCTGAGGTTGACGTTGTTGCTGTTGATGTTGTTGCTGTTGAGGTTGCTGTTGCTGGGGCTGGCGTTGTTGCTGTTGAGGTTGCTGTTGCTGGGGCTGGCGTTGTTGCTGTTGAGGTTGCTGTTGCTGGGGCT
>JACCED012224629.1_pt1 | contig 27151 bp, 25 predicted proteins | sample 7455021 | NCBI WGS metagenome assembly JACCED01 (sample SAMN15323456, study PRJNA562643) | freshwater metagenome | isolation source: river surface water | place: USA:Blue River Watershed | collected 2017-08-19 | reverse complement strand
GGGTGTAGTTGAGACTCTAAAAGTGTTAACTAACCAACCCTTATTAATTAAATCACAAGGTCACGGTACCCGTCAGATGTGCGGCACCAACAAGTATGGTTTCCCTACTCGACATCGCACCAATCAAAAAGTCTATTTTGGTTTTCAGACTGGCGATATTGTTAAATCAATCGTTACTGCTGGCACAAAGATAGGCGAATATGTTGGTCGAATTGCAGTTAGATCTTCTGGTTCTTTCAACATCTTAACCAAGCTTGGTTTAATCCAAGGTATCAGCCATAAATACTGTCAAATTATTCACAACAAAGATGGCTACAACTACCAGTTTTAAACGTAGGCGCACTCAGGCGAATAAATTCGCTTGGGTCGTCGTTCCTCCCCGCGTTGAAACGACGGGGCTTCCAGACCTCCCACTATTTTCTGGTGAATTTATAGAGAGCTTAAAAACGTTAGATCTTATCTCGATTGGAATCGTGGCTGATGACGGTAGAGAGTATTACGCGGTCAGTAGAGAGTTCGATCCGCGCAAAGCTAATGAGTGGGTAGTAGAAAACGTGCTTTCTTGTTTGCCTGGTAAAGATCTAAACTTAAGCGACTGGTCGCTGTCTCCAAATAAAAAATCTTTGTCATTAGCCTGGAAATATAAACGACAGATTAAAAATGACATCTTAAGTTTTTGCTCGCCGGATTTATACGGTACTCCAGAGTTTTGGGCTGATTGGGCGGCGTATGATTGGTTGTGTTTGTGCCAGATATTTGGGACGATGGCCGATTTACCTAAGGGTTACCCAATGTATTGCAACGATACGGTTCAGTTCTGCGAACAGCAATTAGGCTTGAGTACTTTAGATTGGCCGGCGTCTTTAGAAACTGAAGGCAACCACCATGCATTATTAGGAGCTCAGACAGTTAAGCTTCGTCATGCTTGGTGTACTAGTAAATTAGCTGAAGTTAAGGAGCTGGCATTACATGGCTGATGAAGTTTTAGTTGCTTATGCTTCTACTAAAAATACAGAGAATGTGTTTTTAAATACTAATGAAGGTTTAAACGCCAATGAGTATAAGATCGCAAAATCTAAAGACGTTTTTAGTTCTCAAAGTTTTACTCAAAGTAGTAAAAACTTATACTACGGTTGGATTCAACAAGCTTTGAAAGATTATGGTGATTATTTAGGCTTTAGAAGACAAGTTGATGGAACCGGACTTTTATTAGTTGCTAGTAGTGTAAGTAGTAGTGTAGCAACACCTCCTAAATTTGTTGCCGTCGCGACTAAAAGTACGGTTCTAACTTTACCGGACGATAGTAAACTTCTTGAGAAGGTAAGAGATAGTGCGACTAGATCGTCGGCAGAGATGGATGCTAATCAATCTAATGGATTTTTAATTACGGATATCGCAGTAACTGCTAACAACGTTGTCTATATACTATCTAAAGGGCAAAATAACTTTTTGTTCTACGCTAGTTTGGCAAGGCCATTAACTAGTAATACAGCAACATCTAATAATACTAAATCTGAAAGTTCAGATCTAGAAACTCAAGCTAAAGAAGTTTATGCTAGATATGGAAAAGGTATAGGTCAGTTTGTCAAAGGTGAAGATGGTAAAAGTCCTAAAAATGCGGAAGAGATAGGTGGGTTGATAAGAACTCCAACGTTAAAATTTTACGTCGGGATTGGCGGAAATTTAGTAAAAGACACAGCTACCCTAGAGAGATATCGAACCGATGCTCTCAAGAGCTACGACCAATTAAAAAAACCTATAAAGACGCTTAAGATTTCGGGAATTATCGTAGACGAAGATAACTTACCTTACTACTTAGCTATAGATAACGACGGCTTAAAATACAACCTGCCTATAAACGTACTTACCGACGGTTATAAACCATTAAACGATAAGCTAATCACTAAACTTAGAACTGAAGCTGCACGAGAAGATGCGTCTAAAAATTTAGAATTAGCAGATAGTTACGATCCAAAAACTGCTTTTTATCGAATCATTTACAAAGATTCAGAAGAAATTTATAAGTCGTTTGTATTTGCGTTTGCGCCGGCTAGGGAATCTAGAGCTAACGGCTGGAACGTTCCTGAAAGTAAAACTGGGATTCCGGTTCATACTACAATGCGACATAAGATGCAAGTAGTTCCTGGGGCAGGCCCGGTAGTGCAGACAATTGGCGTCGGCGGTACTAAATTAACCGTAGTTGGGGCGTTAATTGGTAATGAGAGCGTCGCTTATGCTTATAGAGCAGGAACGCCTAACGTACCCAAATTTTACGAAGTCGGTTCTAACTTTAAAGTAGACAACCCTAATGTTAGTGCCCTCGAAGGAGCGCTTGACGTAGCTAAAACCATCGATCGAGAGCTAGTACAGCCAGGACGAGTGGTTACTTTAGAAGTAAAACCAGCTAACAATCAAAGTAGTTTTAAGTTAACAGGGGCGGGGTTAGGTGACTTTATTAGGTATACAGGCGTTATTACAGCAGTAAGATTTCAATTCGTACATGTAGACCGCGCTTACTATGCCATAGATATGTTTGTCACTGATTATCCGCTCGCTATAAACTCTAAGGATAAAGCACCAGTAGAGGCTGCGACTGCCGATCGCCAACAGCCGACATCTCAGTTAGCAAGTGCTAACTCGCTTAGTAATTCTACAGAAGTGGGCGGCGGCGCAAGTTTGGTCGGCAATGTTTTTGAATCATTAGTAACTAGCATTGCTGGCAGAGACTACAGTAACGTTCGGCCTTCTGACCCTGCGCGTTCGAACGAAGTTTCTAGGATTGCTAGCTTAGGAGCGGATTTTTTAAAGCAGACAGTAGCTACGTATTCGCCGCCGTTTGCTAATTACTTAGCGCAGGCAAACACTAAAACACAGCTTTTAGCTTTGGCTAGAGACGGCGATACAAGACGCGCCGTAGGTTCGTTAATGACTAGTAGTTTGAGTGCCGCTGAAAAAACAGAAGCCCTTAGCGAGATCGTTGCTTTTGGAGATGTAGATGGATTAGCAGCGGCTGCGCTTGAGAGGTTGGGTTAGTGTTAATTGAAAAAATAGATAAAATTGGAGCGGCTCTTGGTGGTTACTCGCAGCTAAGTAAATATCTTAGCTCTGAAGACTTGTTACGATTAGCGACTTTAAACTGTCCTTTGTGGATCGGAGCTCCTGGAGATCTACTAGACTTTGATGGTGGCGACAGTATAGACCTAACTACGTTTGGTTATATTAGCGGAAGTCAGTATTCGGTGTCCGATAAATACTGGCAGCTTCTATACACTGGGCTTACAGATAGATATTTTGGCGATAATAATTCGGATTTAGCTTTGCTAGAATCCTTAGCACACGCCGACTGGGTATATATTACTTTTACCGTCGGCGTAGAAGTTCAAACTCTAGTAGTTTGGATAGTTAAAGAGTTACAGCCTAATGACAGAGCGAACGTACTTAACACTGTATTAACGGATAGTGGAACAAGATTAGCGCATAGATTTACAGTAACGCTAGGAATTAGAACCGGCACTTTAGTAAAAGGAGAGCGGGCTTTTATTCTTGTAAGAGAAGGGCAGTTAGGGGCGGCGCCTTCTCTAGATGATCTATATAGAGATCCTCTAACTAAAATCTTTTCTTTAGCTGAGAACAGCGGGAAACTATTAGCGGATATTAGCGACGTTTGGATAGCAGTAGTAATTTTAGACGAGTCCAATCAAGTCGGGGGCAAGCCCGAATTAGTTAGAAATCTTTGGTTGTTAGAAGCTAGTGGCAGCGGCACGCAACGAATAGTACAACAGGAAGCTTCAATCTTTATCAGTCGTAGTGCTTTAAGCAGATCGGAGCGATTGCTTAACAAATCTGATTCTGCAAGAATGACTGCTTTTTGTGAGTTTGGCAACAGCGATAGATTTCTAGTAGGTATTTCAGCACCGGCACAAGTAGCCGCAGGCGAAAGTTTTGACTTTACAGTTACGAGAACTGGTGCTTTAGATCGAGAAGTATTAATCTTTGTAAGCATTGTGGCTACTGGATTCGAACGCACAGAGACTTTCAGCGTAGAATTTGGAGTCGGCGAGACGGTTAAGACAGTTGCTTATACATCGTCTACAGAATATCAGTTAGGGGAAGACGTAAAAGTAGTAGCGTCTATCCCACAAAGAATAGATTACGTCGCTTCACCACGAGAAGCGATCGTGGCGATCGTCGATACGCAACTTCTAAAACTAGAGTTTCTGCCTACTGCAATTAAAGAAGGAGAGATTTCAAACCTGTCTATAGCTAGAGTTACAGGATTTACTGGGTATTCAATTTCTGCAAAAGTAGCACTGTCAGTTTCTACTGGGACTTTAAGCGAGTACGATTTTGACGGTGAAACTTTAATCGTTGGTAGGGAAGCGATTGCTACGGTCTACGCCAAACCTAGTAGTAGTAGTTATAGACCGCTGCGGCAACTTACCGCTGAGTTAGTGCCAGACGTTAGTTATAACATACAGCCTGGAGCAGGCATTAGCATCTTGACCGTAGAAGATCTACCGTTAGTTTATCTAGGTGTTTGACATACTCCCGCCGCTAATCGGAGTACCGATATAGCGGGGGATTCTTGTTCGTGGTTCACAGAGAATTGCTTGCAGTCTTTGATTACTCATCGGCTGTAGAGGCAAATCTCTCCCCGCGCTTTTCCTCATTTTCACAAGGCGGATTCCTCTTGCCCAGAGGTACCGTTTTTATTCCACTTAATTCCTAGAATATTTAGACCTTTATGCAGAATATTCAATGCCGCGTTCGTGTCACAACAGATTTCAATTTTGCAGCTAGGGCACGAATGGGTTCTAGTACTGAGAGACTTTTGGACTCGTTGACCGCAATTAGAGCAGTCTTGTGAGGTGTAGTTAGGCGATACCGCCACAACTACTTTGTCCCAAATCTTGCCGTAGTAGTCCAGCCATTGAGTGTATTGATACCAACCAGCATCCGAAATCGACTTAGCCAAATGATGATTCTTGACCATATTCGCAATCTGCAAATTCTCATACACCACGACATCGTTAAATGCCACTACGCATCGGGCTTGTTTGATAGCCCAATCTTTACGTTGACGCTGAACTTTGAGATGGATTCTTCCTAGTCGTTTTCGAGCCTTATGGTAGTTATTTGATTGAGGTTTAGCACCTTTAACAAATTTCTTGCTCAATCGTTTCTGAGCTTTCTTGAGTCGCCGTTCGGCTTTTCTCAAGAACTGAGGATAGATTACGGCATTATCGTTTTGGTCTTTGGTGAAAAACTTCAACCCTAGATCTAATCCGACAACATTACCTGAATATTCCCCTTGCTCTTTTCGATCTGCATCAAAACAGAATTGGGCATAATACCCATCTGCTTTCCGCACAATTCGCACACGATTAATTTTTAAGGTGTGAAGATCTTCTTGAGTTTCATTATTGCAAAATATCGACAATGTTCCAATTTCAAACCCATCGGTGAATGTTATAGATTTACAATCATCCGATAGCTTCCAACCTGAAACCTTATATTCGACTGAGCGACAATGTTTTTTAAACTTGGGAAAACCTTTCTTTTTAGCACCTTTCTTGCATCGATCGTAGAAGTTAGAGATAGCCGCCCAAGCACGTTCGGCACTGGCTTGACGGGCTGCGGAGTTAAGCTTTTTAGCAAACCCAAACTCTTTAGCCAAATCTTTGCAAATGGCGTACAGATCGGCTTTACCCACACCTTTATTATCCATCCAATAGCGAACGGCTTTGTTCCGAATGAACTGGGCGGTTCGAATGGCTTCATCAATAGCAGAATATTGTTCTGCGGTTCCGTGTTTTAGCTTGGCTTCTCTAACTATCATGCAACCATGATAACACAATTTTATCTAGAAAAACTCAGATAAAACAATGAAAGACAATGGATTTGTTCGTGCACTCATACACCGCCACTCTTGCCGAGAGCGTCGCTTGTCGGTTTGGTCGGCGGTGCAATCGCACACTCACTCGTATTCCTCCCACCACCAAACGGAGTACCGTTCTGGTGGGGGCATTCTACTGTTCTAGGTGTGTAAATGCAGATTAGGATATTTCGCATTCAAGAGTTAGACTTAGCAGATGCATTCGTCCGCCTAGAAATTCTAGGGCGGATCGGTACTGTTTCATACTTAGTATCGAGGCAGAAAGTATTTATTGAGGCTTCGCTAGAGTTTATAGATATAGAAGTCTCAGGGCTTGCAGTAGGCACTCAGCTAGTCGAAGCGATTTTATATAAAGACGATAGTTATAAGTTAGGCTTGAGTAGAGCTGTCTATCCAGTTACTTCAGCTCCCTATAACATCATTGCCACGCCTACTAGCTTCGATGAGACTTTAGCAGTAGGTTCTCAAGTTGCAGTTTTGTCTGCGGCTGATAATGATTCCGGCGATACATTTACATATTCGTTAACTTCTGGCGTCGGTGACGTTGACAATCAGAAATTTTCTATTAGCGGCAGTGCGTTACTCTTATTAGAAAGTGCAAACTATGAAGTAAAAAATTCCTATTCCATCAGAGTCAAAGTTACTGACAGTCAAAACCTAACGTTTGAGAAAAGTTTGACTTTGACGGTTAACGATCTTAACGAACCGCCAACACAAATCTTTGCCTTTGGATTCCCAATTGAAGTCAGACAGAATCCAACGTTTTCAACTATAGCTGGTACTTACACGCTTACTAATACAGTTACCAGCAATAATAGTAATGGGGGTTTCGCTCAAGATGCCAACGGGCAGATTTCATGGACTGGAGTAGCCGGTGTCACCCCAAGTCAGTTTTCCTTCGCCCAAAGCTTTCTAGACAATCAAACCCAAGTTGAATTCTCAACGTTGCTGTTATTAGAAGGCAATCCCAACCCAACTGTAGTTGCCGTTCTTTCTAATAACGATCCAGACATCGCAACGACTTCAACTTATACTTTGGTTAGTGGTGATGGCGACACAGACAATTCTTTTTTCTTTATAACCGGCAATAACCTAAATATCAGCGTCACTACAGATTACGAGAACAAAACAGAATATCGTTGCCGAGTTAGAGCTACTACTACTGGCGGTTTGTTTGTCGAGACTCCATTAGTAATCGACATAGTTCAGATGCCAGAGATTCCCTCTGATATAGAATTATCGAATTACTATTTGCTTTCTAGCGAACCCAGCTTTGGTACTCTAGTTACTAACGATCCAGATAATTTTCAAACTCATACCTATTCTATTACTGGCGGCGGATTAGCTTCGTACTTTGGTTTGAGTGGAGGAGGTTCTGCACAACTAGCGGCGACTTCTTTTGTTAATGGTAGTCAAGCAGATTATGAAATTCTGATTCGCTCGACAGACTCTCAAGGGTTATGGTTAGAAAAGAGTTTTGGTTTAAGCTATCAAACAAAAGCTGTAACTGTTGAAGCATTTGACTTAATGGTGCCTTCAGGTTTTGCAGAAACTAGTACTTCTATAGAAGTTGTTTGCGAGCCAACTTATTTTTCCTTTGGAAGCTTAGACGCTATAAGTGTATGGGTCTTCCAGACGACTGATTCTCTAGATATAGTAATTTAATCTATCTATGGCTTTTGTTTTTAGTACCTACGAGTTTTCTCCACCTTTAACTACTAGTAACTTTTACGCACATGTAGTTACAGCCGTTCCTAGTGAAGGTGCCTTATCAGTAGCACAGTTAGCATTACCGACAACTACAGTTGGCTACTCTAGTTTGCCATTAACCATAACTACTTCGGTTAGTAGCGGGGTTACTTACTGGAACGTACAAGATGCAACTTGGTCTTCTCTTAATTGGGCTCAAACGATCGTTGGTATTTGTATCGCAGTTAGAGCAGGTGCGAATCCAGATCCTAGCGATCCGGTATGGTTGTTTTTTGACTTTCAGAACAATCTCGGAGAAAGCACTTCATACGTTGCCGGTAGATTTGGCGTAAGGTTTAGTACTAGCGGGCAGCCTTTACATATCTCCCAACCAGGGTTTAAGTACGATGTCGGAAATTTTAGCGGATTTCCCTTGTATGGAGATATCGTATCTTTAATTAGAAGTAGTAACAATCTTCGTTACACTCCTGGCGGCGCAGTGACTAGTGGATACATGCTTAATGGCGTGTCTCTTTTTGACTTAACACCAAAATGCTATGTTGTCGGAAATGCAAACCATTCTTACGACTTTACAGATCGCCACGACCTAGCTTATAACAACATTACCTTCCCAGTTCTAAGCTCGCTTAAGTTTGGCTTTAATAAGCTAGCCACGTTTAATGGTGTAGACTCTTACATTACGGTAGGTAATACGACTACTAACGGCGCTGACTTTACTCTAACTTCTGGAAACACAGCGTCAGAATTTAGTTTTTTGCTTTATATCATTCCAGCGGTAAGTAGCACTCAAGAGATATTATTAGATACGACTACAAACAATAGTAGTGGGGGCTATGTAGTCAGGAAGACACCTACTAACGCAGTTGAAGTTTTATTTATAACAGCCGGATCTCCTCATACCGCTGAAGCTTTGACTAGTACTAATGCGTTAGATATTGGAAGTGGCAATTTAATTTATTACAGCAGCCAAGGTACGGCTCGCTCTTTATGGCTTAATTCTGTGCGTACGGCTGCTAACTCAGCGTTTGGTGGCGTATCGCCAACCTTAACTAACGGCATTAGATTAGGAGCTAGACGCGGTTTAGTACCTGCTATTACCGGATCTAACTTTTCAGGAGCTCTAGCATATTTTATTTCTGGGGCTAGTCAACAAGCTACTGGAGCCGCGACAATGAGCGCAATCGCCAATAGAGATACTAGAATGCCATACAATAATCAGTACTTTCTAGGCTGGGGGCAGACGGGTTTGAACGTAGCTGGTGAGATGACTAGCATTAATTCATTTCCGGCGAGAAAGAATGTCTTTGTAAAAAGCGTTGGTAACTTAAATACAGATGTCGCTTCAAACAATCTGGTAGCTAACGGGGGTGTTTTAAACCAAATGCGGATCGACCTACCAGAATGTTTCTATGTTAACTTTGGTAAAAACAAGGTTAAGATCGGGAAGGTCGCGATCCCCTTTCCAACAACGAATTTACTAGCCAACGTAAAGCTAGACACCGCAGCGAATAGTGCTACTTTCTGTATCTGGGCTACAAACTCATTAGCGCTGCCGTCAAACGCAAACTTAACAAATCCAGCTAAGTGGTCGGTTTTTGAGTATGTCATTCCTGGTTTTAGTATTACCGGCGATTACACGGATCTTTCTTTACTAACCCCATTGGTTGCATCTGGAAGCTATAGATTTTATATCTTAGATACTAGTAACATCAGCAAGCACTATCGCTACTATCGAATGGGTTGGAAAAACGCAGTTGCTACTTCTCCGGGTGGGGGAGGCGTAGTTAATGGATTCGGGCATTACTTGTTCTACAACTCATCAGTTTTGACAGCCGACCTAAATTTAATCCCTAGTAATACTAGCTACTCTATTTAATGCCGTACAACTTTACTAACTTGCCGCCGCTTGGTCAAGGTCAAAATATTTTGCTTAGTAGCTATCGAGATACTTACTCGTTACCTTACTTTGGCGGATTTAGATCTTTAGAGAACATCTATTTAAACCAGAAAGCGCATTCGAACGAGAGAGAATATTACAGAGAAGCTTATCATTGTCAGATCCTAGACTCCGAGTTTAAAGCAAAATTAACTGATGGATTACTGCAATGCGTATTAGAGTTCGAAGTAGCAGAATTTAATTACGTGCAAAATTCTAAGCCTGTAGAGACCGAAGCTATAACTGCAGGAATCTTAGAAGGTAAAGGTTACTTAGGCAAATCTAGATATCAAGTTTGGGATGATGGAGATTGGTGGTATGAAAGTAAAAGCAAGCAGTGTATCGGATTTCAGCTAGACGTTGGTGGGGCGCCGAGCGATCGCGAAAAAGCATTAGGTGCGGAAGCGATAGCAATTAGAGAAGCTCTCAATGTTAGTAGTCGTAGTTTTACAACGTTGTGGGGTAAGGGTTCGAATTTAGACTATCGGCCGTACCGTAAGATTAATGGGGTCGCCGACCTAGATGATGCGTTTTGTAGAGATTACGATCGGACTCAAACTACCCTTCAAACTCTCATCCGTCTAAAATGCAAAGACATCCTAGAAGCTAGGGTTCCATTAGTAAGGGTGGCTATTGACGGACGTAATATTTTAGCGCTTGGAGATATGTCTAATGTAAGCGAAGATCCTTTAAAGAATTCGTTAGATGTAGGTCTGAGTTCTCTCGATGCTATACTTGAGCTATGAGTTTGGTAGCGATTTCCGGTAGTGTTTGTACGGCGACTAAATCTCCGGTCGGACCTTGTGTAGGTATAGTTTATGGTCGAGCACAAGCTACTCAGTTTACTGTATTTGCTGATGGAATACCGATAGTCCGCGCCAACGATCCGATCTTCTACTCTGGTTTAGTTTTTCCGTATTGGGGCGGCATCGCATTTTATAGTTGGGTAGGTAAAGTACTAATTTCTGGATCTAATGTTTTAGTGGAAGGAACGGTAGCCGCAGATTTAGGAACTCTTACGGATAGCGGCGGCACGATAATTTCTAGTAGTAATTCTGTATTTGTTTGATGCCTAGACATTTAAAGCATAGAGCCGGCGGCCACGAAGAAGAAACTAGAATCAGAGTAACTAAAGCTACTCATGAAAGACTGAAAGTGCTGTGCGACTGCAGCGCCGCCACAGCAGATACTATCGTCTGGCAATTATTAGATTTTTACGAGCTGCAAAGATTAGAACTAGTAATAGACAGCATTAATAAGCTTTACACCAAAGGCTTGTCTTTAACACAAAGATCGCAGTTAGCTATCCTACAAAGCTTACTAGCTGAAATCGATATGAAGATCGGCCTAAACATAGAATATCTATAGGTATCTAAATGCATAACAAAATGCGATGGCGCCGGAATCTAAAAGGGTCTTTACTATTAGAAGTAGATGAGGGTAACGGTTACGTACCTTACACGCAGTCAAGGTTAAAACAGCCAGAACATAAAATTCTTAAAGGTAGCTTTGGTTATTCTACTATGCAGGCATGTTTAAAAGCAGGCTATTATTACGAACCTACAGTAGATGAGCAGCAGTAGACTTACAACAGTTGTAAAAGTACAACGTTACTTTATGAACGAAGCTGGAGAAAATTAGCTTAGCTGAAAACAAAGCTGGAGAAAATTAGCTTAGCTGAAAATTGGGTTATGTTTTACTAGCCAGTACTACAAAAACAAAGCTGGAGAAAATTAGCTTAGCTGAAAATTGGGTTTATATTAGGTAGTACATCCTAGGGGGTCTTTAGATTTGAAAAACCTAGGACTACCGAGAAAAGTTTTTAGACCCCTTAGATTACTCATAATAATTAGGAAGTAGATATTATCTACCTCCTTTTTATACGAGGTTACCGCCTCATGTAAATTATATGGAGTCAACACCATGAAAATCTTAGCTGTTATCGTTCGTTCTGCTCTAGTGTTAACTTGCACTGTAACCTTGTTAGGTTACGGTGAGATGCAGGACGCTCAGCGGAGCGCTGAGCGTTTAGAGAAGAAGGTTAACGGTAAGCTCGCTCGTCTGAAGGATGCAGAGATGCATCTTTCAGACCGGCAGATTGCGTGCCGATTTGTAACTCAGTTAAACGATCGGCTTTTAACCGATCGTTACTTCGATCGTTACAAAGTTACAGTTAATAACTGTAACATGACGATTAAATAATTTTTAGGGGGAGAAATCCCCCTTCCTTTTTATGCGTAGTTACAAATAAATTGGAGCCCCGTTATGTTGACCGTATTAAACGCTGAAGGATGTAAAGTACAAGCAAACCTTGACAACTATGTAGTTGTCAGCGCGTTCAACTACTGTGATACGGATCACAGTGAGTTGGACTCATTTCTAAAACTAGTTCGGAGTTTCCACTCCGAAGTAGTTCTGTTTGAATGTTGCGACTTCGGTCGCGACGCCTTGATGTTCTTCCAGAACATCGATGAAGTAATAATTATTTCCGAGCGAGAGCTCGGGGGTAAGTATTACTTACAGGTTAGACGAGCTTAGATAAAAGGGAGTAGGTAATACCTACTTCCTTTTTATATGAGGTTACCACCTCATGTAAATAGAGGGTGTGTTCTGTAACAAACCCAAAGGTTGGGGGGTAACCCTCGCCTTTGGGGATCTTCCCCAAGACTTACTCGCCCGGGAGGGCGAGATTATTAAAGTAGGGTTGGGGCCCTACTTTAAGGGCAAAGAAACAGACTGCCTCCGGGCAGTCTTGCCAGAGGGCTTAACAAGCCCCAACACACCCCACATTACGTTATCCTGGGACGAGGGCTCTGCGCCCGTCGTCGCCGGGAAGGAATTAAACGCTTCGGGGCTTCCCAGCCCTGAAGCAAGTGAAACTATCTGGGTGGACGCCCAGATAGTCGTTACTATCTTTAATTAATTTTTAGGAAGGGGTTTAACCCCTTCCTTTTTTAGTGACTTAACCGCTACAGGTAAGTTTTTTAAACACTAAAAATTGATTGGAGTTTTGACAATGACTACTTTGAAATCCGTTCTCGCTTTAGTTGCCGTTCAAACTGGAGCCACCTGGCTCCAGGAAGTTGAGGGCACCGTGCTCTCCAAAGAGCTAATGACTAAGTACGGGCTGAAAGGAAGTCCAAAGCTTAGCAAGCAATTGCTAGGTTTGGGGCTGAGCCCCGACCGGGTTTCCAAACTACTAAGCGGAGGAGAGAAACACTCCTCTTCCAGCTTAGCTGGGTGCAAAATTTGGGAGAAGGAGTCTCTTGAGGTCGTAAGGCTTCAAGGAAACAGCTCCCATTACCAGAGCTGTCAGCGGATGGCTAATCCGCAAGACCCGACCGACTGGTCTGGCGCTACGGCGCACTGCCAAGTGAAAGAGGATGTACTCCATTATCAGAATGGAGATCTAATCTTCGTGACAGAAGGCGAGCTTGGAGACTTCCGAGCTCGCGTTAAAATTCGGGTACTGAAAGATCGGCATGGGAATCCAGCTGGTCTTTTCATGGATCGGCCGTACGGGGCTAAAGCCAACATTTTAGAAGCTTCTAAAATGTTGGCTTTAGAAAAGGGGTTACCGTTATACGGTACTTCTAATTACTGGCCTGGTAAGCCAGTAGAGCTGCGAAAGCTCAATTCCCCGTCTACCAATGGCGGATACCAAGACTCGCGGTCTTGGGAACGGGAAGCTGTGGAGGTTATGCAGGACGATAACGTTCTCCTTAAGATGGCCTACCAAGGCCGAATCAAAGAAGGAGGCTGTTACATACAGACGTTAAAGTCTGTGGGGTACAACTCCCAAAAAGGCTTAGAATTTCAGGCGTTGCCTGTAAACCGGAGCCTACTTCGGCACGCCCTTTACACCTTCTACGGGGTGTATCCCAAAGAGGCGTTCGAAGAAGTAGTGCCAGGTGCTGTATGCACTTGGGATGTAAAAGGCCAAACTTTAAGCCTTGAAGTAAACCACCGTAAGGCTACGCTAAGTTGGGTGGAAACGGGTCGGCGCGTTCTAGAGTATAAGTTTAAGTTAGCCAAACTTGAGGTTCTCGAAGAAGAAGACGACTACATTAAATGTAGTCCGAGTATGGAGCTCCCATACTCTATTCAAGAGTATTGGGAAACAAAAGATGGATGGATAGCCTCTTATAGCTCCAATTCTGAACTTGAAGACCTTGACTACGACGACGACGGCGAAGAGTATGAAGAGGAGGAAGATTACGAAGAGGAGGAAGAGCCTGAGCTCTTCCTCAGACAATGGCTCGTGGTAACGATTCCGTTACCAGAACACGGGTTCGAGAAGGCAGTAAGACTGTCATCTCGATGGAGATACGACGAGTCTTCATCTGTCAATTAAAAGATTAAGGAAGAAGCTAAGCTTCTTCCTTTTTATAAGCGGTTACCGCGGCTTTCTTAAAAAGAGAAATAAAAAGCTTTTTGCTTTTTCTAGAAGTCTAATTTTTCTAGTTAAGCTGTTCGTTTGATGCGAACACCTTTTTATACGAGGTTACCGCCTCATAAAAACAATATGGAGTAATTACCATAACGCCTTTTCAGAAATGCAAAAATATAGCCGAGCAGTTTGCAGGCTACACCGTTCGGGTAGAATTACCCAGCGGGCGCCCATCCTTCCAGTTCGTCCTGGAAGGGAAAGTAATTGCTGCAAGCAGCAGTTACGACGGCCTTTACAAAAAGATGAACGGCTACGCCGTTCGTCGATTTAAAGATGGTTGGCGGCCATCAAGTATCGAGCCTTAATTAAAAAGGAAGAGCTATATTTAGCTCTTCCTTTTTAGCGTCCTTACCGCTAAAAAGGTAGAAATATGAATTTAGATTTCAACGGAACCGAACAAGTCATGCTTGAGCGCCTCGCTCAAGCGAACAGCAGCCCTCTGCTGTTCGTCTGCCGGGACGATTACATGAAGATTCTCCATGAGGGCGAATTCCGCCCTCAGCGGGAGATGATATTTTTTAACAGTAAAGGGGAGGAGTTAACTCCCTTTTACTGCTATGCAGTCCCTACTGTAGTGTGGGAGTTTTTCACTTCAAAGTCGTACCACGGCTTAAAAGCCTTCAAGCCGGTCGCGATTCCTAAAGAGTACGCATGTGCGTACTCCGTTAATTTTGAGGAGACGTCGGAGTTCGTACTCCGGGCAGTGTACAGTCCGGACATCCCAATACTGCACGAGGGGATAAAACCCCTCGCGGCTTCTCTTGAAGCCGGGGCTGATTACCTGTACACGGACGTTCCGTGTACGTGGGAGACTGTTTTCTTCCAAGAACCCGTCGATCGGGTGGATTATCGTTTTGTAGATAATCCACCCGAAAGATGGAATCGGGAGGAATGGTTAGTCGCGAAAGGCGACGAGACCAAAGCTTTTTCCGTCGAAGACGGAGAGCGTTACGTCGTTGTAGATCTCCCTCAATTGGGATGGATGCTACCAGAGTGGATAGAAACTTATATAAGTTATAAAAACTCTAAAGAGTAATTTTTAGGAAGGACTAATAATAGTCCTTCCTTTTTATATGCCTTCACCGCAACAAAGAAAGTAGGTCAGTTATAGGCTCTCTGTTGAGAAATCCAACGATCGAACTCAAGTCGTAGTAAAGACACGTAAACATAATTTTGGAGTCAACCAAATGTCTGTTAATTTAACTACTGCTTCGTACCTTGTCGCTCAAAACCAACGCCTGTTTGAAATGAAGCTATTAGTACAGAGCCAAAATATTTCCAACGTTACCGATTGGATGGAAGTAGTTAAGTCTGAAACCCTGCTATTAAATCTTGCTACGGCACGATTTAATCTCGTTTCCTCAGATTTGAACTTGAAGAAGTTAGATCTGGCTATGGCTAAGGTTGATAATAAGCAAGCTTATTTAGACTTAGCTTTAATTAAATTAAAACTTGCGACATATGAAGTTGAACTTCAAGACCTGCGACTGTTGAAAGCTCTAGAAATAGAGGAAGAAATCTTAGCACGAGCAATTGAGTTAAATCGAGCAGCTTTAGCAAAGTTACCAATCACACCCAAGAGACCATTAACTGCTTTAAATGTAGTTAAAGGAGTTGGTGTAGGACTCGTTACTTTAGCTACTATCGGCTCTTTATGGGCTGTTTGGGCTAAAACTAGTACTGTAGATTCCGATCGTCAGTACCAGCATCCTTGCTTGGATGAATACACCAATTGGTGCTAATTAATTTGGAGGGGGATCCTGCTGTCCCCCTCCTTTTTATATGTCCTTACCGCAACACATGTAAAGTAAGTTAGCTATAGGTCTATGGTGACGTAGAATCCAGCAATTGAATTACTGTGAGTTGTAAAGTCATGTAAATTATATGGAGTCAACACTATGAACTTCTCTCAAGCGCTAGAAAACTTTAACTTCGCATTAGATAACAACGACCGTCTCCGTTGGGGACGAGTGTTGTTGCATCGCGCAGCTAAAGAAGCCGTAGATGTTAGTCTTCTTCAAGAGTATTTAGGTACTCTTGAAGAAGACCGGTTAGCGGCGTTGGAGGATGCTAACACCACCGGTCAAAAGCGTGTAGCTTCTGAGTGGGAATATGACACGCTGGCGAGTCTTCGCCGGCATAGTCAAGAGTGGAAACTAACTTTAGACCGCAAGGCTCTAAAGAAACACATAAGCGTTAAGCGTAAAGCTCAGCGCAAAGCTAAACATAGCTAACCTAGTTAGGGAGGAGAAATCCTCCTTCCTTTTTATGTGCGGTTACCGCTTCAAATCCACATAAAAAGGAGTCAAACTCATGAATAAGTTCGCTGTAGTTTTGTGCGTCACAATCCAAATCTTAGTTGCTACAGGAGTTGTAGCGGCTGTTGGTGTTGGCTGCCTTGACATTTACAAAGCTGTAAAAGTCTCGGCTAAATAAGGAAAAGGGAAGGAGATAATCTCCTTCCCTTTTTATATGAGGTTACCGCCTCATGTAAATTTATTGGAGTCAACACCATGTCTAACAGTATTACTTTTTTCGGCTGGAATTCTTTCACACTTTACCTTGATGGTAAGGTTGCAAGCATATCGGCCAGCACCCTGCCAATTAGTTGGCATGAGATCGAACATCTCTTCTGGGGTGAAGGCGTCTCGCCTAAAGAAGAAGCTACGTTATTAGGAAAGAGTCTTAATCTAAAAGCCAAACTTGGCTTGTATGATTACTGCTCGCCAGCCGAGCTGTTTGCGGTAATGGCTTTTGATACCAGTGACTTCGGTCGCTGGTATCAAAAGCCAGTGTTTCCGAAGACTTTCTATCTTCACGAAGATGGAGTCTTTGAAAACGAAAGCAAATTGCTTAAACGTAAGTATTACGCTAAAGCTATTTCCTTTACTCGCGAACAGCTTGTCTACGAGCTGGTGCAACACCATAGCATTTTCGTCGAGGATATCCTGGACGAGCTGTTCTACGGCTTTGACAGTTATGGGACGTTGGTCGTGTACGCTGCTTTCTGGGAGGAGCTATTCGAACGGTGGCATTACTACCCAGTCCTGAAAGGGCTCGATGAAAGTCGAGCTTTTGTTAATTGTATAAAGGCTGATTAATTAGTGAAGGAGGGAGCTTTTGCTCCCTCCTTTTTATATGTGCTTACCGCAGCTTAACTAAGCTGAAATTTATGTATAAGTTGCCTGAGAACTATACTGGCGGCACTCCTTGGTTACCCCAGGGCACCATAGATTATGTGTACGTCTTATGGACGTACATAGGAGAAAGCCGAATGTTAAAGGTAGACTGGCAAATTTACCTCGAAGGGTATAAGTACGAGCGCAAGCTCGAAGACTTACATCCCCACGACCTAAACCGACTGGCGAGAGCCTGGTTGGCGGAAATGGGTTATCATCTCCTGCGGACTATTGACTAACTAACTAGGAAAGTAGCTTGAAGCTACTTCCTTTTTATCCGAACCTACCGCAGCTAGCTTGTAAAGCTTAGCTAGGTAGCGTCGCATAAACAAGTAAGGAGTCATTAATTATGTCCGTCAACTTAACTCAGGTTCAAGAACACATCGCCAGCAAGTACTATGCCGACGAGTTAATCGAATGGGTTTCGTACCCTGAAGACGGAGCGTTTGCTGGGAAAGCGTTTTTACGCATTCCTGGTTCGGCGATCTACGACGGTCAGAGTGGTTGCGTCAGGTTATATCTATTCAAACCTCAGTTAGTAGCTGAAGGTAAGGATTTATATGCCGAGGTAAAAATCGGCATCGGTTACATTCCAGAACAAGGAAAAATGACCCAGCTTAAAGCTGGCGAATATTCCGAGGCTGAGAAAAGCCGCTGGCGCAACCTAACGACAGGGTACGTTGATGTAAATCAACTCTTCGATCTGGGGTATTTAGCCCCCGAGAGCGAACAAAAGATCCGCTCGTGGATTTTAAAAGAAGCCGGTAACGATAAGCAGTTGGTGCTTAACCTTCCAAAAGGCGAAGAGTTTATGGCTCTTATTTGGGATACGAAAGTATCCAACGCAGAGCAGGCCAGTCGCTCTGGCAAATCTATAGGTGAGGCCGCAGGTCTAGCCTTGGATTGTCCTGGATTCAAGGGTGCCTTTGCCCAGCTTTCGGGTACGTCTTTGATGTACTCCGGTAGCGGCTATAAACGGCGTCCGTTTATGGTGGCTGAGGTTCGTCATAACGGGGCAGCGCATGACGAAATCTAATTAACTCTTAAACTTGGAAGGAGATATAATCTCCTTCCTTTTTATGTGCGATTACCGCAACAACTTGAATCCACATAAGGAGTTAACGTGAAGTTACATATAAAGCATTGGTACGCAGGGTTTGACTATGAATACGACCTAGAAGTCTGGGCGTACCAAATATCTCTTGTAGATAATGGCTCAGTGGTGGCCGTGGTTTCAAACGCAGGGGTGTTTGAAGATACCTTAATTCATGATATCGAGCATTTAATACTCGGCCTTGGGTACTCTCAAGCTGAGGAAGACCAGCTTTCCAAACACTTTGGAAAGCCAGAACCGGGCTTTACGCATCAAGATTGGGAAGATCGTCTGCGCGGTTATGACATTAATGATTGGTTGTTACTGTTTAATGGCCAACGTTTTAATATGTTGCGATCGGATGTATTTGTGGAAATGCATGGAACTAAAGCCGTTGTAAGCTTTGGCAAGATGCAACATACAGTATTGCGTTAATACTGACTTTAGTACGGGCATACGCTGATTTAGCTACCGCAGCTTCATAAAAGTTAAGAAGGGGTCGAATGACCCCTTCCTTTTTATATGTCGTTACCGCAACAATCTTAGGTCTATGTTTACTAACCTTTCTCTTACTGTTTCTTTGCTTTCTTTGCTTTCTTTGCTTTCGAGCAAAGTAAGTCTAAAGCGTGCGTCTAACAAGGCGGCGCGAATTCGCTCGATTCAAAAAGCCTCTCGGCAAATCAACCGTGTTACGCGGTTAAAAAGCCGTAAGCCAGCCAGCTTAAGCTTTGAAGTTAAGTTAGCAGCTCGTCAGAAACGGAGTGCTAAAGCTTTGCGTAAAGCCAGCCGTGTAGCAGCAGCAGTAGCTCCAGTCAAAGTACTGAAGCGTCAGGCGTTACGCATACCGTACAATCCGATCGCTTTAGATTGGGCACAACGTCCGTTATTGCGTAAACGTTCTAGCGTAAGCAAGCCAAAACTTCAAGTCAAGGAGATTGCAGTAAAGGCTTTAGAGCGGCCTAGTTATTTACGGAAGACTCTGAAGCTTCTTAAGCCTAGCAGCATTAAAACTACCGCAGCTACTGAAAATGTAGTTAAAGTCGTTCCTGATAATAAGGCGAAAACTTCTAAGGCAGTTAAGGCCAAGAGCGATAAGGAGAAGTCTAAAATTAGCGAACGCCAGCTCAGAGTCGAGCGTGGGCGGTTGGCAGACCTTAAAGCTCCTGTGGCTCGTTACTTGCCGACGATCCAGCAGCGTCAAAGCCGCATGTATGCTAACGAGCATTACGACATGGCTGCCTACGAAGCTCAAATGATGGCTTTTCAAAGCCGTCAGAACTTTCCTACTCCCGCTGTGGAGGTAGGTTCGGTTGAGCAAACCGGTAAAACCCAATTGACGGGGACGTCTACCAACACCCCTATGGAGTCAACAACAATGGAACAAGCAATTCTTACACCAGCAGAGTATCTGGAGCAAGAAGCTCGTAACGCAATCTTTGCTGGTTGCAAAAACTTTGCAACTGCGTTCGAGCGTCCCTTAGCACCTTACTGCGATAAGCAGTACTACATGAAAACTATTACCCACATGGTAATGGCTATGCGTGGTGCGTACGGTAATGGTTACGGAGTTCCACTTCAAATAAACGCTATCTTAAAAGACGGAGGAATATTACTAGAGGCATTCGTGCCTATGATTAGCGGCGGCCGCGAGTTGCAGCGCTTATTGGCTCAGCGTAGCGGTACGAACATCGTTACTCGGATGCGTGCGTCCCATGACAAAGCTCCAAATACTAAGGAGTCGATCGTTTGGGATATCATTCCTAGCTCAGTACCTAACTATAAGTACGAAGAAGTATTGGCTGCGATCGTCAAAAAGAACCGGGCGCGCCAAGGCGAACCGATTCGCTTTGAAGGTTTAGAACGCAACGAAGCCAAATCGTATGTCAAGCTCGTTAAGCAAGCAATGAGCTTACAGTACTGGGATGGAAACGTTATCGTTCCTCAGCGCCTGTACGAAGCTTTAGGCTACTTCTTACAAGAAAAAGGTTATCAACCTTTGTGTACTTTCGTACCTGTAAACGAAGCTTGGCTGATGCCTTTATCGGGATTGGAGTATGACTCTGTTAAGGCGGCGTTCGAGCTGCTAGGTCAAGAAGTCGTGCGCTACCTAGGTAAAAACGCCAAACCAGGCGTTGCTCCGTTTGTTTTTGTCGAAACAGATCGAGGTTTCGAATTAACTGTTAGTGGTGGTAACAAGTTTATCGTCACTGCTCCAGTTGGTAACTATCCAGCTCAGGCGTATATGCAGCCAATGGACTCGTTAGCTATGTATCACATGCGCCCGTTCGTAGCTGGTGCGGATGGCGTCAAAGGTAAGTTGAGCGTAGAACACTGCGTTAAACTTTCTAGCTTGGATGCTTTATGGTATGCGTTTGAAGTTTACGGCTTTGCCAATATAAACCGCGAGCATAACAGCAATCCTAAACTCGCCGACGCTAAAGGTGGTTACTTCTCGCGTTTCGTTCGCAACAACATGCCAGTACAGCAGGTTTCCTGCGAGCGTGACATGAGTGCTGCTAGCGGGCGCGCATTGTTAGAAGCGAATAAGTATGTTGCTGTCAAAGTTAACATGCCCATGCCGATCGAATTGATGCGCCGTACCGCGCAACACCCAACCTCTTGGTTGTCCTTGCAAGGTTCGCATCGAGATCGCGAGTTTTACAACGTAACTGCTTACTACAAGCAGTTAGCTAAAGATGGTGCCTTACATACTTGTAACGCGCTGTCCATGACTGAGACAGCAGCTCGTCACTTTGGTTTGGTTACCAATCCTAACGGGGCAGTTAAGGACTTTATCGAAGAGTCGATCGTAGCTGTGAATAGCTGGTCTAAGCAGAGTGTCGTTATGATGCTAGCAGACCAGTGGCAATCTGCGGGCTTTGCTAAGAAGTTCGGTTCGTTCGATCGGAACGACGAGCGTACTATTGTCGAAGCAATCTTCACCTTGCCCGAAGTTGCTATGGCTTGCTTGCAAGCTGGCGTTCTCATGCACGAGGCTTACGGTACTAAGAACGAACGATTCTGGGACGTAGTTTTAGTCGAACTGCGCGCGCCGCTTTCTTCAAAAGTTGAAAAGTTTGTCAAGCGCGTAGTTATGGGCTATGCCCACGCTTTAGAGACCAATTGCGAGGTTGAAGCGGGTTGGCGGACTGATGTTAATAACGTCAACAAAGTAACTAACGTTAAGTCGTTAGTACTGCCTAACCTATTGCTTTCTCCTGGCATGGGTCTGATGAATATCGATACCGTAAAGGCCGTATACAGCAAGAAGTCTCAAGCTGCAAAAGTCGTAGGTAACGATTCGATCGAGAGTTTCTGGCTAGAAGTTGACGAAAAGTATTCGTGTCAACCTTTAGTAACGAGAAACTATGATGTCGAAAAAGTCATCGGTTACCAATTCAATAGCGGTACTATCGTCAAACAAGGCGACGTTCTCGGTAAGTTAATGACTGCTGATAAAGCTGGTTCTATTACTTGCTATGGAACCTTGCAGATCGACGAGGGTGACGACTCGTCAAAATACTACCTAGACAGTATTAAAGTTACTGAGGAGGTAGATCCGGGTGCCGAGCGGCGCTTCTACGTTCACTACGTATTACGCTGCCAAGTTACGAATACGCTCAAGCTGCGCTCTGCAGTTGTCTTGAAGCTAAACGTCTTAGCAGTCAAAATGTGGAAGTTCTTAGACTATGAGAACTTAAACAACGGCCGCTTTAAGAACGTCGATCAAGTCGTCCCTGGCGATAGCTTTAAAGCGAAAGACAACTTTGTAGCTCCTGTTAAATTTGCGGGTCACCAGTGTGCTAATTATGGTAGTACAGTTCCGGCGATGCGCGACTTGTTAGTTAAGACTAACCGTAAAGTAGCGGCTTTCAAAGGCATCGAACTACCTACTTACGACGAATGGTTGTACGTAGATGCTGAGGCTTGTGCGGCTGGTTTGTATCGCGAATTACTAGAGGACTTTGACGTCCGTTTTGGTACTTACGCTTGGTTTAAGGAGGCCACTCCTGAAGCCGACATGCCTCGCATCAAAGCGGCGCATACACGCAACCGGGCCGTAGCTAGTCTGTACGTTGCTGAAGATCGAACGGCAGTACTCAAAGGCGCTCCTTGGCGCTTTGTTTCTGCTGACGAATTGTCTGTGATGGAAGACGGCAAGTTACCTACCGAGTTAATCGACGCCGTTCTCGGCTTAGAGCGGGAAGGTACTTATACCGATAAGCACTGGGCGGCCGGTAAAGCTTTTGCAGTTACCGATGCAGTTGGTGAAATCGACGAAAAAGATACGGTGTACATCTACTGGCAAACTGAGGACGGCGAGCATCACATGCTTACCCGTAGCTATGGTTACGGTAGTAAAGATGGTTTAGACCTTCTCTACCCTGTAGAGGTCGAAGCCGGAACTATTCCGGAAGCCGTGTCTAGCACTTCAATGTTGCCTTCTGAAACCGTTTGGTGGTCTTTAGTAGGTTACAAAGAGCCTGCTAAGGAGCAGATGAAGCAAGTTCGTAAGAACGTTGCTTTTGATGGTATCCTTCGCCGGATGCTAAGCGCTGATAGCATTCAATTCGGAGCTATACCTGCTGAGGCTGTAGACGGCACTAACTTAAGTGCGATCGTCGAAGTTTTAGTAGGCACCGAAATGGAAGCTCTGTTAGAGCGCCATCAAGCAGACGAACTAGTCAGCGATGATGAGTTCTTGCGTACGCTTGCTAAAGTCTTTGGACATCGGACGCTGACGATGTTTATTGGTAATACAGATCCCACTCGTGGTAATTATCTGAATATCCATTTACAAACTCTGTACGATTGGAACAAAGGCTCTCTTAAAGTAGAAGGCGATTCTGCTGTTAAGGCTCTGACTTCTTGGTTGAAACTAGTGTTGTTCTATCAAATGGCGCCACTAAAAGACCAAATGATTCGGATGGCTGGTAGTGTTAGCAATATGCTTTGGGCTTACTATAACGGACGCAATCACTTACGTTCGTTATTGCGCGGGTCTAAAACTGGCTACATGAAAGCTGCTGCGTGTATTCTCGTACCAGACGGTGAGTTATGGCTGACTGAGAAGACAGCAGGCCGATTAGCCAAAGCTGTAGGTAAGCCTGCACAGCACATCACTCATGTGGTATTCCGGCGGATGCCTATGTTTGCAGGCTGCGTTTGCAAACTTCGCATTCTTACCAATGCGGACGTTTCTTACTATCGTAAGAAGTACGGCGTTTTGTTCTGCTACGGTTTGGCTTACATGGGATCTATTTCTATGTACGTTAACTTTGGCGACTTAGACGGAGACGCAATTTCGATTGCTGACTGTAGCAAACAAGTAGCCGCCAAGAACTTGAAAGTAAGCACCTTTGACAGCGTTGCTAAAATGCTGCACGAAGTTACTGGTGTAAACGTTTTTGATTGGAAGTATTGGTTGGGTAATGCTCCAGATCAGTACGTCGCCGATCACTTCCAGATTGGAAACTGGAAGGAGTTCAAGGCTAAGTCTGGTTTCAACTGGAATAAAAACGTAATGGGTCTGAACAAGCTCATCCAAATGCAATTAGCTGCTGGAAGCGTTCAATCCATTACTGTTGGCTACACTTATCGAGTTGCAATTTTGACTATGTTGCTGGCTGAGATGATGCCTACCGTTGTCGAAGTTACTACCGAGCTGACAGGCGAAGCTCCTGCCTGGACTAAAGCATTTAACTGGATGTTACAGGAAGAGAGTGCGAGCTTAGGCTGCGCTCGAATCTTGCAGATCTATGAAATCGCTTTGGGTGGTTACTCTAGTGCTATGGCTAAAGTAACGCTTGGTTATTTAAACCGGGCGTTGCAGGGAGATACTGATTTGGATGTAAATCTACCTGAAGATATCCTTAAAGCTATCGGCAAAGAGAAGACTAAATTTGACACGATCTTACCTAGCTTAGGCAAAGTGCGTCAATTTACTCACGTCCCAGACAGCGATGTCCGTTCTGCGTTAGCCGAACTTGGCTTTATGGCCGGTGACTTTGAAAAGTTCCGCGATGCTTTCCTTTGGGCTGGTTGCTGTACCGCCTACTCTAAGGATACTCGTGGCAATTTTGACATGTTGCCGATCGAGTTACGGTTTGTCTTTAGCATCTGTCAGATGTTATTAGACGTCTCTCAAGCTAAGCTTGAAGAGTTCGTACCGTTCATCGACGCTGATGCTATTCTCGGCTTCAGACCACACGCCAAGTTCGTGTCACTGCGCGCCGAGTTAGAAAAAATGGCTGAGTCTGAAGACGAGCTAGAACGTTCTCGCGCTGTTAACGTAGACATGCTATTGGACGCTTTACTGCAAGACACTATTGCAGGTCAGATGTTCAAGACCATTCTAGACAACGAAGAAGCCGTTCAAGCTGAAAACTTTGTCTGTACTCTAGGCTAAGATTGCTGGGGCTTTAAGCCCCTTCATCTTATAGAGTCTTAGACCGGAAGGAGGTAAAACCTCCTTCCTTTTTATGTGAGGTTACCGCCGCAAGGGAATCTTTTGTTAGTCTTTAGTATCTACTTAATAGCTGTTGTTAGTTACTTCCTACCTTTTGCGTACGGAAAAGAACTGACTTTGCTCGTAACTTCCGTCTTTTGCACGAGAAGGAGCGGCAGCTTGATAGGTTAGATTTATAAGACGAGCTTAGGATTACTACTAGTGAAGGTAAGAACAAAGTATTATTACGACGCTCTAACCCACTTTGAGCCGGGAGGCATTGCTGTAAGCATGTGGGCGATTTACTAACAGTCTTTAGTACTAGTTAGAAGTTACTCACGGTTAGTAGCAAAGCCGGTAAGGGTTCGTAATACTTACATTAATAAGCTGAGTCTTTTGTACTATAGCTAGATGTAGGTTGAAGCGAGGCCGGGATGGATCGGGGTGTATCCGTACGAGTCAAATTATTCATTTATCCTTTTAGGAGTCAACATGTCTTTGTCTTTATTGTCTGAATCTCGCTACGCTGCTATCTCTGGTTATATTAACGAGGAAGTTCTAAGCGTGGGCGCCGATGATATTATCAACGGGCGGCGTGGGGGTTACTTCCGCCTCACGATCGGGTTCTGCGAATTCAATACATTGACTCGGGGAGTCGATGTAGTAGTAGGCTTAAGCTACGTTGTTAACAACGGGGCGCTCAAGGTTTTGGGCGATGGGTCGGAAGAGGGTGATTGGGCTGAAGTCAGCTCGTACAAAACCGATCTGAGCTTGTTGATTCAAGGTGGGTATATCCACCCTGAGTCAGTCGAAGCTGTGATTGAGTGGGTCAAGCAAAACTTGACGCTGAAGACAACCCTGCCGATCTTTATCGAGGAGGGTAGCATCAGCGGCCGGCTGGGCGAGACTGAAGTTACGGCGGCCACTGTAGCTAAGGCGGCGAGCGTCGGGCGCTCGCTGACTAAGAAAGTTGGCGAGAAAGCCAATCTCAAGTTTGAAACTTTAGAGTTTCAAGGCGCGAAAGTCTTGACGCGATCTTCTGGTTTGAACGTACCTGCAGGCACGCAGATCATGAGTCTCGACAAGATGGTTGCTACCTATAGCAATCGGCCGGTAGGAAATCCGGTTGGGCAAGGCGCTGCTGATAAGGCGGCGTTAGCAGCAGCAGTAGCTGATGACGAGATCTAAGCTACAAAAACGAGGGCGAGTTTTACAACTGTTGTAAAACTCGCCCTTACTTTTAAATAAAATAGCGGAGGTAGAAATGAACGCTGAAACGGTAAATGTTGAGATGTATCTCAACCCAGACTTTCTGGAATATCAGGTTACGAGCCTGCTTGGCTACGAGGCGAGCGTAAAGCTAGAGAGGTTGAAGCTGATTGCTGCGTACAAGAAAGTTAAGAACTTTCGAGGTACCGTAGATTCACCCTTAGATATTCTAGGGGAAGCCATAGAGAAGGGGCAGAACCTTAAGGCGCGGTCCCTTTCAGTAGGGGACGTTATCAAACTAGACGACGTGTTTTATGTCGTCGAGCCGAGAGGTTACAGACGGCTAAGCGGTTCTATTTAAACCTGAGTGCCGCTTGAGTTTAGTTAACACTATTCTTAGCGGCAATTCGAGCCAGCCGTTGGTGACGATAGTTTGCCAGCGGTTGGCGATAGTGATAGCGCGGTAAACCTTAGAGAGTTGAGACCGGCCGTAGGCCGCCTTAAGGGTTTTAATAAACCCTATCTGTTTGCCTTTAAGATTCCAGAAAGCTTCGCGATAAGCAATGGCGGCGTCGCCGAGAGCTTTGATTAAGGTCAGAGGAGCGGAGTGATAGTGATAGCGCGGGCTGTTAAGTCTGGAAAGCTTGAGTTCGAATCGAGCTTTGGCTTCTAGCAAGGTCAGTGTTGTCATTGTCAGTCAGCCGGAAAGGAAAGAACGGTAACATTCTAAGCTAGTAAACATTTATTTTCTTGGAGTTAATAATGTGTTTGGATTTAAGAAGAGAGCGGCGGTTAATCCGCCGGTTGATGATATCGTCGCGAAAAGGATTCACAAGTTTCAACTAAAGGACCGAGTTAGAAAGGCGGTCGAGGACAGTACACCCTACGAAAAGATCCTTAGGGATTACTTGGGTAAGAACTCAAAGAACCTTTTCTTAATAACTAAGGTGGCCGGCCACCTTAGTTACTTGGTCGAGCGCTGCGGCGTCGAACCGAGAGCTGCTGCCAAAGAATGTTTAGAGTTGTTTGTTTGGAATCGGTGAAGGAGAAACGTTTTGAAACTAAAACTTAAAGATTTAATCTTGCTATTAATTCTGCTAGTATTGACACTCTCCGCTCTAAAGAGACGGAGATTCTTGGTCAAAGATAGACAATTGCCTAATCTCGACCAATATCGGCTTTTCAGACACCATAGCCTTAGATATACCGTTCTTGCCCTGATGCCGTTCG
>JACCED010916255.1_pt1 | contig 27202 bp, 23 predicted proteins | sample 7455021 | NCBI WGS metagenome assembly JACCED01 (sample SAMN15323456, study PRJNA562643) | freshwater metagenome | isolation source: river surface water | place: USA:Blue River Watershed | collected 2017-08-19 | reverse complement strand
TGCTCGAAGTGGCAGCGGCATGCGGCGTGGCATGCGCCGTCTGGGTCGGGGCCGACGCGGGCATGCGCTATCAGGACCTCCTGGGCATCGTGGGCGCGATGTATTTCGCCTACGAGCCCGTGAAGAAGCTCGGCCGGGTCAGCAGCCTGATGTCGCTGGCCGACGCGGGACTCGGCCGCCTGGAGGAGGTCATGGGCGCGCCGGTCGAGGTGGCCGACCGTCCGGACGCTCGGCCGCTCGGCCGGATCCGTGGCGACGTCGAGTTCCGTGGGGTCTCCTTCGGCTACGCCTCCGAGGACGTCCTGCGGGAGGTCAGTGTCACGATTCCGGCCGGTCAGTCCGTGGCCCTCGTCGGGCCCAGCGGCGCCGGCAAAAGCACCTTCATCAACCTAGTCCCGAGGTTCTTCGACCCGCGGCAGGGGGCCGTCCTCGTGGACGGCACGGACGTCCGCGCAGTCAGGCAGGCCGATCTGCGCGCCAATGTCGCCCTCGTCTCGCAGGAGCCCGTGCTTTTTGACGACTCCGTCCTGGAGAACATTCGCCTGGGTCGCCCTGCGGCGACGGATGCGGAGGTCCGCGAGGCCGCCCGGCTGGCGGGCGCGTTGCCCTTCATCGAGGGGCTGCCCGAGGGCTTCGCCACGCGGGTGGGTGAGCGCGGCTCGCGCCTTTCCGGCGGGCAGCGGCAGCGCGTCGCGGTGGCGCGCGCGTTCCTGAAGGATGCGCCCGTCCTCATCCTGGACGAGGCGACCTCGGCCCTGGACGCCGAATCCGAGAAGGGCGTGCGCGACTCCCTCGCCCTGCTGATGAAGGGCCGGACGACGCTCATCGTGGCGCACCGGTTCAGCACGATCCGCGACGCGGCGCGCATCCTCGTCTTCGAGGGGGGCAGGATCGTGGCGGACGGCACGAGGGAGGCGGTCTACCGGGACAACGCTCTGTTCCGCCGTCTCTGGGACGAGCAGGCGCAGGGGTCGGCCTGATGCGCGTCCTCATCGTCAAGCTCGGCGGCCTCCGCGCCGCGCTCGCCGCGACCGCGGGCATGCGCGCCGTGCGTGAGCGCCATCCTTCGGCCGCCTTCACCTTCGTCTGCCGTCCCGGGGCGGAGGCCGCCCTCGAAGGCTGCCCCGCGGTGGTCGAGTCGGTCCCGCTTGAGTCCGGCGCGGGTTCGCTGGCGCTGCTCTCGCGCCTGCGGTCGCAGCGGCACGACGTCGCCGTCCTGCTCGGCGGACCGTCCCCCGCGGCGCGGCTGGTCGCGCTCAGCGGCGCATCGCGACGGGTCTGCGCCGGCGCCGCGCCCTGGCATTGGTCGCCGTTCTTCCACCGTCAGGCCACGGCCCGGGCGGTCGATCCGCACGAGGCCGCGCGGGACCATGAGGTGCTCGCCCAGGCCTTCGGCTTCCAGGGCGAGCCTCCGGGAATGTGGTTCGCGCCGTCACGGATGCAGGAGCACGGCCTCGTCCTGGACGAGGGCCGCTACCTCGTCATCCATCCCGGCGCCTCACGGCCCGAGCGCGTGCTCGAGGTCGACAAGTGGGCCGCGGTGGCCCGCGAGCTGCTCTCGCGCGGCGAGGTCGACCGGGTGGCCGTCTCCGCCGGGCCCGCGGGCGAGGAACGCATCATGGCCGAGGCGCTCTGCGGCCTGATCGGTCCGGCCGCGGTGTCCACCGGCGGCCGCCTCCGTTTCGCCCAGCTCGCCGCGCTGATCCGGGGCGCCCGTGCCTTCCTCGGCGTCGACTCCCCGGTGCTGCAGCTCGCGGCGGCGGTCGGCACGCCGGTGGTGGGAGTCTACGGCCCTTCCGATTTCGCCCGCTCACGTCCGTTCGGGGTGCTTTGCCGGACCGTGCGGATCGACGCCACGCCTTACGAAGGAGAGGCCCGGAAGGATTACTTGCGCCGGATGGACCGGGCCCTGGGCCGTGTCACGCCGGACCACGTTCTCCGGGCGGTCGACGAGCTGCTGCGCGTCTCGGCGCGCTGAGCCACCTTGACCCCGGCTCCCCGCCGGAGACAGTGGCCGCGTGGCCTCTCCGCAGCATTACGACGCCGTCATCATCGGCGCAGGCATGTCGGGCCTGGCCGCCGCCGTGCGGCTCGCCATGTACGGCCGGCGCGTGCTCGTGGCGGAGCGTCACAACGCCCCCGGCGGGCTCAATTCCTTCTACGCCCGCGGCCGGCGCAAGTACGACGTCGGCCTGCATGCGCTGACGAACTGGGTGCCTGACGGCGCCAAGGGCGCTCCGCTGGTCAAGCTCATGCGCCAGCTCCGGATCCGCCGCGAGGAGCTCGACCTCTGTCCGCAGCTCGGCTCCCGCGTCACGATGGGCGGAGTGTCGCTGCGCATCGACAACGACTTCACGCACCTCCTCGAGGACGTCGCCGCCGCCTTTCCGGCCGACGCGGACGGATTCCGCGGTCTGGACGCCTGGATCGCCTCGCTGGACGAGGCCTCCTTGCAGGCGCACGGCGGTTCGGCCCGGGAGCTCCTGGCCTCGCGTCTGCGGAGTCCGCTGCTCCGCGACCTGCTCCTCGTGCCCACCTGCTATTACGGCAGCGCGCTCGAGGATGACATCGAGGTCTCGCAGTTCGCCATCATGTGGCGCTCCCTTTTCCGCGAGGGTTTCGCCCGGCCCTACGAGGGCGTGCGGCGCGTCATCCGCCTCCTCACGGACCGCTGCCGTGAGCACGGCGTGGAACGCCGCATGAAGTGCGGCGTGCGCCGCATCGAGGTCAGGCAGGGCAGGGCGGCGGCGTTGGTCCTCGACGACGGATCGGAGGTCACGGCCGACACGGTCTACTCCTCGGCCGGCGCGGTCGAGACCATGCGGCTCCGCTCCGACCTCTCTCCTGACGCCGGCGCGGACGTCGCCGGCCGGCTCGGCTATGCCGAGACCATCGCGACTTACCGGCCCGAGGAGTTCGCGCGCTTCGGCTGGCGCGACACCATCGTGTTCTTCTGCGATTCCGAACGCTTCTCCTACCGTTCCCCCGCCGGACTCGTCGACCCCTCCTCCGGCGTCATCTGCATCCCCAACAACTACGATTACGGCCCGGACCGCGCGCTGGACGAGGGCTGGCTGCGTGTCACGGCCCTCGCCTCGCACGACGCGTGGTGCGCCCTGCCCGAAGACGAGTACCGCGCGCGCAAGGACGAATGGTTCACCCGCCTGAACCGGACCGCCCGCCGGCACCTGCCCCCGGTCGCCGACGCCGGCCATGACGCCGCCCTGACCTCCGTGGACATCTTCACCCCGCGGACCGTGCGCAAGTTCACCGGCCACGTCGGCGGGGCCATCTACGGTTCCACCGTGAAGCGCCGCGACGGCCGCACCGACCTCGCCAATCTGCATCTGATCGGCACCGACCAGGGCTTCCTCGGCGTCACCGGCGCAATGCTTTCTGGCATTTCCATGGCCAATCTGCACGGTCTGAAGGCGTAACCCCATGCCCGAGCCACGCCCCCTCTGGAAGGATTTGCTACAGCCCGCCGTCATCGTCGGCGCGCTCGGCTACTTCGTCGACATCTATGACCTGACGCTCTTCATGACCGTGCGCGAGAAGAGCCTCGCCGGACTCGGACTCTCGCACCTCATCACCGGAGCCCCGTGGTACCAGGACCTGCTGTCCTGGCAGATGGCGGGCATGCTCCTGGGGGGCATCTTCTTCGGCGTCCTGGGCGACCGCATGGGCCGGCTCACCACGCTCTTCGGCTCCATCCTGCTCTATTCCGTGGCCAACATCGCCAACGGGCTCGTCGACTCGTTCGGGGCCTACGCGGCGTGGCGCTTCATCGCGGGCGTCGGCCTCGCCGGCGAGCTCGGCGGCTGCATCGCGCTCGTCTCCGAGACGCTCTCGAAGGAGCGGCGGGGCTACGGCACCGCGCTGGTTGCGACGGTGGGCGTCTTCGGCGCCGTCGTCGCCGGCTGGATGGCCGACCACGTCGACATGCTCGGCGCCCTGGTCGGGACCGACGGGTGGCGCATGAGCTATTTCATCGGCGGCGGCCTCGGCCTCGCCCTGCTGGCGATGCGCGTCGGCGTGCACGAGTCCGGCATGTTCAGGCATGCGCGCGAGACTTCCTCCGCGGAGTCGGTCGGACGGGGCGACTTCCTCTCCCTGTTCACCTCCCGCGACCGTTTCCTCCGTTACGCCCGCTGCGTGCTCATCGGCCTGCCCACCTGGTACATGATCGGCATCCTCGTGCAGCGTGCGGCGACCGTCTTCGCTCCCGCCGCCGGCGTCCAGGGTGAGAAAATCCAGACCAACTGGGCCGTCGCCGCCTTCTACCTCGGACTCACCTTCGGCGACCTCGCCAGCGGCGTCGGCAGCCAGCTCGCCCGGTCCCGCCGCAAGGTCGTGCTGGTCTTCCTGCTCTTCAGCCTGGCCTGCGTCGGTGTCTACCTTTTCGGCGCGCAGGGCTGGAGTTCCGAGGCCTATTACCGGCTCATCTTCCTGATGGGCTTCGGCATGGGCTACTGGGCGCTGTTCGTCACCATCGCCGCGGAGCAGTTCGGCACCAACCTGCGGGCGACCGTGGCCACCACCGTGCCCAACTTCGCCCGCGGGTCCCTGGTTCTGCTGACCTTCTGCTTCACCCAGCTCGTCGGCACCAAGGAGGCTCCCGGAGTCACGGCTCCCGTCGCCGGCGCCGTCCTGGGAGCGGTCTGCTTCACGGCCGCCTTCCTCGCCCTGTGGAAGATGGAGGAGACCTACGGCAAGGACCTCGACTACCAGGAGAGGAAATGACGTTCACTTATTCGCCGGTGCCGGAGCGTCGGTGACGCAGCGGAAGCCGGCGTGGTTCGTCGAAGTCAGGGTGTCCAGGCCCTGGCGCGAGGCCACGCGGAAGCGGAAGCAGTAGGCCTCGTCGCAGAGCCAGGAGCCGCCGCGGATGACGTGCTGTCCGTAGCCGGTGCCTTCCGGATCCTCGCCCGCAGGCGGTCCGGCCGGCGAGTCCTTGGGCGAGCGGGCGTAGTAGTCCTTGCCGTACCAGTCTTCGCACATCTCCCAGACGTTGCCGGCCACGTCGTAGAGGCCGAAGGCGTTCGGCGGATAGCTTTTCACCCTGGAGGTGGAGACATGCCCGTCGAGTCCGAGGTCGGTCTCGGGGAACTTGCCCTGCCAATGGTTGCACATGTATTTGCCTTCGGGCCTCTCTTCATCGCCCCAGACGTAGGGCTTGGACTTCAGTCCGCCGCGGGCCGCGAACTCCCATTCGGCCTCGGTGGGCAGGCGTTTGCCGGCCCAGCGGGCGTAGGCCTGGGCGTCCTTGTAGGTGACGCAGACCACCGGATGGTCCATGCGGTCCTTGATCGAGGATCCCGGGCCCTCGGGGCTGCGCCAGGTCGCTCCGGCGGTGAATTTCCACCACGGCAGATTGCCGGCGCCGCAGCGCTTCGGGTCGACTCCGGCGACGGGCTTGAAGATCAGCGAACCTCCCTTGAGGTATTCCGGCGGGCTCTGGGGGAACTGACGCGGATCGAGGTCCTTCTCCGCGTCGGTGACGTAGCCCGTCGCGTCGGCGAACGCCTTGAACTGCGCGTTGGTCACCTCGGTCTCGTCCATCCAGAATCCCTTGACGGCCACGGCGTGGGCCGGGCGTTCCCCGTAGTGGTCATCGGTGGCGCCGTCGTTGCCCATCGGGAACTCCCCTCCCGCTACCCAGACCATGCCGCGGACGTCCGAGGTCGGCACATAGGTCTCCGGCACCGGCGAACGGCCCGTTCCGGCCAGCAGGAAGAGGGCGCCCGAGAGGGCGATCATGGCCGCGGCGACGCCGATGATGATGCCTTTGGCCCTGGCGGGGTCGGTTGCGGCAGGCTCGGTCATGGGGTTTCGCATCAATGTTCGGAGAAGGCGGGCGGGTCGAACCTTCTTTGGGCGGTGTGAACCGAAAGGCCTCGCACCCGGGGCCTTTCATCTTTTAACCCCCGGTGTCCTCATGAGTTCCACCGACGAAGAAGTCCTGCGCATCTTCAGGGAGTCCAAGGCGCTCCTGACCGGCCATTTCGTGCTCCGTTCCGGCCTGCACAGCGGGCACTTCTTCCAGTGCGCCCAGGTCTGTCAGCACATGGACAAGGTCACCCGGCTCATCGAGCTGCTGCGTCCCCGCCTGACGCCCCTGCGCTGTGAGACCGTGCTGGCCCCGGCGATGGGCGGACTGGTCGTCGGGCAGGAGATCGCCCGGCAGCTGGGCGCCCGCTTCGTCTTCGCCGAGAAGGAGAATGACCGCCTGGTCATGCGCCGGAACTTCACCTTCCGGGCCGGCGAGCGCGTGCTGGTCGCCGAGGACGTCGTCACCCGCGGCGGACGGGCCCAGGAGTGCCTCGACATCCTCAAGGCCTCCGGCGCGGAGGCCGTCGGCGTGGCCAGCCTCGTCGACAGGTCCGGCGGCCAGACCAAGTTCAGCGTGCCCTTCGTCTCCCTGCTCGAGCTGACCTTCCCGACCTATGCGGCCGACGCGGTGCCCCCGGAATTGGCGCGCCTCCCGGCCACCAAGCCCGGTTCCTGAGCGCCGGGGCAGGGCGGGGCGCCTTTGCCTTGCGCCCGGGGAGGGGCGTCCCTAGCCCAAGGGCTCCCCTTTAGCACATGGACCGCAAGAACTTCATCCTCGGGACCGCCTGCATCGTCGGGGCGTTCGTCCTGTTCTTCCTGAGCAAGCCCGAGCCCGTGCCGGTCGCCGCCAAGCCCGTTCCGGCCGCCGTCGCTCCGGCCGCGCCCGCGCTTTCCCCTTCCTCGCCTCCGCCCCCCGCGTCGGCTCTGGCCCCGAAGGCCGTCTCTGACGCCGAAGTGCGCCGCTTCGTGCGTCAAAACGGACGTCTGAAGGTGACCTTCACTTCCCGCGGAGGCGCCGTCGAGAAGATCGAACTGCTGCGCGAGCGCGCCGGCCAGGGCAAGGAATCCGGACCTGTCGTCTTCAACTCGGGCAACGCCGAGCCGGCGCTCACCATCGCGGTCCAGAATCCGGCCAGCCGTCAGCTCGAATCCGTCCGCTCCGAATTCCTGCCCGTCGGTCAGGACGCAGGCTCCGGGCCCATCACCCTCGTCGGCGCGCTCGCCGACGGCACCCGGGTGGAACGCACCTTCTCCCTCGCCGCCGACGCCTCGGCCGAACCGCATCTGCTGTCCTTCACCACGCGGATGATTCCGTCCTCCAAGGACCGTCCGGCTCCGCGCTTCTGGATCTCCACCGGATCCTGGCAGCCCACCGCCGGGGACTCCGTGAACCAGTTCCTGTCCGTGCTCGCCCATGACTCGGAGGAGCTGACGCGCGTCGGCCTCGACGTCTTCACCGACTCCAGCGGCTTCCTGGGCCTCGGCGCCCACCGTGCCGAGACCGAGCACGCCGTCGTCGCCGCCGGGCGTGTGCACGACTGGGTCGCTTCCGGCAACCAGTTCTTCGCCTCCATCCTCCGGCTCGACCCGTCCGTCCGGGGCGCCCGCAGCGACGTCCTGGTCCGTCCCGTGGCCTTGGCCGACGGCGGCCGCGGCGTGGACGCTTACGCGTCGTGGGAGACCCCCGCGGCGGCCGACCTCTCCGTCTCACAGTCCGGCGAATTCTTCGTCGGCCCCAAGGAGTACGCGCGCGTGTCCGCCTTGCCCGACTCGCAGGTCGAGGTGCTGCAGTTCACGCGTCTCTTCGGCTTCATCCCGTTCGACTCCATCTGCAAGCTGCTCCTCGCCTGCCTCGGCGGCGTGCACCATCTCCTCGGCTGGGCCGGTTCCTGGTCGTGGGGCTGGGCGGTCGTCGCCCTGACCGTGATCCTCAAGGCCGTCACCTGGCCCCTGACCTCCGCCCAGCAGAAGGCCGCCAAGAAGATGCAGAAGTTCGCGAAGCCGATGCAGGACATCCGCGAGAAGTACAAGGACAACCCGGAGAAGATGCAGAAGGAGCTCATGAAGCTCTATCAGGAGCACAAGATCAACCCCTTCGCCGGCTGCCTGCCGGTGCTCATCCAGATCCCGATCTTCTTCGGCCTGTACACCGCCTTCCAGACCACCGTCGAGCTGCGCCTCCAGCCCTTCCTCTGGATCGGGGACCTTTCCGCGCCCGACACCGTCGCGCATCTCGCCGGCTTCCCCGTGAATCCGCTGCCCGTGCTCATGGGCGTCACCATGTGGCTCTCCATGAAGATGACGCCTTCGCCGCAGGCCGATCCCTCCCAGAAGCTCATCTTCAACCTCATGGCGGTCTTCTTCCCCGTCATCTGCTACCCGATGGCCTCCGCGCTGACGCTGTACATGACCATCCAGAACCTGTTGACCATGCTGCAGGCCGTCCTTACCAAGGAGGAGCCCGGTGCGGCGGCCGTCGCCAAGCCGACCAAGGGCTGAGCCGACCTCCTTTCGCCATGTCCGGTCATAGCAAGTGGCACACCACCAAGCGGCACAAGGCCGCCATCGACGCCAAGCGCGGCAAGATCTTCTCCGTGCTGGCCAAGGAGATCACCGTCGCCGCCAAGGCCGGCGGCGGCAGCCCCGATTCCAACGCGCGGCTCCGCACGCTCATGGACAAGGCCCGGGCCGCGAACATGCCGACCGACAACATCAAGCGGGCCATCCAGAAGGGCACCGGCGAGATTCCGGGCGTCACCTACGAGGAGATCGTCTATGAAGGCTACGCCCCCGGCGGCGTGGGCCTGATCGTCGAGGTCACCACCGACAACAAGAACCGCGCTGCGGCGGAGGTGCGCCAGGCCTTCAATGACAACGGCGGCAACATGGCCCAGTCCGGCGCCGTCTCCCACAGCTTCCAGCGCAAGGGGCAGTTCCTCATCGGTTCCTCCCAGACCGGCGAGGACGCGCTCATGGAGCTCGCGCTCGAGGCGGGCGCGGACGACGTCATCAACAACGGAGACCATTTCGAAGTCCTCTGCCCCGTGTCCTCCTACGACGCCGTCTCCAAGGCCCTGCAGGAAAAGGGCATCAAGCCGGAGTCCGGCGAGCTCGCCTTCGTGCCGAGCGTCACCGTCCCCGTGTCCGACGCCGCCACGGCCAAGCAGGTAATGGAGCTCATCGACGCCCTGGAGGCCCTCGATGACGTGAAGGCCGTCCACGGGAACCAGCAGATCGAGCCCTCCGCGCTGGGCTGAGAGGGCTTGCGGGTTTGCTTCCCGCCGGGTTCCGCGCAACCTCGTCGGCGTGTCCCGTCCCGGTCCTTCCCGTCGCAACGACGCCGTGCGCATCGCCGCCCGGGCCGTCATCATCCGCGAAGGCCGTCTCCTGACCGTCCGCGTGCGCACCGAAGAGGGTGAGTTCCTCGTCCTTCCGGGCGGCGGGCAGGTGCATGGCGAGACTCTGCCCGACGCGGTCAGGCGCGAGGTCTCGGAAGAACTCGGTCTCGTCGTCGTGCCGCGCTCGCTGCTCTACGTCAGGGAGTACGTGGGCAAGAACCACGCCATGCGCAGGATCCACTCCCGCTTCCATCAGGTGGAGGCCGTCTTCCAATGCGACTGCCCGGACTTCTCTCCCTTGGGTGAGGGCAAGGGCCAGGACCGCAGGCAGGTGGGCATCGAGTGGGTGGACATGGCTGACCTCGACCGCCAGCCCCTTTCCCCGCGCGGGCTCGGGCAGGTGCTCATCCGGGCCCTCAAGGACGGCACGGCGGTGTACATGGGGGACGTGCATTGAAGGCTTGCCAGAGGCCGGTGCCGCCGCTTTGTTCATTGTCCGTCTTTACGGGGGTATAGCTCAGTTGGTTAGAGCGCCTGCATGACACGCAGGAGGTCGTAGATTCGAGTTCTACTACTCCCACCACTTACCGGCCCCGCCCGGCCTTGAGCCGAGCGGGGCCGCTTTCGGTGCGGACCCGGGGTCGGACCCAGTTTTTTCTCGCCCATCCCCGCCGCCTTTCCCTACCCATCAAGGCCGATTTCCACCATGAACCGCACCCAGATCGTCGACATCAAGGCCCGTGAAATCCTGGACTCCCGGGGCAACCCCACCGTCGAGGTCGACGTGGCGCTCGCCTGCGGCGCCGTCGGCCGCGCCGCCGTCCCCTCCGGGGCCTCCACCGGCACCTATGAGGCCCACGAGCTGCGCGACTCCGACGTCGCTTCCCGCCAGCTGCCCAAGGGCGTGGACGGCCGTCGCCGTTACAACGGCAAGGGCGTCCTGCGCGCCGTCGCCAACGTCAACGAGGAGCTCGCCTCCCTGCTGGTCGGCGAGGACTCCCTCGACCAGGTCGGCATCGACACGGCGATGATCGCCCGCGGCGGCAAGAACAAGGCCCGTCTCGGCGCCAACGCCATCCTCGGCGTCTCCATGGCCGTCGCCAAGGCCTCCGCCGAGGCGCTCGGCCAGCCCCTCTACCGTTACATCGGCGGCCCCAACGCCAAGGTGCTGCCGATCCCGCTCATGAACATCATGAACGGCGGCGCCCATTCCGACGCTCCGGTGGACATCCAGGAGTTCATGATCGCCCCTTCCGGCGCGAAGTCCTTCAGCGAGGCGCTCCGCATGGGCACCGAGGTCTTCCATGCCCTCAAGAAGGTCCTCAAGTCCCAGGGCCTCTCCACCTCGGTCGGTGACGAGGGCGGCTTCGCCCCCAAGGTGAAGTCCAACGAGGCCGCGCTCGAGGCCATCGCCGCCGCGGTCAAGGCCGCCGGCTTCCGTCTGGGCAAGGACGTGTTCCTCGCCCTCGACGTGGCCGCCTCGGAGTTCTACGACGAGAAGTCGGGCAAGTACACCTTCCACAAGTCGGACAACTCGAAGCGCTCTTCCGAGCAGATGATCTCCTTCTACAAGGACCTGCAGAAGCGCTACCCGATCGTCTCCATCGAGGACGGCTTCTCCGAGGCTGACTGGACGGGCTGGAAGAAGGCCACGGACGCCATGCCGGGCACGCAGCTGGTCGGCGACGACCTTTTCGTCACGAACACCGAGTTCCTCCGCCGCGGCATCAAGACCGGCACCGCCAACTCGATCCTGGTCAAGGTCAACCAGATCGGCTCGCTCACCGAGACGTTCGACGCGGTCGCCATGGCCCAGCGCGCCAAGTACACCGCGATCATCTCCCACCGGTCCGGCGAGACCGAGGACGCGACGATCGCGGACATCGCGGTCGGCCTCAACGCCGGCCAGATCAAGACGGGCTCCCTCTGCCGCTCCGACCGCGTGGCGAAGTACAATCAGCTTCTCCGCATCGAGGAGCAGCTGGGCTCCCGCGCCATCTACGCCGGCAACGGCTGGAGCTGGGGCGCCTGAAGGCCCGACGAAGCGCATGAAAAGGGCCGCCCTCAGGGCGGCCCTTCTGCTTGTCCGATTCCGGAGCCGTCAGCGCGACTCCAGGCCGACGGAGTTGACGGAGATCACCCGGTAGGCGCCGCCGGCCTTCGCGCCCTTGTCGATGAAGCGCATGGCGGCCAGGGGCAGGGTGGGGGTGTCTCCGTAGGTCATGCCCTGGAAGAGGGGCCGTCCGAAGGTGCCCTTCGGGTTTTCAGGAAGTCGTGCGATGACTTTTCCGTTCTTCTCGATGACGAACTGGCGGAGGCCGCTCTCAAGGTCGGCGTAGGCGTCCCAGACGAGCTCGACGCCTTCCTCGGTCTGGCGGGTCTTCAGGCCGAAGGGCGCGGGCGGGGGCGTCCGGTCCTCGGTGGCTCCGGTGCGCACGTATTGCTCCCAGGCGGGCACGAAGGCCGCCGGCAGCCAGCCGGCCTTCAGGTCCAGGCCTGGGACGGCACGTTCCACGCCGGACGAAAGGTCGACGGGCCGCAGTTCGGCGCCTTCCTCGGGCAGACGCAGCGCCAGGCAGGCGTCGAAGAACGCGAGGCAGGCATAGCGCATGTCGCCCGTCTGGTGGGAGGTCAGCGGGTCGGGCGCGAAGGCGATCGGCGCGCCTTTGCCCCGGTAATCCTTGAACATCGCCACGGCTCCGGTCCAGGCGCCGTTGAAGCGCTTGTCACCGTTCTCCTTCACGCCGGGGTTCGCCACCATGGGAATGCCATAGGCCTCCGGGGGAAGCACGACTTCGGGAATCTGGCGCTCCGATTTAGGATCTTCGGGCTTCTGCCAGTAGGTGTAGCCGGTGCCGGACCGGAACCAGATGGCGACGATGCGCTTCGGGTGCAGGGCCTGCATGATGCTGGCCCAGAATCCTCCGCCGCTGTGCCCCCAGAGGCACCAGGGCGCGGTCGCGACCTCGGGATGGCCGGATTTCGCGGCGAGATCGGTCAGCGCGCGCAGGAACGCTTTCTCGGAGCCGTTCCGCGGGTCGCACCACATGCGGCAGTTGCCCTTCTCGGGCTGGTGGATGACGGGGCCCATCAGGGCGCAGTCCCATTTCCTCGCCAAGGCCTGCCAGTGGAGGTCGTCCGCGGCGGTCACGGCGCCCTTGTTGGAACCCTCGCCGCAGCCGTGCTGGTGGACGATGATGCCGCGCACGTTCTTGACGCCCTCGGGTATCCAAAGGTTGTAAGTTGCGGCGAAGATCAGCTCTCCGGGCCGGTCCGAGGCAGGATAGGAGACGGAGTGCTTGGCGCCGTCCGCCAGCAGTGCCAGGGGCAGCAGGAGAAGTGCGAGGAGGATTCTCATGGGTGCGTCAAGGACACCGCCGGAAGCCCTCCGTTTCAAGCATAGGGATTGCGGGCGAGGTCCGTCCGTCTTTCCCTTCTCGCAGTGGCGGCTTCGTCCCGAGCGATTCCCAGCAGGCCTTGCCGAGGCTGCGGCCGCGGAGTCCCTGTGCATCTGGTTGAGGCCGCGGCCTGTCCTTGGTGCGGAGCCGTCACCGTTTCCGTCCCGCGCCCGGACCTGCTGGCCGCAGGTCATCCCAAGGTGAAGGCCGAGAGCGTGGGCGAAGCGGCCGTGGTCGAAGTCCGGCCGGGCGGCGGGCTTTTTGCCTGGATCTGGCTGTCGGTCAGCCTGCTGATGCTGGTCATCTTCGGCGTCGTGCTGACGGCCGGCCCCGAGATGCGCGTCAACGGGCGTCTCATCCGGGATCCCGGCCCATGGCATTACGCCGCGTTTCTCTCGCTCCCGGCGCTCTTCACCCTGGCCGGACTGATGATGCTGAACGTCCGTCGGCGTCTCACGCTGACCGCCTCCTTCGTCGAGTCCCGCCTGCGCACGCTGCCCGGCGTCGGCTGGACGTCGCGTCTTGCGGTCCATGGCGCCGTCAGGGCCTTCCTGGCCCCCCGCGGCGGGAAGGTCAACGGGCGCCCCGTCGACGCCGTCGTGGTTTTCTCCGGCGGCGAGGAAGTCTCCTTCGGCAGCTTCATGGACGACGGCCTCAAGGCCTACCTCGCCGCGCTCATCAACGACTATTACGGCGGGGCCGAAGCCGCCCCTGCGCCGTTCATCGACACGGCGGACCCGGGCCGTTGACCTCGGCCGGCCGCCGTTCAGCATCCCGCCCCGTGACGCCCTACCTGTCAGCGAGACGTGAGGAGCTCATCCGCACCTACCGTGACGGACTGCTCAACGACGTGATACCGTTCTGGCTGCGTCACGGACTTGATCCGGTGGGCGGCGGGATCTGGACCGCGCTCGGTCGGCGCGGCGAGGTGGTGGACTCGGACAAGTCGGTCTGGTTCCAGGGTCGGGCCGCCTGGACCTTCGCCAACCTGCACAATGTCGTCGAACCCCGCCGCGAATGGCTCGACGCCGCGCTCTCCTGCGGACGATTCCTGCGCGACCGCTGCGCCGGCCCTGCGGGCAAGCTGAACTTCACCGTGACGGCCGCGGGTGACGCCCTCCGCATGCGCCGATACGTCTACAGCGAGTGCTTCGCCGCGATCGGTTACGCGGCGCTGGCACGGGCCACCGGCGACAGTTCCTGGGCCCGCCTGTCCACGGACGCCTACGACTCCTTTCTCCGGCACAACCAGGAGCCCGGCCTCATCCCTCCCAAGGTGTCGCCCGAGACCCGGCCGATGCGGGCCCTCGCTCCGCTCATGATGACGCTCGTCACCGCCCAGGACATGCGCGAGGACCTCGGTGACGTCACCGTCCGCGGCCGGACGCTGACGGACTGGGCCGCCTGGTCCGTCGGGGAGATCGCCCGCGATTTCGTCAAGCCCGACCTGCGCGCGGTGATGGAGGCGGTCGGCCCGCGGGGCGAGGTCATCGACCATTTCGAAGGCCGCCTGCTGAATCCGGGACATGCGATCGAGGCCGCATGGTTCATCCTGCGCGAGGCGGAGCGCGCCGGGCGCGACGACTGGAGGCGGCTGGGCCTCGACATGCTCCGTTGGATGTGGGAGCGCGGATGGGACTCCGAACACGGAGGCCTGCTCTATTTCACCGACGTTCACGGGAAGCCGGTGCAGGAATACTGGCATCACATGAAGTTCTGGTGGCCGCACAACGAGGCCATCATCGCGACGCTCATGGCCCACGTCATCACCGGCGACCCCGCCTTCGCCGAGATGCATCGGCAGGCGCATGACTGGGCCCACCGCCATTTCCCCGATCCGGAGCACGGCGAGTGGTTCGGCTATCTCGACCGTCAGGGCCGTCCCACGACCGAGCTCAAGGGCTCGATGTGGAAGGGACCGTTCCATCTGCCGCGTCAGCAGCTGCTCTGCTGGCGCCTGCTGGAGTCGGTCCGCTGACTCGCTTCGGCCCGATCAGCGCGCGGAAATCTCCCCGATGACGGCCTTGCGGTAGAGCACGACGGAGTTGCCGGCCGGCTCGTAGAGCACGCCGATGCCGCCTTCGACGACCGCCATGCTGCTGTAGGCGAACGGGCCGGGGAAGAGCAGCGTCGACTCCGCCCAGGTGCGTCCGCCGTCATCGGAACGGCGGAGCGTGCCGTTCGACCTCCCCTTGCCGACGGGATTGAGGAAGAAGACCGCCGGTCGGCCGGCGACTTTTGCCGACAGCAAGGAGCCCTGGCAGACCGGCTCCGTCAGGACTTTGTCCTCCTCGGCCTTGCTCCAGGTCTCTCCGCCGTCCCGCGACCAGGACACCTTGCGCAACGGGGCGCCCTGACGCCAGCGCCGCGAGTTCAGGTAGAGCGTGCCGTCGCCCGTCTCGGCGACCTGCACCTCATTGAGCTGCATCCCTTCCTGCGGGACCTCGGCGCCGCGGCGCCAGGTCTTGCCGCCGTCGTCGCTGTAGGCCGTCCAGTTCACGAAGTTCCGCTTGGCGTCCTGCGAGTTGAAGGGAATCACCAGCCTGCCCGCCCGGCTTGCGTGACGCAGCTGGATGCCGATGCCGGGACCGGAGGCGGTCGTCACGGCTTCGGCCGGCTTGATCGCCGCCGTCACGTCGACCGGCTTGGACCATGTCTTGCCGTCGTCATCGGACGACAGGTAGAGGCAGCGGGTCCCGCGGGGGTCCGCAGGTCCCGCCGGCAGGCCGCCGAACTCATGCGAGCCGGCGGGGAAGGTCTGGAAGAACATGAAGACCCTGCCGCTGCGTTCATCCTGGACCAGGCAGGGGTTGTTGCAGCTGTCGCCGCCCTGCTCGTAGGCCAGCGCCGGCTTCGACCAGGTCGCGCCGCCGTCCTTGGAAAGGGAGACGATGAGGTCGTTTCCGGCCTGGTCGGCGGCCTTGTCGCGGGCCTCCGCGGCCGCGATCAGGACTCCCTTGGTCGTCCTCAGCAGCGCAGGTATGCGCACCGAGGCGTAAGGGAGGTTCTTCTTCGCCTCGAAGACGGCGATGGCGGGCGCTTCGGCGAGACGCGGCTGGGCGCGCAGGGCCGACGCGAGGAGAAGCAGGGCGAGGATCAGTCTTTCCATGAGAAGTATCCCATTGCGTCGAGCTCGCCCAGCATGGCGCGCAGCTCTTCCGCGGAGGGGTTGCCGTTGGGCAGCCGGGCGGGGCCGATCGGCACGCCGAGCTCCCGCATGAGGGCCTTGGCGGCGCCGAGATAGCCGCGTTTGGCCAGGACTTCCACCACGGCCGGCACGCGGGCCTGTTCCGCTTCGGCCGCCTTGCGATCGCCCCGCGCGTGCGCCTCGATGATCCGCCGGAGCACGCCGGGCATGAAGTTGTAGGTGCTGCCGACGCCGCCGCGCGCACCCGCGTCCAAGGCCTCCAGGTAGCGTTCGTCGATGCCGAAGGGCAGGTCGAACCGCCCGCCTTGGAGCGTCGCGGCCCGGCGCATCGCGTCCAGGTCAGGGTTGGAGTATTTGACGCCCGCCAGGTTGGGGATGCGTCGCTTCGCCTTTTCCAGGAACGCGTCCACCGGGAAGCCGGAGATGCCCGTCATCGCCGGGATGTCATAGTAATAGAAGGGCGTGTCCGGACAGCCGCGCGCCACCTTCTCGCAGCAGGCGACCAGGTCCTCCAGCGTGCGGGGGCGGAAGTAGCTGGGCGCGATCATCGAGACCGCGTCGGCCCGGTTGCGTTCGGCGCGCGCGGCGAGTTCCGCGGCGTCGTCGAGGCAGTTCGAGCCCACGTGCACGACCACCTTCACTCCGTGCTCCGGACCGACCTTCGCCCAGCGGTCGGAGAGGGCGGCGCGTTCGGCGAGGGTCAGGGAGCTGCTCTCGCCGGTGGTCCCGCAGATGAAGGCCGTGGTGAGGCCGTGACGCGCCAGGTGGGCCGCCAGCGGCGCGACGCCGTCGAGGTTCAGGGACCCGTCGGCGTTCATCGGCGTGTGCGCCGCCGGGCAGAGCCCGCGGAAGGAGAAGGATGCGCTCATCGGTCGTCTTTCTGGGGCAGGCGGATGCTTAGCACCAGCCAGGCCGAGAGACAAGCGATCGCCGCGAATCCTCCGAACACGAGGTCCAGCGGAACGTTCCGATCGCGCAGCCATCCGAAGCCGACGTCGGCCAGTCCGCCGCAGGAGATGCTCACCAGGTTCATCAGCCCGTAGCCCGTGGCGCGCAGTCCGGGTCGCGCGATCTGGGCGAGGATGGGCATGTTGTTCGAATCGAACAGGCCCCAGCCGACTCCGAACAGCATGAGGAACGCGATGGCGAGGCCGAGCGATCCGCGGTCGATCACCAGCCCGACTCCGAGCATCGCCGGGATGATCAGCGCCATGCCGAGGGCGCTGACCTGGATGCGGCCGCGGTCCGAGCCGCGCATCCGGCGGTCGGCCAGCCAGCCTCCCGCCACGGCGCTGACCACCGCCGCGCTCTGCCACCAGATCACGGCGCTGAAGCCGGCCAGCCCCTGCGTGAGCCCGAGGTCCTTCTGCAGGACGCTGGGCATCCAGTCGCGGATGACCCAGCCGGCCATCGCGGGCAGTGTGAAGTAGGCCAGGAGCAGGAGGAAGTTGCGGTTTCCCAGCAGCTCGCGCACCGAGTCCGCGGGCCTTTCCGCCGTCTTCTCCCCGGGCCGCCCCGTTTCCTTCAGCAGCAGCAGCAAGGGCAGGGAGTAGAGCACGCCGAGGCCTCCCAGGAAGGCGAACGAACCGGCCCATCCGATGTCCGGATCGTCGGCCGCGAATCCGCCCAGGCTTCCCAGCATGACGCCGGCATAGATGCCCACCTGATGCAGCCCGACCGCCCGGGAACGCGTGCCGCCCGCGTGGTGGTCGGCGATGAGGGCCAGCGCGGCCGGGATGTAGAACGCCTCGCTCAGGCCCATGACCGCCCTGGTCACGACAAGTTGGTCGTAGGTCGTCACCAGCGAAGTGGCCCAGGTGTCGGCCGACCAGATGAAGAGGCTGGCGCAGATCACCCAGCGCCGGCTGACGCGGTCGGCGACCAGTCCCGCGAGCGGACTGGCGAGGGCGTAGGTCCATTTGAACCACGCGAGCATGTGGCCCCACTTCTCCATGCGGTCCGGGCCGTCGAAGCCCGACACGCCCGCCATGATCGATTTCTGCATCGTGGCGATGAGCTGGCGGTCGAGGTAGTTGAGGAGCGCCACCGGAATGAGGAGCGCCACCGCGAGCCATGCGGTCCTGCCGGCTGAAGCGCTCATCGCCATGCTTCAGGTATCGTCCAGCGGCTCACCTTGGCGGTCCGATGGCCGGGCCGGTCTTCACCCCCGACGGTCACGAGGGAATCGCCGAGGCGCAGCAACGGCGCGGTGACCAGAGGTTCCGGCCAGCGTCCGATGACGCTAAGGCTGAGGCCGTCGAAGGCGAAGATGTCCCGCGAAAGACCGGGATGGTCCTTGGGCGGCTTGGGATAGTGGCTTCCGTCGTCGCCGCCGACGAAGATCAGGCGGCGGCCGACGGGCACTCCGGGGCCCGCCGCGGCCACGACGGGTCGTCGCAGTTCGGAAACGGAGCGCTTACTGCCGTCCATGAGAAGCAAGGCGGATCCGTAGACTCTGAAGGGCTTCCCGTCCTGGGGTTTCAAGACGCAGCCCGAGCCGATCAGAATTCCTGAGTCGGACCGCCCCGCGAAGGGGAGCATGCCCCACGTCCCGAGATCGTGACGGATTTTCCAACCGGCTTCGCCCGAGGTCAGGTCGAGCTCGACGCAGGGCAGGGACGTCTCGGTGGCGTCGGGATGCCCCGTGCCTCCGGCCACGATGAGCGAGCCGCCTTCGGTGAGGTGGCCGGCGTAGGCGCGCGGGCCGGGCAGGGACGCCAGCTGACGCACCTTGCCGTCGGTCCCGATCAGCAAGGTCGAGGCATGGTGCTCCTTCTCGTCACATCCGCCCGCGATCACCATCGACTTGCGGTCAGGCGAGGCCGTGAAGGCGGCGTAGGCCACGGCCCGGGGAAGCTCGCCGACCTTCTTCCAGGTCCATGCGCCGTCTTTCCGGCTGAGCAGCAGCACGTCGCGATAGTAGCGTTTGACTCCTCCGTCCCAAGGCGGGCCGTCCGGGAAGTTGCACCCGCCCGCGGCCAGCACGGCCTCTTCGCCGTCGTCGTCCAGGACCGTCACCGCGGCCATGCCTCCCCGGCCGTGCGGATCGGGGAGGTCCGGCAGGTTCTCCGCCTGCGGACGCACCGTCCCGGCCAGCACGAACAGGACGGCGAGCAGCGGACGCGGCCATGCGCGGATACGGGGCATCGGGGCGTCCTCTTGTTATACGCCTGCGACCTCTGAGCCAACCACCAACCTCACTCTTCCCTGAGCAGCCAGCCCTCGGGGGATCTCACGAACGGACGCGCCTCTCCGTTGGTCACCGCGAAGCCTCCGCCCCACGGGGCGCATCCCGTCGAGAGCAGTCCGCAGGAACCGTCGCCCTCCTCGCTCCAGGCGTCCGCCATCCGTGAGTAGGCCAGCATCCCTTTGCGGTAGCCGGGGTGCTTGGCGGCTTCGACCTTGCCGGCAAGCCCGCCGTCGTCTCCGCCGATCAGCAGCACCTTGTCTCCCAGCACCGGGCAGGGGGACGGCGCTCCGGCGCAGGGCCTCGGCATCGGCGCGAGGCGCCGCCATTCCTTGCCGAGGGTGAAGGCGTGGCAGTCGGACAGGTGCTGACGTTCCGTGCCCTTGGCTCCGGGCGAGAGGGAGATGCCTCCGAAAAGATAGAAGGTGTCCTTGGTGCCCGCCGCCTGCGCGAGCATCCGTCCGCCGCCCGTGCAGAGCGGAAGCTCCTTCCAGCCCGCGTTGAGGTTCGCGAGGTCGAGCGCGTAGGCCGCGGACGAGGCGCCGGCGGCGTCCGGCCTTTCGGTCCCGCCCGCCACGATGACCTTGCTGCCGACAAGCGCGCCGGCGGCGTAGGCGAGCGGACGGGGAAGGAACGGGAAGGGGCGCACTTTCAGTTCCTCGTCCTCCATCGAAAGCACGTAGCAGTCAGGGTGGTGGCGGTGCGAGTCGGCGCCGCCGACGATCAGCACGCCCTGCCGCACGGTGACCGCGACGCCGTAGCCCATCGGACGAGGGAGCCGGCCCACGCACGTCCACTTCCTCGAGCGCGGCGTCGCCAGGGCCCAGACCTCGTCATGCCATTTCCTGAGGCCGCCCTCCCATCCCGGCTTGTCGGGATAGTTCGAGCCTCCCGCGCACAGCAGGACCTCCCCTGCGGCGCCCACGAACGGACCGCCGGTGCCGGGCGCGTTCGGTGTCTCGGGAAGTCGGGTCCAGCGCATGAAGAGAAGGGCGAAGTGTGAGGAAAACCCCGTGATGGTGGGTGTCCAGAGGTATCGCCCGCGGGCGCGGTTTTGTGGTTTGACAGGCGCGCCCGACCCTTGCCTTTATTCACCTTCCTCCGCATTGCCTGGTAGCTCAGCGGTAGAGCAGGTGACTGTTAATCACTTGGTCGCAGGTTCGATCCCTGCCCAGGCAGCCAGGAGGGACGACCCCCAACCTTCGCCTTGACCCACGTGTCCCGCGGGGGAGGATTGCCCCATGGGACAACAGTACAACAAGGTCATCAAGCGCCGCCGCCGTCGCGCCTACCTCGAACGCCGCAAGGACCGCATCAAGGCCGCCCGCGCCGCCGCCGGCAAGAAGAAGGCCAAGAAGTGAGCCGTCCGGGCGGACGCTTCCTGCCGACGGCCGCCCTGCTGGCGCTGCTGTGCTCGGGTTGCGACCGTCAGCCCGAGTTCGGCATCGAGTCTCCCGGCATCGTGCTGCTGACGGAGAAGCGGCGGACCACCGCCGACGCCGCCCGCATCGGCGACACTTTCGGCAGGCCTGAAGAGGACGGCGTGCACGTCTCCCTGCGTTCGGATCCCGCCGCCCGGGCCGGACATTACTATTTCGTACGGCTGGACATCGAACCGCCGCCCGGGTCCGCCCTGGTGCTCCAGGTGGTCCGCAAGGAGGGCGCTCCGTCCGAAAGGCACGTGTTCCCCCTCGTCCGCCGCACCACGCCGCCCTTCGGCGAGTATGCGGTGGGACTCACCGGCGCGCATGCCGGGCCTGATGGCTGGCGGCCGGTGGCGTGGAGGCTCTCGCTGGTCGACGCATCGGGCAAGACGCTGGCGGCGAGGCACAGCTTCCTCTGGGGCACGCCCGACGACGGACGCTGACGGATGCCGCCCGCCGGTTGGACTCCTTGGCGCCGGCTGGACCTGGCCTGCGGACTGTCGTCCGGGGCGTTGGCCGAGCAGATGGACGGCGGTCAGGCTTTCCGGTGGAGTCAGCAGAGTCCCGGCGAGTGGACCGGAGTCTTCGGCCGTCATGTCGCCCGGGTCAGGTCGGCGGGTGAAAAGGTGGAATGGAGCGGGCTGAGCGGAGATTCCGCGGCCGAGTCCGCCTTGCTGATTTATCTCGATGCCGCCGGTGAGCAGGCCCGCCTCGCCGAAGCCCTGCCTTGGCGGTCGGACGCCGTCCTGCGTGCCGCGATGTCGGCGCATCCCGGCCTGCGCATACTCAGGCAGGATCCGTCGGACGCGCTGCTCGGGTTCCTCTGCAGCTCCAACAAGCGCATCTCCCAGATACGCGTGATGGTCGCCTCGCTCGCCCGCGAACTCGGCCCTCCGGTCGGCGCGGGACATCATGCCCTCCCCGGATGGGGCGAGCTGGCCCGTGCCGACGACAGGACGCTGCGCGCGTGCGCGCTCGGCTATCGTGCCGACTATGTCCGTGGCACGGCGCGACTGCTGGCCCGGCGGCCTGACTGGGCGGCCGAGTGGTCAAGACTGGAGACGCCCGCCCTGCTGGAACGGCTGCGCTCCCTGCCGGGAGTCGGCCCCAAGGTGGCGGCCTGCGTGGCCCTCTTCGGCTTCGGCAGACTGGAGTGCTTCCCGGTGGACACTTGGATCGTCCAGGCTCTTTCCGCCGCCTACGGGCTGAAGGGATGGAACGCCGTCCGGTTGGAGGAGTTCGGGCGTGTCCATTTCGGCGCGGCCGCCGGACTGGCGCAGCAGCACCTCTTCGCGGCGGCGCGCGCGGGACTTCTCCCCGGGCTTCCGGTCAGGAAGGCGCGAGCTCCACGCCCCAAGTCGCGCGGATGACCTCCGCGTTGAGGGCCTGCTCCGGCGGGCCGTGCGCGACGAGCCGTCCTTCCGCGAGCACCGCGACCTTGGACGCCGCCCGCGCGAGTCCGAAGTCATGAGTGGCGGCCACGACGGCCGCGCCTGAGGCGCTGAGCTGCCTGATCGCCTCGATCACCAGCAGCCGTCGTGCGGCGTCCAGGTCGGCGGTGGGCTCATCCAGGAGGATCAGCGCGCCGTAAGGCTCCGCAGGAATCGAAAGCGCGAGCGCAAGATGGGCCATCCGCCGCTCTCCTCCCGAAAGCGAACCGAGCCTGCGTTCGACCAGTCCTCCTGCGCCGAGACGCGTGCACCAGGCCAGCGCTTCGGAGGGTCGAGGAGAAATCGAGCAGAGCTCTTCGAGGGAGAAGTTCCATGCGCAGCCAGGATTCTGCGGACAGTAGCCGGTGCTTCCTGGAGGGGGCAGGGCGAGATCGCCGTCGGCAACCCTGGTCAGGCCGGCCAACGTCCGGAGCAAGGTGGTCTTGCCCGCGCCGTTCGGGCCCACCAACGCGGTGAAGGAGGCCGGAGGAACGTCAAGGGTGACCCCGTCCAGCACGCGGACGGCGCCGAACGTCACGCCAAGGGCCTCGGTTCTCGCGATCGCGTCAGTCATCCCGCCTCCTCGCTATCCAGAGGAATGCCGGCGCTCCGAAAGCGGCCATCACTGCGGCGGCCGGAAGCGATCCCGTCGGCAGGGCCGAGCGGCCCGCCATGTCGGCCAGGACCAGGAGCGCGGCGCCGGCGAGGCCTGACATCGGAAGCAGAAGCCGATGGGTCGGGCCGGCCAGCGCGCGTGCCAGATGCGGCGCGACCAAGCCGAGGAACGCCACCTGGCCCACCAGGCAGGTGGCCGCTCCGGCGGCGGCGGCGGTGAGCAGCGCGGCGCGGCGTCGCAGCGCCCGCGGATCGCCGCCCAGCGTCATCGCCACGTCGTCCCCAAGGGACAGGCGGTCAAGTCCCGGCGCGAGCGAGCACGCGGCCGTCGCGCTCAGCGCGCAGATGAGCCCGGGCAGCCAGACCGTCTCCGGGGAGGCCGTTCCCAGCCAGTCGCCATAAGCGCCGTTGGTGATCGTCTCCCGCGCGCCCGGCCTGACGGCCGCGACGATCAAGGTCGCCGCGGCGGTGAACGCGTTGACGCCCAGTCCGGCGAGCAGCAGACGCGAAGACCCGCCGCCGGAACCGAAAGCCGTGAGCGCGAGGGTGGCAGCGACGGCTCCGGCGAAGCCGGCGGCGGGCAGATGCCAGGCCCTCTCCCACGCGGCTTCAGGAGCGAACCCCAGCAGCAGCGCGGCGCCCAGCAGCGCGCCGCCGAAGACGCCCGTCAGGCCGGGGTCGGCCAAGGGATTCCGGAAGACTCCCTGCTGCAGCGCGCCGCCGACACCGAGCGCCATGCCGGCGGCGGCCGCTGCGAGCACGCGCGGCAGCCGCAGCATCGCGAGCGCCCCGCCTTCGCCCCAGCCCGTGCCCGTCGAGCCGACGGATACCGCCGTCATGAGCGCGACCGCCAGCAGTGCGGCGCCCAGCAGGATGGCGATCGCCCCCCGCGTCATCGTCCCAATTCCCTGATCAGATCGTCCAGCGGGTTGGGCTTCGTGGCCGGCGCCGCGTTGCTGTCCGGCGTGGCCTGCGGTGCGCCTTGCGCCGGGGCGACGGTTCGCGCGCGGTTGACCGCGGTTCGTATGCGCTCCGAGAGGTCATTTTTGATGTCGTTGAGCGAGCCGCTCACCTTGACGGCCGGACCGAGCGTGAGCCCGTCGGGCGAAGGGGCGGCTTCCGCGAAGCCGAGGATCCGGAAGTAGTCGGCGCGTTCGCCCCGTCCGCGCAGCTGGACATCGACGAGCAAGGGGCGGTCGGCGAGGGAGAGCGTAGGATTCATGCTGATGCCGCCGCTGGCGGTGAGCATCAGCTCCTCGTTGCGCGCCTCAAGCTTCGTGAGCTTCAGCGTTCCGCTGGCGAGCCGTTCCGCCCTCATCTCGACCTGGTCGTAGCGGAAATCCGACACGGACTTCTGCAGCTTGGCGGCGGCGGACAGCGCGGCCCCGATCCTGAGGGCCTTCTCACTCTTCCCTATTGTCCCTCCCAAGATGGTCAGGGCGCCCAGGAGCTCGGCCGTCTCCCCGACTCCGCCGGCGATTGCCGACGCAGTTCCTTTGCCGTTTCCGAAAGCGCGAAGCCGTCCTCCTTTTGAAGTCGCCTCGGCCTCGATGACCGCTCGTGAGGCCAGCTCTCCGGCAGTGCCGGCCATCGCCGTGACGCGCACCTTGGCGTCGCCTTTGCCCTCGATGAGGTCCTTGGACGCCGGGAATGCTTTCATCAAGACCCCCAGGTCGATCCGCGCGGCGTCGGCGTCTGCGCCCAGGACGTAAGGCCCGCCCGAGGTCTGCGGCCGGAAGGAAAGCGAACCTTTGCCACTGATGTCCCCTCCGGAAAGTTTTCCGGACAGACGCGACAGGCGCACCGCGGCGGCGTCGGCCGAGAGTGAGGCCTCAATTGACTCCGCCTCGACGCCCATCGCGGAGATCTTGCCGACTTTGATTTCCGCCGAGCCGGAGTGGCCTGACCAGAACGGCGCGCGGTCCGGTTTCGGCGGGGACGGGTTCTTGGGGGCTTCATCCTGCGCCTTAGGCAGAAGGGCCATGAAGTCATCGACGACCACAGAGGGCATCTCGACCAAGGCCTGCCAGTCCGTCAGCTCGCGGGACTTAGTCTGACGAAGGGTGAACTTGCCTTCGCTTCTTCCCAGGGCCACCAGCCGGAAACGTTCCTCGGCGTCGAAGCCCCGTGGCCCCGGAGCGTAAGCGGCTTCGAAGGCGGCGGAGGACACCCGCACCGGGCTTTCCCGCAGCACCACGTCCGAAAGCTCGAGAGCCGCAGACATCTTGCCCGCGGAATCGCGCGAAGCCCGCGCTCGGTAGGTCCCGGCGGTCGCGACGGCCAGAGGCGAGGCGAACGGCTGCTCGGCGAGCGCGCCGAGCGCGCCGCTCAGGTTGAGCGTCGTGGGCGCTTCGCCGAGTCCGATGACGATTTCGCCCGCGGCCAGAGTGCGACCCCGGTTCTTGAGTTCGCCCTTGCTTAGCCCGATGGTGGAGGCCGCCTTGCCGAGGAGGATGTCCAGCGTGGCGGTCAGGTCGCAGCGATCGACCCACTTCTTTTCCTGCCAAACGACGGAGGTTCCACTGAGCGAGATCGGCGCCCCTTCCGTGCGGATAAAAAGGCCCTCATTCCGGTATCCCACGGCGAGGTCGGCCTTGTGCATGTCTCCTTCAAGGCCCAGTCCCGGCACCAGGGCCGAGAGCGACTCCAAAGGGAGCGCGTGCGCCGAAACCTCCAGCAGCGTTCCTGCGGGCTTGGGTCCGCCCAGGACGAACGGCTGGCGGAGTTTCAGGGATAGCAGGGCGAGGCCTTCTCTCGAGATTCCGGCCTGCAACCGCGAGACCGTCGGGAGTCCTCCGGATTCCTGCGCCGCATCCGACTTCACTGTCGCCCGAAGACCCTTCATCTTCGCAGCTGGCAGATCTTCCCAGCCGGGCATGGTCGTCAGGACGGCGAGATCGAGTTCGGCGTCAGCCGTGGCCTTCCATGCGCCGCCGGCGCCCGGCGTGAACGTGAGGGAGCCGCCGGCGATGCGGCCTCCTGAGAATCCCGCTTCAAAGTGAGAGAGCTTGATGCTGCCGCCTTCGGTCCGGAGCGGGAAAGCGGCGTTGAGTCCCTTCACGAGCGGCTTGCCGTCCATTGTCACGTCGACCCCTTGTAACGTGTGCGTCCGTCCACCGGTGACTTCCGGTCTGCCCTTGATGAAGGAGACGGCTGCTTCTCCGCTCCATCTTCCTGAGGTAATTACGGCGCCGGTGCCGGACAGGAAGGGATTGAGCGCGATCAGGTCCGCGTCGACGGCCGACACCTTGAGCGCGGCTCCGGATGAGTCTTCGGGCAGGGGCCCGCTTTTCCAGGTCAGAGGGGCAGGGGCAGAGATGGCGATTCCGCGTCCTCTCGCTTCCATGCTTTCGAGGATGAATACGCCGTCGCCCGTCCGTGCGCTCATCTTGACCGACCACCCTGAGTTGGTTCCGGGCGGAAGCAGTGTCGAGACTTTCGAAAGATCGTCCCAAGACGCCTTCAAATCGGCGTCCATCTTCCAGCCCTCCCCATTTTGGGAAGCCTGGGCTGTCCCTTTCAGCCGGCAGGACGGAAGATTTGCGCTGAGGATGCCGAAATTCGAAGGGTCAACGTCCAGCTCGCCCCTGATTATTAGCCTTCCGGACCGGGATAGGCCGCCCGAAAAACTGACGGCCTCCCTCGCCCCCGCGTCTTTGATCGCGCCGCCGTAGGAGAGGCCCTCCGGCGAGGGCTTCGCCTCGAGGCTTAGTTCCATCGTGCCTGCGACCACCTGGCTCGCGTCCTTGGCGATAGCGCGCAGGCTCAGCTTATTCACGTCCTTGGTGAGTTCGGCCGGGGAGAGTCCGTGGGCGCCCATCGATCGCGCGAAGGCCCCCGTGATGAAAAGCTCCCCTCGCGGCTCCGTCCTCTGGTTGCCGACCGTGAAGCCCGGCCAGGCCAGGCCAGCCTTCAAGTCGACGTCTCCTTCGGAGTCAAAGCCGTCCCCCTGCAGGCTGAAGCGCATGACCGAGCCGTCCGCGAGCGTCACCCGGCCGGAAGCGGAGTAAGGTCCGAGCGCGAACGCAGGGAGCGAGGGCGTCTTTTCCGAAGTGGGCGCGGCAGGCCCTATCGTGGAACTCTTCCGTCCGCTGAGTTCAATTTCCAGCCCCTTCACCTCAAGCGACTCGAGGGCGTATTTGCCGACGATGCTGCTCAGCACCCCGATGTCGCCCTTGAGCGAAGCGGCCTTGATCTTTGTTCCGTCGGACAATGTGAGGTCGATCCCGGTAATTTTGAAGCTGCCATCGACTGAGCCTTCCGCGCCCGCGATAGCGCCCTTGATGCCTGCCGACTCAAGTGCGCCCGGAATCCGTCGGGCGATCGCCTCCGGCCTGAGTTCGGATTCTATCCAAAGCAGGGTCCCGCCGGCAAGGAGTGCGACCACTGCCAAGGACCAGAGGGCGATGCGTACGAATCTGCGCATGGGGACGCCGTCATCTTGCCCGCGCGGCGGGAACGGGCAACAAAAAGCCCGACGGAATGGATTTCCGTCGGGCTGGTCCAGGCGCAGGGCCCTGAATCAGGGCTGGCCTTCGTTGCGCGGGCGTCGGGACGACCGGCCGTCAGCCAGTTTCTTCTTCAAGTGGATCGGCATGGCGTCCTCCTTCGCCGAGCAGAAATTCTCCGACAGGTGGGCGGCGTCCACAGAGCGGAGCTTGCGGGTCATGGAAGCCCGGCCGTAGCGCATCTCCTTGAGGGCAAGGATGCGGTCCTCGTCGAACTGCTGCAGCAGGAACTCCAGCTTGCGCCGGGCGAAATCGGAGAGCCCGGGCGTCGTGAGCAGGACGTTCAGGGCCTCACGGGCCTCCTTGAATCGGCCGTCACGGG
>JACCED010183260.1_pt1 | contig 27206 bp, 16 predicted proteins | sample 7455021 | NCBI WGS metagenome assembly JACCED01 (sample SAMN15323456, study PRJNA562643) | freshwater metagenome | isolation source: river surface water | place: USA:Blue River Watershed | collected 2017-08-19 | reverse complement strand
TGCTGAGACATTTCCTGCTGTCGAAAAGAAATAACTGTTAGTCCATAATGACGGCATTTTTTTTAGATGCTCGAATTCTTTTCTAAGATAGTTGCTAGAACGCCCTTTAAATGCCTTGACAACTTGGGCACTATTATCTTTGGTTGGAATGTCGGCATGAAGAACGCTGCCAACATGGGAGCTAAGACTAATCAAAAGTTTGTGCAGATCCCGACAGGTAGACTTAAAGATCGTATTGCCCAACTGTGCGAACAGTATGGTATTCGATTTGTGGAAACCGAAGAATCGTACTCATCCAAAGCTTCGTTTATCGATCTCGATCTGCTACCTACTTTCGGCGAAAAACCCGAAGGGTGGCAACCTAGTGGTAAACGAATTAAGCGCGGATTGTACAGAACGGCACAAGGCTGGTTGTTGAACGCGGACGCAAATGGTGCCGCCAATATCGGTCGAAAAGTAGCGGCAATACTAGGACTAGATCTTAGTGGAGTCAGTAGAGGATCTTTGTCGGCTCCTTTGAGAATCCCTTTGTGGATTTAGTCAAGAATCCCCGTACTTTCAGGCGAAACAAGCAATAGCGAGTTTAGCCGAGTGCGGGGAGTGTCAAGACGTAAAAGATTGCTCGCCTGAAAACCTCGCCTATGTCTCGCCGGCTGAGAATAAGTTCTTGGCGGAATGCGTTCTCGGCGGTAAATATTTTGGGAAGGCGTTTAAAATCCCGGTTGGGATAATGCTAAAGTGTAAAGATTTTCTTTCTTTAAGAAATAGAACGGTGAGGGAAACTTTGTTGCGATGGCTGCCGGATCTAATAACGCGCTCGGTAACTAAAGCTGTTTAAGCTCTATGATAATTTTGTTGTTCTTTAAAAGGTTGCAATGCTGGTTAAAGATATTATTACAAAGTGCGACACCGGATTGGCAAGGGGCTTAAATCTGCAGCTAATCGCTAAGATGAATCGAATGGTAAAGGCTCCGATCCTAGTGGAGGTGAAGCACGAGCTAATCGATACGAGTTCTGCGGCGTGCAATCCTTATCTGCAGCTTCGGGCTAAGGACGCTTTAATTAAAGCCGTCGAATTGCGCGGTGAGAAGACGATCGTTAATTCGATGTTGAGAACGACGGTTCAGCAACATCTTTTGAAGCAGCAGTGTAATAAGAAGTTGTGCGGAATCACGGCGTGCGCTCCTCCTGGAAAGGGCGGCCACGAGAACGGAAGGTCTCTGGATCTTGAAGATCCCTACGGTTGGGAACCTTGGTTGGAAAGAGCGGGTTGGAGTAAGCTGGGAGATTGGGATCGAATGCATTTTGATTTCTGGGATTCACGGAATGACATTGCAAAGCTGCAAATAACTGCGTTTCAAATGTTATGGAATCAGTTTAATCCAACTCGCATTATCGCTGTTGATGGCAGTTATGGCCCGATCACTGCGGACTGTATTAATAATTCGCCGCTGGCCGGCTGGTAACTCTTATAACCGTTGTAAATCATGAACGTCATTCTGGAAAGAAACCTAAAGAACCTGCAGGGCCTTCACTACGTTTGGGAAACCTCTAACGAAGAATTATTATGTCAATATGCAAACGAAACAAACCAAGCATCTTCAAAACCTATGGGAAGCGTTACCCCAGCTTATGGGAGGTTAAGTGAAGAACTAGCTGTCGAACAAGAGTCGCTTTTATCTAACAAGAACCTTATAGTTAAGGTATTTGCGAAGATCTCGGGCGTAACTCTAACTTCAGGTAAAGCCGCAGAGAAAGCAATCGTTATACGCAGTGTTAAAAAGTTCTCCAAGAAAAGTCTTCGAGAACTTTTGAAAAGCCGGCTGTTATTTTATAAGCTTCTGGAATTTTACGTCAATATCGCAACCAAAGGTAACTATCAGTTTATCTATCCTAAATGCGAAACTCTGTTCCCTGGATATTGGTGGAGAACTGACGGCAACTTCGTTCAACTTGGTGACTGCTGCGTAGTAAAAATCAAATAATAAATGCCTCTCTTCTATCCAGAACTTTCTGCCTTCTCTCCCAGCTTACAGCCAGAACTTAGGCTCGCTCCTGAGAACGCCGTCGATCTAGCAGTCGATTCTAACGGCGAGCTATTAGTAAACGATAACGGCGACCTAATTCTTACCAAACCAAACGAGTCGATTGGGTTAAACTTGTTAAGGCGCGTCTCAACTCCAATCGGCGGCTATTCAAGAGTCGCGCCTAAAGCTGACGAACTGGAAATCGTCGATGCCGGTTATGAAAACCCTTTAGTAAATTCCGTCTCCGCGCCGCTAACTCCTGAATTTAGCTCCTGGGCTCTTAACTCTCTGGTGCTGGCAGCAAGTCAAGATTCGAGAGTAACAATCGTCGATGCTAAAATCGTGCCCGACCAAAGTAAAGTTCATCTCTCTGTCAGTTATGCAATAAATGGCAGAACCCAAACCAATCAAATTTCCCTGTAAGTCGTGAGAAGTTTAAATGAGATTCAATTTGAAATGCAGGCAGCAGCAGCAAACAGCGGCTGCCCCTTAACTGACTTTTCTCCGCAAAGCGTCGGCCACACGTTGTTTCGCGCGCTGGCTAGCGTAATCCAGCAAAGCGAGCTGCAAACAGAAAGCCAAGATAAAAGCACGGATCTGTTAACAGCAACTGGGAAGAATCTCGATCGACTGGCTTCTCCTTTCGGTCTGGCAAGAAAAGCTGCAGGAAGAGCGACTGGATTCGCTCTTTGTGTCGCACGAGAAACGATCGACCTGTTGCCGCAAACGATTCTAGTGGAACCAAATTCTGGTCTGCAATTTCTAGCGGGTAACGAAGTAACGCTGGAACTTTCACAAGGAATCGAAACGACAGTGCCGATCTATAGCGCTGGTATCGGCAACATCTACGACCTGGCTGCAGGAACGCCCCTACAAATTCCAGCGCTGCCTAACGTCAGTAGCGCGGTCGGCTACGAGCGCAAGTATGACAACACCGCCTGCGGCTCTCTTAGCGGCGGAACCCAAGCGGAGTCTGACAATAGTTTGAGGAGCCGTCTTTTTGCTTTGCTTCGCGCTGGCGGAACCTTAAGTACCGAAGCCTTGAGAGCGGCAGTTCTAGAACGCACCAACGTTAAAGACGCTTTCGTATCGACTCCGGCTCCAGGAATTGTTTCGGTTGTTGTAAGAGCGATCGAACCCAACGTCGCTTTGCTCGAAAGCATCAAAGAGGAATTTAAAAACTATTGCATCGGCGCAATAATTAACGTTAACTTTGCAAACGTCTTGCCGCTAACGGTTGAAGTCGAACTTACCCCCAGTTTGAATTTAAGTCTCGATGAAATTAAAAACGGCATCCGTGAGACGATTGAAAGTTTCATCACAACAGCTAGACTAACGAATGCTCTAAATCCAACGGATCTAAAAATCGCGCTAGCGGATTACGGGACTAACATAACTTTTGAAACTCCTAGCGACATCGTAACGTGGGGAACTCTCGACTTTATCGAATTAGGAGAGCTAAAAATTGGTTTTAGGATCTGACTTAATTACTATTATTCGTCATCAGTCAATTTCAATCGACGCTTTAAGTTATATTTTAGGCGGGCGCGAAATCTATTTGCATTGTAATGTCGATTGCGAGTGGCAACTAAACCTGCATTATCTCGTCCCTATGGCGGGTAGCACCGGAATCTTTGGCACCGATCGGCAAACAACCTTAACAGCTAAGTTTAAACTCGATCGCCAACAGCTAAAACAAGAAGCAACAGTTGATTGGCAGCCGCGCCTTTTTTATAAGGACGGTAAGATTGTTATCGGAGAGCTCCCTTCAGCTCTTGATAGCAAAATCGAACTAATGGCTTATCAAGCAGGCCGAAAAGTTTTTGCCGCTAAAGTAACGGTCGGTAAGATCCTGCTTGAAGATGAAAAGCATTATGCTGAAGCGCTCGCCAACAACACTAAGTCACTAGAAATATCAGTGCTTCTAGCTCGCGGCTTAGCAGAAACCCTGAGGGAAAACCAAACGCAACGAGATTTATTAGCAAGCGCACTTTCTGCTCTACATCTTTTAAACTTACATTACGACCGTCTCGATGCGCCAATCGCTAAAAGAGTAAACGTTAAAACTCAAGTCCTCGAATCTCTGGTTAAAGTAGCAGATGCTCTAGAAGAAGCTCTGGACGTAAGTAGCGGATTGGTATTTCGTCAGGTCGAACTAAACGATTATTATTCGCCTAGTTATGTAGTTACTGCGATATCGTTAATTTTATGGCATGAATTAGCTGAGGTTTTTAAGCTAACTAAGTACCGCCGCCCGCTGGCAGCCGCAATAGATAAATGGCTCTCTCTCAAACACGCGGAAATAATCGAACCATTATATTTATATCAACTAGCTAAAGCCTTAACTGCAGCTTATGAAAATCGCAGCGTCGAGTTTAGCTCCGCAAATCTCTCGCCTTTAACCAAACATGTAAGCGCCTTTTTACCTCTTAACGCCGACCCGACAAGTCCTTATATCTCCCTGCCTAAAAAAGCAAGAACTTCGCTGGACGCTTTTGAAAAGGAACATAAAGCTTTAAAGGGGTATTGGTTGACTACCGCGCTGTCTTATTTACCGTATGGTTATATGTGGCGAATGGATGCCAGTCCTAATAACACTCGGTCTATCTGGGTTGGGATTCTAGCTGCTTTTTCCGAAGCGGCTGCAACAAGCTATTTTAACTTCACTAGCAAGAACGTTTCTGGAGTAGAACGAGTTCTGCTTTCTGACTGCGCGCCAACAACTTCTCAAAGCGTTATCGACGTTAGCGAACTCCTAGAAAAAATTCCAAATCACGGCATCGGCAAAATTGAATGGAGCGCGTATTTGTTAGGATTTTTACCAGTATCTACAGAGCTTCAAGATTATAAGTACGCAACGTTGCCTCCACAACTGCAAACCTACGATATCGAACCGCTGCAGACTATAAACGCTGCGAACCCTATAAATTTAACTACAGGTGATATTGAAGGAACTTTATCACCTTTAAAGTCATTACCATCGATAGTGCTTGGCAACAATGCCACCACCAACCCACACATAGGTTTTGCTAGCCCTTATCGAGAGATAGATAGCGAGCTAGAACCATTAGCAAACAACAATCTGTGTTATGTAGTTCTTAAAGGTATAGGTAAGACTAAAGAACTCAGCACTTATTTAAACGCGCGGCTGATGGCGGGCTATAAAGCTTATCTACATACGTACACCTGGTCGGAAACAATTTCTAGAGCGCGCTACTTAAATGAGAAAGAAACAAACGTTCTATTAGTTCAAACGCCCGCGCAAAGCCAAAGCCAAACACAATTGGAGCTGACAGTAGAAATAGAGTCGAGTATCGTAGCCTATGCCAATACAAACCTAGCATTAGGCTTAGAACTTAGTTGCGAGGCCAGCAGCAGCTCGGCGGAACTTCCTAGCAAAGACCTATATATTAATTTAATCGTTTATTTGGAGTTGTAATGTCGTTACTTCCTTCCTCTACCGCCGCTAATTACTTTCTAGACAACGCAGTTTCTTCAACTGGAACGATCGGATACTTAGCTTTACTTTCTAACGCCCTGCTAGTAACTACCGTTACTGCAGATACTAACGATAGTAGTCTTACTACAACCTTACCCCACCGTCTAGTCACCGGATCGCGGGTAAGAATTCAAAGCTCGGGCACGCTGCCTGCTCCACTATTAGCAAACGTAACTTATTACGCTAAAGTTCTAACGCCGACTAAATTCCAGCTTTGCAGTTCGTTAGCAGCAACAGCTAACTCACCAATCCAGTTAACAAGTTTAGGCTCGGGCACCCTAACTATCAACGAACAATCGTTATCAAATATCGACCCTTTAGAAGTACTGGTTAATAAAGAATTAAGCTTGAGTGCTACTTATACGCGGCCGGCAATCTCTAATGTGGGCACCGCAAGCTATCAAGTAGACCGTGCTGTTAAACCCCCAAAAGAAATTCTAATTAGAAACGAACTTTCTACTTCGATTAGCTACGGCTATCAGCTAATCCTACTAGGGGGTACGCCAACACCTAACAGCTTTACATCAGTTGTGGAATGGTTATTAGAAGCCGAAGCTACCCCAGTAGTAATGGCTGCAAGCGAAATTCGAAGCTTCACTGCAAAATTTGCCCTTAAGATCTCTATCGTCTAGTTTAGTAAGATGTCGTGTAGTCTATGCTTATTGACGCCATTCTTAACTATCTAGCTTTTTTCCCAGCAAACCTACAAAAACGCTTTGACACCATTCTCAACAAGCTGTTAAAAAGATAATACAATATGCCGGCAACGCCTCAATTTGATATCAATCGTACCAATCATTATCCAGGCGATTTCTCAAACCGACTGGCAAGAACTTTTAACGAGCACAATCACACTGCAGTTCAGATAGCTAACTTTTTAGCATACGAACTGGAACGAGGAAGCCAAGTTGGATTCGTCGGCGGCTTAGCAACCCCAGACCCGTTTGGCGTTATCGGTAATAACAATCCGTTAACTGTAATCGGCCTAACTGCAACTTCGATATCCTTAAGCCGTAACTCTACAGTTTCAACATTAGGCAGTTTAACTTATGTTGTGGGCGGAACTCCTAAGACTATTATCAACTTGAAAGCTACGATTAACTCGCCAGTAGTTGAATTTGCTACTAACACTACGGGCACTATAGACTCTAATCTGCTAGCAAGATTGATAACCAGAACGACTGTTGTAGATGCTCCTTTAGTAGCCAACCCAAACCCAATCGTGCCGCCTACGTTTCCAAGTGCTAGCGACATCTTGTTAGATCTAGACGTTACAAACTCTTACTTGGAAACTCCCGCCAACCCACAACAAAACCCTACTCTGACACTTCAAAGAGGAAAGACTTATACCTTTTTACTATCTCCTTCAATCGTTGCTAACAATCACTTTAATATTACTTCCTCAGTCCGCGAACCAAACATCGGACTCGATCGTTATCCTTTTGGCGTTAGTACTTTAAGTTCTGGCGCGGTTAAGTTTATCGTGCCTTACGACGCCCCAGCACAACTTTTCTATCAAAGCTCGACTTCAAAGTATATATATGGAGAACTCCAAATCGTTAGTGGAGCTGTGAACCCAGCACAGCCTTTATTGACTGCTTGGCAAACTAACGACCTTAATATTCCAACTGCCCCACCAGAAGCCAAACTGTACCTATGCCTTTCTAATCCTAACGATTACAGAGTCACTGATTGGACTGTAGTACCTAGCTGGAGCAATAACTCACCCAGCGATGCTTTTATCCAACTGCAAGCTGCAGAAAATAGCGCGATCTTCGCTCTTTCGGAACTACTACGGTTGCAAACTATCGATAAGATTTCGGCGTTAAATCTAATTCCTAATATAATTCCAGCTAACGCTACAGTTTATTGTGCTGTTTACGGCAATCAAGATCTCGTCCGCCTCACACAACAATTAACGACAATCGATGTTACAGCCTCAAGCTGATGCTTTTATCGATCTGGTTTCAGCGATCGAGCAAGAGCTAGCCACTGCAGAAAATGTCAAGACTATTATTGAATTTATCGATACTGAAATAGATAAAGAAACTTGGGGAATAGATTTAAATGTAACTCAGCGAGCGATACTTAAAGCGTTTTATCAGTTAGAGCCGACAGTAGAAGAGCGGAAACGTTTAGACGAATTAAAAGCTGAAGACAAAACTACGTGGGAAGAACTTACTTCATCACCTTACCAATACTTAATCATCGATGCTGGTAGGCGTGCTTCGAAGAGTAGCATGTGTTCTGTAATTGTTGCCTACGAGTTTTATAAACTCTGGCATTTACCAAACCCGCAGAAGCACTATGGCATCGGTGCGAATACTCCGATCGTTCTATTAATATTAGCTACTACTGCCGATCAAGCAAAGTCCACAATCTTTGCTCAGATCTGCGGGCTATTTCCTCTAATTAAATGTTTTAGAGCCCCGATAGCTAACGGCAGTATTAGAGTAGGCGCTGAAGAAATTACTTGTAGAGACAAACTACTTAATATTAAAAGCGGCAACTCTAAATCATCTTCCCAAGTAGGGCATTCGATCATTCTACTAGTAATGGATGAAATTGCGCGGATTGAAGGGCGCGACCCAGAAACCAAACAATTAGAAGCTCTGAAACTTTGGGACAACTTAGGAGCGTCTGGCTTGAGTTTTGGCAGTGACGCTAAGCGCTTAGCTCTATCGTCAGCTTGGTTTATCGGCGACCCGATCGACGAACTCTACAAATTTGCCGAGCGAGATCCGATCTTCTTAGGGTTTAGATTAGTTACGTGGGATCTGAATCCTAAATATCATCGGTATCATCCTTTAATCTCCTCGGCTTATAAAACTAACCCGCGTCTAGCAGCTCTAGAATACGAAGGTATCAGACAGCTTTCATCCGACGGCTTTTTTGACGATATTGAAATCGCTGATTGCTGGCGCGGAGACTCTAGCATCGTCGCTCGCCCCTCCTTATTAGGTTCGCACTCTTTAGAACTACTAAATGTTTTACCAACGTCCGAACTTTCTTGTGTGTATTTAGACCCCGCCTTTACTAAAGATAGTTATGCAGCAGCTTTTGGGCGCCGCGTCAGTAATGGCTCCTTACCTTCTTTATTTATTATCGATGGCTTTCTAGTATGGAAGCCCACTCCAACCCATAAAGTGTCTTTAGTAGAGGTAGGCGAAGTCTTGATCTCCTTACACCGCCAACGACCTATAGCAGCGTTAGGAGCAGATCATTATAATAGCGTTGAGACTACAGAAAGGTTAAGCCGCGCTGGAATTCCTTCCCAAATCTATCCTGCTAGCAACAAGCTCCAATGCCAACAGTACGATCTTACCCGTCAGTTAATGCACCAACAGCGGTTGATTTTGCCCCGCTCTAATTACTGGCGAGACCTGCTTACAGACGAGTTAGTACGTATCAAACAAATAGATGGTACAAAAATAATACACCCTTCTGGGGGATCTAAAGATATAGCAGACGTACTATGCGGTTTGTGTTGGTTGTTAGAGCGCACTCACACTCAAAGTTCTGGTACTAAAGTAGTGCACACAACTCCAGACCGTCTAAAGATAGTTCGAACTCAACCTTTAGGCGCAAGCTTTAACAGCAGTTACAGAAAATACTTTCAAGGAACGCCCTTTAAAAATTAATCATGACAATCGATTGTAGCTACGTTCTTTACGAACCGCAATTCAAACCAACTAAAGCTGTCGATCGCGCGGCGGCCTATGATATTAGAGCTTATATCACGGATCCTTTACAAGACGAAGACATCGCTCAAATTAAAGATTATGCCTTTAAACATTGGGCTGAAGTTTATATCGACGGCCAGCATTACAAACATCCAATTAGGGACTTAACGTTAGAAGCGTTTTCAACTGGGAGTAAAGCTACGATACTTTTTCCTACTCAGCGTAAGATAGTATCCGCCGGTTTTGAAGTATCGCTGTCTACCGCCCAAGCTGGAGCTACAGCAGCAATGTTAGTCTGCGCTCGAAGCGGTCTAGCTTGCAAACATGGAATTTTAGTAGCGAATGCTCCTGGGATCGTAGACGAGAACTACCCACTGACCGTAGGCGTAGGTTTATATAACACTTCAAAACACATTCATGTGTTTACGCACGGTGCTCGGATAGCCCAAGTAATGTTTATAGAGTCTTTAGAACCGACGGAAACTATCGTTACCAAACTTCAGAACAACGGCGAACGTATCGGCGGCTTTGGCTCTACGGGAGTGTAGCATGGACGCGCAGACAACTCTTTACGTTACGGTGCTTTTAGAATTTCTACCTAGTATTATCGACCTCAATCTCAATCCTGTAGATACTAAGCAATGGAAAGTAGAAATTCAAAGCCCATTTTTAAACCACGACTTCCAATCTTTGCCAGCTACTTTTACCGCTAAGGTTAGACCAGGAGACAGTCTAGCAATAGCCCTCGCTCCTACCGATCGAACTATTCCCAGACAAAAGTATAAGGTTAGATATACAAACTTGGAATTAAAAGACCAGAATTTTAATGAAGAGTGGATAGTCCCGTCTACGCAGCCTACAGCCGAAACTACTCTGCAATTAGAAACGAATAGGGTCAGCTACACGTTACCTAAAAAGGTAAGTGCGATTCGATCGATAACTAGTGCTTTGTGGCTGCCGGGACATACTTACAGTAACGGCACTCTTACTTTTGATTCAGCTCCACCTAACGCACTAATTAGTATAAGTTACCTCAGTCATTTAACTAGAACTGATGTAGTTTACCAGCCTCATGTTATCAAGACTTTAGACCCATCTCTAAGCTTGATAACTGACATTCATATGTAGTCCTTTAATAATGTCATCTTTAGATTACGGTACTAGTCTCAGTCAGAGCAAAGAAGGTTCGATATCTTATTTTGGTTATCGAGAGTACGGCGCTGCAAATGACGAGTTCGTAACTACTGGCAAATTGGTAGGTGCGACATTATACAGCGTGCCTACAAATAGATATATAGCACCTTTAGAAAAAGCTCAGTTTGTAGGTATCAACACGGAAGGCGGACAGCTAAGCAGACTTAACAAAGTTTCTGGGGCAGTTAGCAGTTATGGCGAGGAAAGAAGATTACACTTTAAATCTTATACTCGTGTAAACGAACGCGGAGACCTAGAAGCATTTTTACCTACCGGTAACTTAAGTAAAAATACCGCTGGCGATGAAGGGACTTTCTTTAGCAATATACTTAGCAATTTAGGTCTAGGCCAACCTCAACAAGACAATACTGGGGTACTACTAACGGGCAGATTAGCTTCTAAGTTTCTTGAGTTTCAGCGCAGCGTAGTTAAAGGCGAGATGCCTCAAGGGCTAAAACTTAACGATGAGTACTCTTTAATTAGAGGGGAAGTTACAGCCGCTACTTTAATAGAAGCAATAGGTAGAACTGGTAAGGACGATCGAATCCAACTTACTTCGCCGTTTTTAAATAACGCAACTTTATTAGAAGCTACTATAGCTGCTAAAAAGCGCGGCGCAAATATCAGCGTAACAATGGCTCCAGGCTACAACTCTACAGTAGAGAGAGAACGCACTAAAGAAAGACTTGCTAAAGAAGGAATTAATGTTTATACCTCTACTGACAATCGCCTCGTCCACCAAAAAAACTTTGCAATTTCTGGACCGAAGATAAAATTAGCTGGAACCGGATCTGATAATCTTTCTAACTCAAGTGCTTCAAACAAAACATTGGAGTATATGTTAGTTGCCGAAGGCAATAGCAAGTTACTAAGCAATCTTTTACAAGAGTCAGAAGATTTATCAAAGCAGTTACAAAAAGTAGAAGCTAACCGCTCGGCATACGAGGACGGTGAATTTGCGTATTTGTATAACACTACCTATTCAACTTCCGGTTCTAGTTCTGGATCTAGTTCTGGGTCTAGCTCTGTAAACGGCGGTTTTGTTAAACCTACAAAACTAAACACCAGTTATTTTACTAGGCACTTAAGAAACAGACAGAACAAATACGAAGGTTTTACTAATACATACGAAGCTATTACTGGAATTTACGCCCCGGGTGCAGTTAGCTCTTTTGATGATTCTCTAGGTACTGCAAGTTTAGGACATAAGCTTAATTATTTATTAGGTATTCAACTCTATCGAGACGGTGCTGGCGTATTAGGCTCTGCAGTAACAGCAATAGGTAAACTGCTGGACACTGCTACAGGCCATTATGCGTTCCGAGACGATATGCAGCGCCGCAAACAAAAGCGGGGCAGCATTTCTAAATTTCAAACAATTGTAGATGAGTCTTGGCAAAGTAATGAAGAGTATCAAGGCGGCCCAATCGAAAAAACCATCGACACTTTTTATCAAGCGACCCGAGGTTTATTTACTGGCGCCGTAGCTTTTAGCGGAGTCTTCGCAATTCAAAGCATCGCTACAATTTATCTTGAAGAAGGAGCTAAAAGACTACTAGAACCTAATGCCAAGCCCACCGCGCTACAACAAGTAGTGATTCAAGGCTATCTGTCTCCAATCGGACGCACGGTTTTAAATACTGCTAAGAGCTTAATGCAAGCTAATGATAAGTTGTCTTCACAAGATGCTTATATAGCTGCTATGACAAAACATCAAGTTTTAAATGCGAACGAGATGTTGGGCTCTGGCGGGTCGGCGCCTGGGATAATTAATAGATTTAGACAGACTACTGCAAGCTTTATGGAATACGTACTGCCATCAGTAATTAGAATGGTAGTACCAGAAGCAAAACAATCTCAAGCACTAGAAGCTGGTAAAGCATTAGTAGACGCTTTAGGCCGGCCGATATCTCTATCGACTCAAGGCTTACAAAACTTACAAGCCGAACGAAATTTAAACATCGGTAAAGCTTTAGAGTCGCTTAGTACGTATGTGCCGCTAGAAATGCATATGTGGATACCAAGCATTAGAGCGGTCTTAGACCCAACTTCAGTAAATAATGCTCCTTCATTAGGTTCTACTTTAGGTGTAGGTACGCCGAATCTTCCTTCTCTATCTCAAGCAATCGGACGCGGGTTAATCGGAAACACGATTTCAGGATTTTTAGGTATAGCTAACAAACTTGAAAATCTAATTGTCAACCCCGATAAAGAATTGCTTAGACTGCAAGCTGCTTATAAATCGTCACATCGCAGTTTAGCGTTAGACATTGCCGTAGCGAAGCAGCTAGAAACATCTACGCAGGATAATGCGCTGGCAAACAGAGTAAGGTCGTTTTTACACCAACAGTCACAGACCTCTAAATTGTTGTCTACGTTTAGTAACGAGGCTGCTAGTATATCTGCTTCTTCAGGTAATGGCGTTTCTGTAAATCTACCTAAATCATTTTCAATAAAACGAATAGCTATCGGTCTAGGTTCTTTGTTTTTAGCAGACGCGATTTTGGATGAAGCGTTGCTAAAAAATCAAGGCAGCGATTTATTTCAACAGCTAGCTCTAATTAGAACTACTAGAACTCACGAAGGAAACATCACTCAAATCGAGTTAACTCCTACACTGCCAGGAGCTTTAAGTTTGGGTGTAGCAGGTTTAGCAGGTTTATCGGGCGGTTATACATTCCCAACTATATATAGCGTTAGCCGTCACGACTCGCCTACACTTGCAAGATTAGCTACTGCTACTACGCCTAAGCTGCAAGAGTTAGCTCAAGAAGTTTCTGAATATAGAGGTACTCGCGCTCGCTTTAATTTTAAAGCTGCTGTAGCTACTTCGATTATGGCTTTGGCTGCTACTAAAGCTGCTTTTGCTGCAGGTACTAGTTTGCTCAATACTGTCTTTCCGACTAAAGGAGTAAAGCTAGACGCAGAGTCAGAAACTTTGACTTCCGTTCTTCTAGGCATACTTAATAAGACTCAATCTTCGAACTACAGTAAAGATTCTGAAGAAACGATCGTATCTCAATCTGCAAATCTCAGATCGCTATTAATTCGAGAAACACTAAAATCAGCTGTCGATCTACATCTGCGTTCGGCAACTCGCCGCGACACGCTAGCGACCAACTCTTCTAATTATACGATTGCCGCTCAGCCTACTAATTTAGGCTTTATGCAGTTAGCGATCGTTCAACGTACCGACGCTGCTAAGCAGCGAACTAGTTACTCCTTTGGGGTACAGCTGTTCGCTCTTGCAGGTACTGGAATGAGCCCGGTACTCCCAATCGGGATTGGAACTAGATTGCCAAATGAATGGAAGCAAGCATATCTGCAGAGGCTAAACCGAAACTCAGCGCACCCTAATTCATTACCCGATAGTATGGGCGAAGCGTTACTTACCCCATTTGGGTTTTTAACTTACGATCCTAACTCACACGTTAGTAAATCGTTAATGGCTATAGGTTCTCTGACGTACTTACAATCTGCACTTACTTATACTGACGACAAGCTTGCTAAATATGGAACTCCATTAGCTAACAAATCTAAGAATCAATTAGACTTAGATGACTTTAGAAAAGTCGCTAAGTTAGGTTTGCATCTAACCGAAGCAGCTTTAAGATACGGGTTGGCTCTCTCAGACTTTTTACCTAAGATGGCAATCTCAGGTTTAAGAGCTGGACTCAAAGATATTCCGAGTCCTAAAGATATAGGCGTTCTTAGAGTACTAGGAAGATCTATTTACCGCCACCGCTACGGAATCTTAGGTTACGCAATCGGCGTTGCTATGACCGATCCAACTTTAGGAGTCGAATCGGTAGACGAGACCGACTCTAGAGTACTGCAACACCCGTTTGCGACGGGCGGCGCTAGATTTACGGCTGCGGCTTCTGCAGCAGTATTTGGTTCTTTATTAGCTGACGATCTAGGGTTGACCGGAACCCGACCTAATTCGCTAACTGCTAGAATCCTACCTAAGATATTTAATTATCAGCAGACTTTAAATTCTGTTGAAGCCACCGCCCTTCAAAAGTCCGCCGCTAAAGTAGGCGTTATTGCGGCTGGATTATTTGCTGTCAATATTACAGCTTCAGCAATTTCGAGAACTATCGGTCAAATTGGAGGCGAGGCGGGGTTAGAAGCTGCGTATCAAACTGTAGGGCTGCTTCGTTTATTATCAGGTGTTTCTGCTAGTGAGTACAGACAGCGCAAAGGTAACGTCCTAGGAGATCTAATTGGCGATGTAATAACTAAGATTCCTTTTATCGGCCAACCGTTAGCAGATCTTACTGGCTTCTACTCCAAGCCGCCCAATCCTTACCTACCAGTATTCGGCACTCCATTTGGATTTAGTTACGGAGAAGACGGTAATAGTAGAGCTTACGCCCAGTCTCAAAGCGGTACTATCGACTTAAGCGCGTCAGCCTATTCTAAAGGCAAGGGTGATGAATCTAAATCTCTGCTGCAGTTATTTCAAAATCTCGAACGCGCGAACCTAGAAAACGTTACTAACCCAGACGCTCTAGCTTATGCGTTATTGTTAGGCGGCGCGCCAAGAACCAAACGAATCAAAGTCTCTCAACTTTCTCGTTATGGAACATCTACTTTGCGTAGTTCTGGTTTACAAAGAGCGCTGAGACTGAGACAAGCACTAACAGAAAATTTAATCAATCAACGTCCTGGCGAGTACTTACTTAAAGAAATATACTCACAACACAAAGTAGGGCTGGCAAATATTTGGAACGGCTCTGGTTACGACAGGGTAACTAGCGTTCTAGGAATGAATTGGGGACAGCAGATGAATTTCGTTCCAGTTGTTTCTAAAACCCTGGGAGCTAAAACCAGTTATGAAGTTTTTGCTGCGTCGATCGAAGGAGAAACTGCTAGCGCTAGAATTCAAGAGATTACAAATCCTTGGCACAGCTTGCAGGGTATGTATGACTCTTACACTCCCAGTAATAAAAAAGATTCGCCTAATGCAATCGGTGTAGGCATTCTCAGTGCTGTCGGTACCGGACTGTCTATTGTAGTTGGGGCTAGTACTACTGTAGGTTTATTAGAAACTGTTGGTGCTGTTGAAACGGTTAAGTATGGGCGCTCGTTAAATAGAATTCAAAGTCAAAGATTAGAAAGTGTCGATGCCTTTCTAACTAGAAACAGACTTGACATAAGAGCTGATGTTAACAATTTTGATAAGGCAGTTGCTAGTAATAAGTACGACCGTAGTGGCTCTGGCTTTACTAGAGCTTTCGATCTCAAATCCCAACGGCTCAATGTCAAACAACTCCAACAAGCTTACAAACAAACTCTTAATAGGATCGAAACATACTTTAAGACAGATCCTTCAGACTTACTATACGCCGCCAAACTAAATGGTGCCACGGTTAATGCTTTTGACGAACTACTAACCGGAAACTATCAATCTGGAAAAGAGATTTTACACTCGAAGTTTCTAAAACTGATTGCAGCAGATTCCGTGAGCGCGAAAAATAGCGGCATTCTTAACGTTCCGGTAGGCAATACTAACTATCGCAGTTTATTTCTCGACATCGATAAGTCTATGTCTGCGACTGCTTACGCTCAAAGCTTTCTGTCTGTAGAAATTTACGACGTTCTAGAACAAAAAGCTAGAGAGTTAAATTTGCGTAAGGACCTGTCGGCTTTTCAAAAAAGAGAGTTATTACTAGCTGCTAAAAATAAGCTAGAAATGACTTTACTAGAACGTCATGTTTTAGGAATGCCTACTAATTCCTTAGTAGAAGCAGACTTAGTGCCAGAGATAGCCCCTAGAGGATCGGGATTTTCATCTACGTTAAAGCGGGCGGCTTCTGGAGGAGGACTGTTACTTTCTGGATATATGGGAGTTGGAAAGCCGGCTTATGCTTTAGCTGAAAGTACTACGATTTTATTATCGTCAGACCGTCGCTTACATAAATACGCCGCGCGTAAATTTTATGATACTTCTTTAGAACTAGGACTTTCCTTAGCAACTCAAAAGGTAATCTCTAAAGCTTTTGGCGGAAAGATGTTTTCTTTAGGAACTTTAGCCACGACTATTGGTGTCAGCCTGGGAGCAAACATATTATTCGATCGCATCAAACAAGCTGCATGGGGGAAAAGAATAGCTAGAGGGGAAGAATGGGTCGCACGATTAGCTTCTAAAGGAATCGCCACTGTCGCAGATATTGTCTCTTACCTTCCAGGCATATCTCACTTGGGTAGCTTTTTTGCCGATACTGTGTTTAAGCCGACAGGCTTAAAAATAGCAGGAGCTTATAATGCCGCCAGCAATAAAAGTCTGGCGGATGGCATCATAGCAGAACTACTTTTACCAGAGTCGATCTATAAACGTAATAACTTCATTCCTAAAGGCTCCCGTTGGGGAACTCAATACATCAGTTCGCCTTGGGTAACTACAGACTTAACCGCTTATTATCAAGCTCAGCGTAATAGTGAAGTGAAAGCTACGATGTACGCAACGCCTGTTAATCTGGGCGTCAACGACTATCTAGCCAGCGATATTCAAAGTAGCGATTATTATCAAAACGTCCTATACGAACGGTGGTTCAAGCAACGAATCGATGGAACTCCTTCTCCGCTAACCAACTTTGCAATCCATCAGCACAACCAGATTAGTGAAGGGACTTTGAGAGGCTTACAAAACAGAGCTTCATTAAAAGGGTATTATCAATACGGAAAAGATTTTCGTAAAGCTGCTTCTCCTTATTATGATTATGTCTCTCAAGCATTATTTGGAACCGGAACTACTAACGAACTATTAAGAATTGCTACTCATGCCAACGCTAGCAGCGCTAGGGTTTTAGCTGACAGCTATGCAGGCATAGACAAGTACGCAATCGATCCCGCTCAAAGAGTCGTTAAAGGTCTAGGCAGAAGAGCTATTGGCGGTTATTTAATTGCTATTTCTAAAATACCGGCTAGAACGCCTTCTAGAGTTAAATCGCTGCTTTCGTTACCTAGCAACGTTATGAGTCGCCTGGGTAGTTGGTTGGGTAATACTTTAGGCGGAGTCAAAACAGTGTCTTCGGTAGTAGCTGGAACTACTGTAGTTACAGTAAGAGATTTGACAGCACAAGCAACCGCAGACATCGAAACTAAATTAGCTAAATCAACGGTTTATTTAGAGCGGAACATCGCTCCTACAGCCGCATATATTGGAATTAAAGCTTTACAGGCAACAGCTTTCGTACTTGGGAGTGCTAGCAGACTAGCATTGACAGGGCTATCTAAGATTCCTACTAAAGATCTGCCTATTCTACCAGAGTACAACCGCCCGCGCGTTAACTTTAACGTTCCTGTAGCTTGGACGAAAGATAATACTAGGCTTATAAATACTGCTAGTGCGACTTGGAAAACGTTTTCAGGTCATTTACCTTTATGGTTAGACCTAGCTAGCTTGCTACCTTCGACATTAAGTTTGCAGAGTCTTGGAAATCCCAATCAAACTAAGATGGAGGTATTAGCTACATACGAACGGCAAGGTGCCACAGTGGCAGGAACTCTATCTGGGTTAGCTTTGGCAGCGACACGGGCTAATTTATTAACTTCCGTAGTAGCGGCTCTAGCAACCTCTTACGTAGGAGGAAGGTTAGCAAGAGCTGCAGGTAGTTCTGACTATGATAAGAACGAAACTACCTATCAAACTTTATTGACTGTGACTGGCTACTTAACTATGGGCTTGAGTGCCGCTCAGTCCTTATGGGCCTTTCACCGGCGGCTGGCTACTTACGATAATCACGTTGAGATAATTACCGATTCAGACGGTAACAAGACAGCCAGCGTTAACTTTGACGAAAAGATGTTAAAGCGGCAAGGCTATCTGCAAACTAGGCGGCAAAAATTAATTACTTCGCCAAACAGCAGCTATAAAGATCGACAGCTGGCTAGGATCGATCGGGAATTGATGCAAATTCATTATGAGAAAGCTCACGAATTCGCACATAACGAACAGTTTCAAGACGGACAATTTAAGTCTATCCCACTTCAAGACCCGGTATCTGCTAGAGTCGAACAAAGACTTCGAAGATTGGCTACACTTTCAGCTCAAGAACGGCTTTATCAAGAACCGTTCCTAAACGAAAATAATTATAACGAGATTTACGAACGCGAGTATGAAGCTCAACGGCGCGCTTACGCTAATGTAGAACAAAGAATTAAAGCTGGAGATTATAATTTAGCTACTCCAGAACGTTACTTAGAACACTATTTAGATCTAACAGAACGCCAACTTACTAGAGCTAGGGGTTTCGAACGCAACCCAACCCCAGCAGTTACTAACGCCGACCCGATTACAAAACTGTATTCACCGCTTTCAAACCAAGTCAGTCAGGTGCATACTGGTGTAAACTCAAGCCATTTTGAAAAGTTTGGTAGATTAATTTCTAGCGGCGCTACTAGCTCTGATAGGTTATTAAGCGGCGCCCAAACGTTAATCGCTTTACCAGTAGCAATTGCTGAAAGTAGTTCCGACCGTGAAAGCCTACAACTAATTACAGCTAGTTATTATGGTAGAGCTAACCTCCGTCAAGTAAAGACAGGACTGCAAAACCGCGCCAAGGAAAAAGTTAGATATCAAACGTCAAACGTCACCGGTTGGGTACTTGGAGTTACAGCTAAGTCTGCCGTAACTAAACTAGGAATTACTTTGTATTCAAGTCTCGGAGCTTTTGGAGGTAGCGTTCCGTTTACAGAACTACCCCTAATGCCAACCTTTCTCGGCGACACCATTTCTAATTTTTATACAGATTACCAAGTACAACGTCTAAGAAACGGAAACGCAGCTTTAGACATTGGTACTTTACCTTCAGGCTCGCTATCGATGTTACGGCAACATTACATCGATACAGCGCTAGCTGTTAAATCAGGAGAAAAGATTAGAGCTGGACTTAGCGCGGCTAAGAGTTGGTTGAGCCATAGCAAATTTACAAAATGGGGAGTATCAGGCAGTGCCGGTTTAGCGACAAAAGGGATTAAAGCTGTAAGTTGGGCACTGTCAAAACTTGCCAAGCCGCTAATAGGTCTACTTACCACACCAAGAATCTCTGGAGTTGTCAATAGACTGGCTACTGAAACTATCAGTAGAGTTTCTCAGTATAGTAAATGGCAAAGATTGTATGCTGCTTGGAATAAAGCTGGGTTTAAAGGGATCGATGCTGTTACCGGGCTTACTAGTAAGTATGCTTCTGCAACTATCGCCCGCAGACTTAAACTCGATCGAACTACAGTTTTAGGTTTAAAAATCGCTAGTCTTCCTCAGCGCGGATTTAATTTAGCTCATAACTTGATACGCAGGTTAGACATGGTTAGGACTAGCTTTGTCGCCAGCATTGAAGATTACGGTCTTAATAAACTAGCTAATTATAGACCAGCTACTTCGAAACCGTGGCTGACAGCAGCGATCTCTAAGGCCGGCAATTTTGTTAGATGGTTCGACAGATATCAGCTCCCAGCAAATCAGATAACTACGGCTACGGCTGCTACTTCTATAGCTAGCCCGAGTACTACTGTAGTCGCCTCCAAATCATCTTGGCTGATTAATAGTGGCAAAGCTTTAATGCCAGTCTTTAAAACCGTTTTTGGTTTAGCGGCTATTGCTGCTATCTATCAAACTCAAGGCCCGCAAACTGCAGCAGTTACAGCTTTTGTTGGCGGGATAATTTACGGCGCTGCAAAACTCAGTAAGGGAACTATAGTTGGCAAAGCTATTGGAGCGCAAGTTTTAAAAGAAGGTGCCTTTGGTTCCTTACTTAAAGGTGTTAGCGTTGGTATAGACACTAGCGAGATAGTCAAAGCTTCTCTAACCTTAGCGATCTCACCTTCTCGTAAACTATCTCGTCCGTTATTACAAATTGCTTACAATCAAGGTAGTTCTGGCACGGCTGGCTTGATGACTACTTTTACTTACATACCCAGATTTGGTATCGTTGGAGGCTTGACAGCAGGCTTTACTAGCAGCGTAGTAATGGGTGCGGTTTCAGAACGGCAAGCAGATTACCGCTACGAACAGTTGCGCCAAGGGGAAATTACTAGCCTTTTGCCCTACGCGAGCAGAGATATTTTACGCCCAGCTATCGAACAGACTTTATTGATTAATAGCTTGGGTACTCTTTACGAAGCCGCTTGGAAAACAAAACGCGGACAAAAGCTTAGCGCCGCTATTAATAAGATCAAACCAATAGGAGCTTGGCAGCGGCTAGTTGATAGATTTCATTTTAGCTTTGTTAAGACAATCGCTCAAAGAGCGCAGCGCGCTTTCGGCGACGGTTGGCGCAAAACTACAGACGCTCTGTTTAAAGCCGCAGAAAAAGTAGGGCCTTGGCTAAGCAAAGTCGCAGGTAAGATTTTAACAGTCCTTCGAGTCGGCGAGATAGCTTACGGTACGCATCAAATATTTAGCGCTCGTAATTCTAAAGAGCGTAAAGAAGGTTATAAGTTATTAGGTGGAGCGTTAGGTTCGCTAGCCCTTGGTGCTGTAGTAGGCGTTCTTACCGCGCCGGCAGAAGGCGCCCCAGGTGTAGGTACTGCGTTCCATATCGGAGCTACAATAGCCGCTTCAATGCTCGGTAATACGATAGGAGAAGCTACAGGCGGTTGGATCGCAGATAGTCACGAGACATTATCTAAAGCTGGGGGCTGGGCTACAAAAGGCATAACAGAATTTCTCTTTGGAGCACCGGCCCAAGCAGCAGATTTGTACGCGACCAAGCCCGATCGATCGAACTCTAGAGCATGGTATGAAACAGCTCTAGATATTACAGGCTCTACAATCGAACGCGCAAATCTAGGTATAAAAGCTCAAGTCGATAATCTAGGTTCTCATCTAAGAAGATTTTGGCGCAGCTCTAAATTAGCCTGGGGTAGATTTAATAGAGAAGTAAAAGATAGATTTATTACAGGGTATAAAAAAGCTAAAGCTTTAGCCACTACTACAGTAGATAACTTACAAAATACTTTTTTAGGTAGCGGAGGATCTGTTACCGAAGTAACAGCATCTACTTACACTCCTGGTGGCGGAGGTATGGAAGGTAAGGAGATAGACGCTCGTGGGCGAAAACTTACCCGTCATGATTATGCAGTTGCGATACCAGCTCAGAACTTGGTCAAGGATCAAATACCTTACGGGTCTATAGTAGAAATTATTTATAAGGGTAAGACAGTTAAAGCAACAGTTACAGATGGCGGTCCTTACGTACCCGGTCGGCAGTTAGACATTACTCAAGCTGCTGCTAGAGCGATCGGTTTTAATGGCGTCGATAAAGTAGGAGTTAGATTGGTAAGTATACCTAAGGGAGCCGATCCTAACAAGACTTATTATTTTGGGGAGGCTACATACCGGCCTAAGTTTGGGCCCAATAACGGCATTTCTATTAGTGAAGCTAATAAAGCCGTGGCTTCTGTAGTACAAGGATCTAAAACCTTAAGATTGAATTCTAGTGGAAACCAAGGATTTGCTTCGATAAGAAATGGCTCTACTTTACTTAATAGTACTAGAGCTATTTATATTTCAGCAGGCCACTTAGCAGATGCGAGTACTGGTGAAGGCGGCGCTGTTAACGGTATTAGTTCGACGGTTACCTATACAGATAGAACCGGTAGATCTAGAAAAGTAAATGGAGTAACGGCAGAAGGTGTCGCTAACTTAGCTGTAGCCGAACGTTTGATTGAAGTAGGAAGAAGTCGAGGATTTAACTTAGTTTCTGGCTTGCCTAGCGAGAGTGGTTTAGGAACTCATCTACGAACTTTAGGCAGCATTAGATCTCAAGGCAATGAAGTTCTAGAAATTCATTTTGACGACAGGGATAACGGCAGACCAGGACTGATTGCTAGTCCTAGCAATACTCAATTAGAACGAGACCTAGCTAAAGTTTATGGTTATTACGCAAACAGCTCTAAGTTTGGAGCACCTAAAAGCCAAGGAGGTATGTCGAGATTTGCTGGCGGTCTTGGCAGCTATAAGGCTAACGTACCGCTTTTAGAAATAGGTAGGTTGAATTACAAAGACAAATTTGGAAGCTTAGTAATGAAGTATCAGCAAGCGTTAGCTACTGGAGACTCTGCTAAGATTTCAGCAGCTAAGCAAGCAATGAACGCTGAGATAGACGCCAGAATATTACCTGGACTTCTCAAAGGTTTAGGTTCTAACGAATCCAGATCTGTGAATACTTCTGTACCTTCTGAGTTAGTTAAACCAGTAGCCAAGCTGCCTGTAGGTGCTGGTAGTAACATCCCTAGTTTTATGCAGCCAATAATCTCTGGAAAGGTAGTAGTTAGTAGAACCAATCAAACAGATGGGAATGGTTTAGAAAAATTGCAAATAACTACTTATGACAAATCTGGTAGAGCTGTATTTACTGGTTTTGTAAATTCTGGTAGAAGCGATCGCCAAGTCTTTAAGGGCAGCGGCCAAAGTCAAGCAGGTTCGCAAATGCCGTTGGAGTACGGTACTTATAATATAGGTAAGGAAACGGCTGGCTTAAGTAAGTCAGTAGGTAAAACTTTCGTACCGATAACTCCGCAGTTTGCAAGTCAGCGCACGGCTCTAGGAATACATCTAGACGCAGATCGTCAGCTTAAGCCAGGAACTGAAGGCTGCTTGGCTTTTGCGAACCAAGCAGACCTCGACGCTTTCAGAAAATCTCTAGCAAGCACTGGTGTAAGACAACTAATCTTTAAAGACGTACTGGAACGCTCTTACGAACGGATCTCTCAACAGCAGGTAAATAAAGCTGTTGCTAATGGTAACGGCAAGTTAAGAGAACCGTTTAAACCCGTTCGTAATCGTTCTAAGGCTAGCTCTAAAAGCAAGGCTACTGTCGTAGTTTCTGTAGGTAAGAAACGTTCGGCAGTTCCACTACCAGCAGATAAACCAAGACAAGCTTCAGCTACTCAAATTAAAGCTTCTGTTTCGATAGACAACGGAGAGCTATTAGCTACTGCGAAGTTAGACATACATCCTGATGCCGCCCTAATTAACGTTAATCAACCGGCAAGCTATAGAACTATCGGCGATTACACCGTACCTTTAGCTTGAACGTTACCTTCGGCTTTTAATCTGTCAAAAGCAGCGTCTTCAACAAAAGTTTTAAGTTTTAAAGCAGCTTGTGTTTCGTCATCGCCTTCTTCTAGCTCTACACTTGCCTCAAATTTACCTGAGTTAAAGTTACCCAGGTTTACGGTACGGGAATAGGTTAGGGTTTTAAATTGCATAGTGTCAAAATGTAGTAATGTTGAAGTGAAAAGCTAGCTATCGCCCTAGCTTAAAAGCAGCTTAAGAGCGCGGGCGTGTAAATCGTTATCTTTAACAAACCATAACGACCGAACTTGAAGTTCTAGCTTACTTTGAAATTTAGACTTAACTCTGCGACGTTCTAATGTATCAAAGGTACAGTAAGCACAAATAGCCTTGTATAAGTCCCAGGCAGTTGGGTGCACTTTACCATACAAAGCAAGTCGAGCTTTGATTCTAACAACTTCAGGCAACTCATCTACAGTCCAGCGCGGCTCACCATTGACTTTCAAAGCTTGCAGCTTACGTTCGAATAGAGTAGAAAATAACCAGTCCAAATTAGTTGGAGTCAGAACGATTGACATTAACTTTTCGTAATCTGCTGCATCAGACTGCAAGCCTTCTTTAGCTTTTTCCACTTCCTTCTGCGTTTTACTTAATTTATCCTTAACAGATTTAGTCTGTCTAATTTTTATAAACCTTAGCGAAAGAGGATTGAGAGAAGCAAGAATCGACTGTTCGCTAGCTAGCGTATTTAAAACGATAGTTTCTGCAGAACGATCCGTATTGTGACAAAGAGTTAATAAGACGCGCTGTTCTAAACGATCGCCGTCGCTAAGAGTTATTTCAGCACTATCTGTAAGCCGACAAATCAACCAGACGATTCGGCCCTTTGCAAACATTCCTGCAGATTCAATATAAGCGACACCTTCTTCAAGGTACGGTTGAAACCCTTTAAAGGCTTCATGATTTTGAACTAAAGTAAACCCCTCACCGACGTCGCCTAAGTAGTCGTTGGTGTCAGCGCGGTGAATTGCGTACTTGCGCGTATCTGTAAACTCACTAAGAATTCCTGTCAACGGATCTGTAATCCAAGAATGTAATGGTGTTTTGTATACTTCCCACGCTGCTCCCGCTAAGGCTAAAGCTTCGATTGGATTGGTAATATTCCCATCCACTACAGTGGCCAAGTCATCCCAGATAGGTCTGGCTCCTTCACGGACAAAGCAAGCTCGGTCTAATAACTGCATAATTTTCCTTTTGAAATAGTAATAATTGTCGATCGACAGTTGAAAAGCTGCACTCTGGCTTACAACAAGTATTTAGCTGTACTTCTAAGTGCAGGAATCAATCTAGTCTTTGTAATTAAGTTGTCTAAAAACCCTTGAATTTTCATTAAAGTCTTTAATTTCAGCAGCTAAGCTTAATAAAGAAATCGGATCGTCGCAACTAGAAAGATAGTTAGTAAACTCAAAACTTTTTAAGTTTTTATCGATAAAGGAACGTTCCTGAACTGGCTCTACTTCAAGATTTGTTTGTGTAATCCAACAGACTTTTCGTACTGCTTGCTTGAAATAAAGATAAGCCTCAACTTCGTCTACAGGTTGCCCAATCTTTTTACCTTTAGTAATAACATTTAGAAAAGATATGCCGTTATCGACGACAAAATCTGCAAAAGATTTAGTTAAGTTAGTTCTAACGCAAAAGGCTGTAGTGCTTTGATTAAAAGCTGCCAATATTCCTAATTTGCTGTAGAAGTAAACGTTATCAACTAAATGAATTGCCCCTTCTACTTCTAAAAGATCGTTTAGAAAATCATGTGAAAAGCCATCATCTACAAACTCAAAGCCGTAAATTGCTAAAGTTGTTGCATAGCCATAGCGCACACACTTAAATACTTTGGCTTCTAGATCTAACTTTAAACTTCCAATTATTGAATCGGGCTTAGACAACGCTAGTCTATGCAAGACGTTTAATAGATATTGAAGCTGTGAAGTTTCATTTGGTTCAAACTTACCCCAATAACTAGCTTCGTAAAATAAGAAACATTCGTTGCTATATTCAGAGATATTGACAATACTTTTTATTTCATCACATACAGCTCCTAAGCAATAAGGAGAGATTTCTTTTAAGTTAATACCTTCTAAATCGAAAGTATCTAAACACAATCCAAACCCTTTTAAGTAGCTTTCTAAAGCTTCAATTTGAAACTTCGGTAGCTTACTTAAATACGTGAATTTAACTATCCCATTTCTGCAAGTAACTACATGGGGTAAAGCCAGCTCTTTTAAAGAACCTACAAACAGTTGTCTTAATAATTCCAATTAACTTCTCCTAAGTAGTTTTGCTATCAATTTACGGATGAGAATTTTCTTACTCGTATAGAGAGTATTCGTTTAGATCCTTGTTTTTAAGCTGACTGTTAAAGAAGTTAATTTCTGCCCAGATAGCTGTCACTTCTGTAAGGTTAAAGTAGGAATCATATGCCGCTGCTAAAACATCGCGAAAGTAAAACTGCGGTCTCTGTTGCCAACTGGGTGCTTTTACTTTGGTTGAGATTCGCTTTAGACTAAAAGTCGTAAAAGCTTTAAAGGAACACAGCAAACCTCTATTTCTGTATTGTGCCAGCCAGCTCGCAGCTCGAAATTCTATTTCATTGCCAGAAAAATGAGTTTTAGATAGAGCTAAGGTTAGTAGATCGTCGATAACATAACGTTCCGACTGTAACAAGCTAGGGTGGTAAACCCAGCAATCTATAGCGTCTACTTCAAAAGCGAGTTTTTCTAAATCTGTTTTACTCGCAGTTTTGAAGTTTTTGCGGGCGACGATTGCAAAGTCTGTAAAGACGTACATGTAGCCATGATAAAAAAACGTTCCTATAGGCGTTAAAGCTAAGTTGTTATAATTTACAAAATCCTTATCGCTGGTAAGAACTGACGCAAAGTCCTGCGCGTGCAAGCTTAAGTGTTTGCTTCTACTGTCCAAAAACTCCAGACATTCGTAACCTAACGACATCCAAACTACACATCCGTGATGAGCTACGGTATTTCTAGGGCGCACTAAGTGCGTCAAATAAGTTAGGATGTGTCGAATTTTAAATTCGTGCTTTATCTGAAAGTCGTAATCTTTTGGAAATGACGTTTTGTCGTTTAGCCATTGGCGCTCTTCGTTAAGTTCATCTAGATAACATTCAACCTCGCTGTTTGCATCTAACTCGGAGAGTGCCGCGCATATTCCACCTAACGTTGGTTCTAGTAAAAGCCCGCAGGTATTAGAGACGATTTTCCAGCCATCTACTTCAAACTTAAGAATTTTAGTGGATGGCTCTAAGGTCTTAAAGTTAGCCAGCAGCCATGATTTAAGACTGTTATGTCTGAACGCAGGTAGCTCGTGGCTAGTATTTAGAGTATCTGTAGAAAATTCGTACTCTAGTTCGAAGGATTCATCCTCTATAAAACTTCTAAGACTGTGGATTACTAGACTTTTGTTTACGTCGTCGAAAAGGATTTGATTATTTAACATTTTATTTAACGTAAAAGCTTTCGTGCCTGCAACGGTTTAACTGCAAGGGTTCTCAGGAATGAAGCGTCGGACTGAAAATCCTCGTGTCCGGAGTTCGAGTCTCCGTCCCGGCATCACGATTATAGTTAGATCTTAGAATTGCGTTAGGTTGCATTTAGCAGTTCGAGAAATCTACTTTTGCACGCTTCACGTATTTTACAAAAAATGTGAAAATCGTAAAGCAGATTTAATTAACGGCTTAATTAACGTGGATTATAAGAGGA
>JACCED011232854.1_pt1 | contig 27218 bp, 28 predicted proteins | sample 7455021 | NCBI WGS metagenome assembly JACCED01 (sample SAMN15323456, study PRJNA562643) | freshwater metagenome | isolation source: river surface water | place: USA:Blue River Watershed | collected 2017-08-19 | reverse complement strand
ACAGGTGGTGTTATTGCTACACTTAAAGATATAACACCTGGATATAGTAGTAGTTATGATGGTACTGGTACTCCAATTTACACATATAAAAGAAATGGTGCTGTAATAACACCAACACCACCGACAATAACACCAACAAAAGATACAATAAATAAATATATTTATATACCTTTGACAAATAAAGGAAGTAGTTATTATATATCTCCAACTACAATTAATCCAGATAGTAGATATAGTGTTGCTTCTGGCGGTATTACATATAATTTTAAAATAGATACAAATACATTTTCTATACAATATATTATTGGTGAATCAACAGCAGCTTTTACTATTGGAAATAGCGGTACTCCTACAATAACCGCAGCGACAGAAGCTTCATTTACTGTTGATACATATAATACTATATCTGGTATTCCAAATGTTGATAAATTGGCACGTATATTATTTGCAATTGAAGATAATATTCATAAGATGAATAATAATATAAATGAATTAATTTACAGATTAAATGATGGAAATGAATTAATAGATGAATATACACCAATTAAATCTGAAATGATTGATAACATAAGAAATATAAATAGTAAGAAAGATGAGAAAAAACAATATCAAGATGATGTTAATTATAAAATAAGATTATATAATGACCATACTAAGAATTTTAAAGATATTAAAAAATATGCCAATTACGTCATATACTTTTTAATTTTTGTGATTGCATTAACTCTTATTTTAAGTATAATTCCAACTGTATCCTCAAATGTTAAATTCACTTATTACATAATAACTATTATTTTATTATTTATATTTACATTTTTATATTATACTAATTTTAAAGATATTCATTATGAAAATGAAAAATTCACAGATTATACGTCTTCTATTATAACTGCATCACCAAGTCCAGGTACATGTTTAACAAGAGTAATTACTTATAATGATACAATTCAAGGAGATAGAGATAAACATGCATTTATTATAAATAGATTAACAATTACATTAAATAATTACTATAAAACTTATAATAATTATACACAAATTTATAGAACATTAGTGACAACAATAGGAAGTGATGTATTTACTAAAAATACAGGTGAATTGTTATATGAGATTTATTTGACAAATGTAAAACAAATTGATTTATTTAAAATTAAGAAAGTAGAATTAACAAATTCAATTGAGATAATTAAACGACAAATCATTTATCTTTTTAACGTGATTTTATTTATAAGTTTATTTACAATCATTTTGATTTTAGCATTATTGTTATATACAATTATACCAACTATGATGATAAGTATAATAAGTTTATGTGTAATATTATTAATAATCGTAATTACTTATTTTACTGTTGTATTATCATATCCAACGCGAATGATTGCTGATAAAAATTATTGGGCAATTCATAATCCTTCAAAATACACATTATCTAAAATAAGTTAAATATTTATTTATATTAAATAGAATAACATGAGTTATAATTATAACGACTTAATAGCAAAAACTATTATAAAAGGGAAGAATTTTAATGGAAGTAAAACACCTGCTGATATCAGTTCTTCATTAGTTTCATGTAATGATATCAAAAAAATGACAATAGATACTCTTTTATATATGCATATATATACGGGATTATATTTATCTTTAATTGAATACAATAAAATCAATAATGATAATATTGAAAAATTTGATATGATTGTAAAAAACTTAAAGATTTTTATAAATACAACGGATACTAATTCTTATATGCATTCTTTTAATGAAAGTGAAAATAAAACTTATACTTTTTATTTAAGGAATTTTATAAGTAATTATAAGAGTGAAACTAACGTAGGTTATAAGAATTATAATGATGATATAAACATAAATAAACACAAGCCGATTTTAACAAATATAAATACTTTAACAGGTGAAGAAATAGGAATTGATGATACAGAAATTGCAAATATAGGAAATACCGTATTTGATAAAACTAACATTGGTAATATTAGCAATCCAAATTTAAATAATCGTTTAAATAAGCTTAAAGAAATCATAACAGAAATTTTAAATACAAAAACAGAAAATATACAAGCATATTTAAAATATTATTCCTGTTTTTATCAAATGATTTTATATAACATAAGCATTCAAGTTTCAATAAGAACTTTTTATTTAAATGCTATAAATAGCAGTAGTCCTTATGTAATAAACACAAAAATTGGCTCAGGTGCTCTTATTAAAACCGATGGAATAAGAAAAACATATAAAACTAAATTTACAGGAGGTATAACCAAACAAGGAGGTGGATTTCAATTAGGAGATATCATAGAATTAAATAACAATGATAATATAATTCCTTATAAGGCGAAATGCGTTGTTAGTGGAGTAGGTGAATTTGGTGTAATAACTTCTATTACGGTAGAAGATGGGGAAAAAGGATATGGCTATGGTTATGTTTCGACTATTACTACGCCTCATAGTTATTCCTATAAAAGAAAAAATGGAACTTCATTTACACCTATATCAGAACCAGAATTAAGATTAGAAACCCCCGCAGAGGTTATATATATACCCATGAATAATTACGGAAGTGGTTATTATATAAATCCTGATGTAACAGGAATAAGCATTTCAGGAGGAGGAACTATTACATATGAATTTATAAAGGATTTAGAATTAGAATCATTAGGGATTTTATATATAATAGGAACCGTTTCAGGTGGAAGTGGTGGGGGAGTAATAACAGATGCGCCAACAATAGTACCTAAACAAACGACAATATCAGGTCATACTTTTAACAGCATTTCAGGTATGAATACACAAGAAAAAGTAAATTTTGTATTACAAGCGATAAATACGAATATATATGATATGATAAATAACATAAATAACTTAAATATTAATTCAAGTAAATATAAGTATTTTAAAAGTGAATTAAATGATGAATATACGGTACAAAAGATGAGATATATAGAAAAAATAAAATTATTGAATAGTTTAAAACAAGAATATACTGAATATCAGAATAACATCAATTATAAAATAAGATTATATAATGACCATACTAAGAATTTTAAGAAAATAAAAAATTATGCAAATTATATTATATACTTCTTAGTTTTTATAATAGTACTAACGCTTATTTTAAGTATTCTTCCTTCTATCTCATCCAATATTAAATTTACTTATTATGTTGTTTTAATTATAACATTATCAATATTAATTTCCTTATATTACAATAATTTTAAAAATAGTCATTTAAATGAAAATTTCACAGATTACACGTCTTCAATAATAACCAATAATAATTGTTCAACGCCCGCTATTACTTATAATTCTGGTAGTAATAGTGACAGAGAAATACATTCATTTATGATAAACAAAATACAAATAACATTAATTAATTATTATAGTATTTATAATGATTTCCAGACTGATTTAAAGGTTAATATAACAACCATAGGAACTGATGTCTTTACCAGAAATAATGATGAATATTTATATAATATTTATTTAACAAAACAAAATGAAATAAAGATGTTTAAAATTAAGAAAATAGAATTAACGAATTCAATAGAAATAATTAAACGCGAAATTATTTATCTTTTTAATGTGATTTTATTTATAGGTTTATTTACAGTTGTTTTAATATTAGGATTATTGTTATATACAATCATACCAACAATGATTAAAAGTATAATTATCTTATGTGTAATATTATTGGTATTTATAGTTGTTTATTTTATGTTTGTGTTATCATATCCAACAAGACTAATAGCAAATAAGAATTATTGGGCACCTAAAAATCCATCATCTAAGGTTATTTCAAAATTAGGTTAGGTTAGTTTTTAAATGAATGTATGAGAACAAAAATAAGAATGAATGCCATTCATGTTATTAAAAACATGTAGAACAAATCCAATAATAAAAAGAGATAATATAAATTTATTTTTCTTTAAAAACGATAACAAAAGAGAACCAATAAGAACAAAAAGGAAACCTTCAATAAGACTTTCAATAAAAAGAATATGATTTTCTTTTTTTTTATTATGATTACAAAAGTAATTATGTAATCCAATATAATAAGAAATAAAATGTTTAAAAAAACCAATTATAAATAATTGAAATGAGATGTTGATATTTATATGAGAAAAGAATAATAACCATAAAATAAAATAAATGAAAATAACATAATAACCAATGAAAAAGCTTTCATATACAAACATCTTAAATTCTTTTAAATTAAAAATAAGACAAAAATATTAAAAAATGATTTAGATTTCTAAGAAAAATAATTCAAACAAAATGACAATGAATACAGACGAGAAGTTTTATGAGAATGATAATGGTCTTTATTTTAAGTCGGGTTATCCTTCGCAATGGTTTCTTGCACCTATTACGATTGATAATCAGGAGTTTAATTGTTGCGAACAGCGTATGATGTATATGAAAGCATTAACGTTTAATGATAAGGAAACAGCTGATTTAATTATGATGGAAAAGGAACCTAAGGAACAAAAGAAATTAGGAAGGTTAGTGAAGAATTTTGATGCGGATAAATGGGATACTGTTGCAGATGAAATCGTTTATGAGGCAAATTTAGCGAAATTTACGCAACACCAGGAGTTAAATGAGAAGATATTGACGACTGGAAATAAGATAATTGTTGAATGTTCTCCTTATGATAAGATTTGGGGAAATGGGTTAGATATCACAACAACTTTAAATACACCAGAAGAAGAATGGAAAGGTACAAACCGTTTAGGAAAAGCCATAATGAAAGTAAGAGAAACATTAAGAAAATAATAGTAATATTAAATAGATAATATGAATAAAAAATCTTTTTTAATTTTTTTGTTATTGCTTATAATTTCCATTATTCTTATTGTAAAATCATTTTCAAATAAATATATGAATTATTATAGTTATACGAACATAAAAACAACAGGTAGTAAATGTGATATAAAATCATGTGGTGCATTAGACCCCGTCAGTAATCCTGCTTATAACATGCAACAAATTGTAAAACAATCGATATTACTTGAAGAACATATAACAAATAAAAATAAGAGATGTAGAGATTGTATAACCAAACATTTTTTACATATCATAGGACTTGCAGAAGAGGCGCAAATGCTTGCGACAAATGACCCAAATAAATATCCCTTAATAAATGAAAGTGTAGAATTATACAATTCTTTATTTAAGGAATGGTTAAAAATAAAAGATGATGAAACAAAGGTATTAGGAATAAGTGATAAGTTAAGAATTCATCGTAAGAAATTAATAGCAATCTATTTCTTTAATGATAGTTATGACCTTGATAATTTCTCTAAATCTTCAATGGGATAATTATAAGTAAGAAAAGGAATATTTGAAATATCTGTTTGTTTAATAACTTCTATTATTTTTTCTTGTGCTTGTTTATGAAAATCAAAATGTTCTTCATGTATTTGTGATTTGAATTTGATATTAGGAACACATAAAGGCAAAGTAGAAACATAAGTATTCACACTTTGAAAAATAAGAACATCTGCAAGTTTCATAAAAGAACATTTTTGAAAATCAAATTTACCAGTATTTTTATTTGTATATAAATCTAAAATTTTTTTTGCTCCTTTATTTCTAATCAAATAAAAAGCTGCCGAAGGGGTTATAGGAATATAATTGATATAAGGAACATTTTTTTTATAGAACTCATTATAAAAAATTTCAGTATGACCATTACTAATAACCATCATTTGAAAGATATCAAAATTAGGAGGTAAAGTTTTTATTAATTTCTCAAAATCAATTTTAAAATTAAAATAAATATCATCTTCGCATACTACAAAAAAATCCGCATTTGATTTATAACCTTCTTTAATTGCTTTCATATGAGAACTTAAAGTAGAATATTCATATGTACAATTCTTACCATTATTTTTAATACAATCAGGATATCCACATAAATAAGGCGGTTCATCTTGGATAACACTTCTAAGAGTTTTTGGCGTAATCGCTGAAATTCTTTCGTTTTTAATATGAAACTTATTAAATTGGTTTTCCATAAATTCCCTACGTTCCGTAGATGTATCTATGTTAATCCAATAATATTTAATATCCATATCCATACTCATATTCATAAATATTCATTAATATTTATATATTTATATTTGTTCTAATGGAACATGTTTTCCTAAATAAGGATTTTTATTATGACCTTTATTTATATTCTCTATGATTGTATCAATAGCATATTTATGAACATAAAAATGATGAGGATGAATTTGAGAAATAAATTTTAAATTAGGAATACAATAAGGAAAAGACGCGGTATAAGTATTAACACTCATATAAATAAAAAAATCAGCTTGTTTCCTTAAATCAGATTTCCTTAAATCAAATTTATTTGTTTGAGTATTTGTATAAAGTTCCATTAGTTTTAATGCACCTTTGCGAGATATCAAATATAACCCCGTTGAGAATAAACGTAATTCTGGATTAAAAGGAATAAATTGAATATTATTGAGATAATAAGAATTATAGATATTTATATTTGCTTCCTGGTCTAATACCATCAATTGTAGAATATCAAAATTTAAATTTGAATTATCTTCAATTATTTTTTTTAAATTCAATTCAAAAGGAATATAAATATCATCTTCGCAAATAGCAAAAAAATCATAATTGTCCTCAACGCCTTTTTTAATAGCTTTTAAATGAGATGCAATACAGGAATATTCATATTTGCAATCTTCGTTATTATTATAAGAACAACAAATGCTACCACAATTATAAGGCGGTTTATCTTCAATTATTGTTTCTAATGTTTCAGGGGTTATTGCCTCTATACGTTCATTCTGGATTTTATAGATATTAAATTGTTTTTCCATAAACTCTTTACGGTCTTTACATTTATCCATATTAATCCAATAAAACTTAATATTAGTATTTTCCATATTAACAATAAAAATAATTAATTCTTTATATCTATCAATAATTGCATGAAAAAGTCTCACAAGTAGCACCGCCCTTCATACCTTTCTTGGCCTTGGGAGCCTTCTTAGCGGCTTTCTTAGCAGGCTTCTTAGCGACCTTCTTAGCGGCCTTCTTGGCGGGCTTCTTTGAGGCCTTACGACCTTTCTTAGCAGCACCAGCAAAGAACATTTCTTCTTGTTCTTCACCCATAGGTTTTTCTTCTTCCATGCCTTCTTCCGCACCTTCTTGCATATCAGCAGAAGCTTTGCCACCTTTTCTGGCTTTGCGTCGTTCGTCATATTCTCTTTGTAATTCAGCAGGAACTTCCATTTTCTTTACAGTAGTTTTATGAGTGACAACTTTTATGACTTTGCCATCAGAACCTACAATTTCCTTGGGTTTGCTTAAATTAGATTTGGTACCCTTATAAGCATAATATTTCTTGCTGCAACCTTGTGTAGTCTTTTGTATGACTATCTTTACTTCACCTACTTTCTTGCCCTTAAAATACTTGCTTACGGCTTTCTTGGCAGCTTGGCTTGGGGACTTTGAAATATAACGACCATCTACACCCTTTGGCATAACTACCTTGTATGAATCATAGCCAGTTCTTTCACTGCTTGATAACTTCTTGCCACCTTTAACAGTAACTACTTCTGGTTCTACTTGCATTTGCTGAAATCTATATCTATTTATATAATATATTTTTTTTTATAAATTCATATAAAAATTTTTTACTTTTTCATTCGTCATAAATGAATTTTTAGATAAATTAACAATTCTAATGTTATTAATATTAGTTGCTCGGGATAAAGCCGTATATAATTGTCCTGATATAAAGATATCATCACCTAAATCTATTTCGAGAACATCAATAGAAGAACCTTGTGATTTATGAATAGACATCGCATATGCTAATTTAAGAGGCATAAATGAAATTTTAATGTTATCATTATTATTATTTTTATCAGTATAATAACTAATAGTATGATAATTATCGTAGATATCTTTAATAATTACATTTGTATCATTCATTTCTGTAACAATACCACGCGTACCATTAAATAAACGATTTTCGATATTTATATTACGAATAACCATTACTTGTGCATTTAAAGTTAAGGTAATATGATAATCCTTTAAATCAATTGTTTTTTTATTACATATGGCATTATAAGTAATAGTTTCGTTATTGTTTTTTTTCACGAGTTTTTTAAATTCATAATCATTAATTTTATTTACATTTACGTTAATGGGATATAAACGAGTAGGTTTAATATCTTTTGATGTAAAAGAAGTATTTTTAAGATTTTTAAGAATTTTAAATGAATTTGCTGAAATACAACAATTTCTTATTTCTTCCAATATTTCTTGTAAAATCAAATCGTTTTTTTGTCTTATAAGTTCCGTTAAAATTACTGGAACGAGGTTTAGTTGTTTCCAAATGTCACATGTGAAACAATAATCATTTGAAATAGGCGGTAATTGATAGAAATCTCCAACTAAAATAACTTGAATTCCTCCAAATATCTTATCATTATTTTTAATCATTTGAAATAGGTTATTTATTAAGATAAATAACTCGTCGTCCATCATAGAAATCTCGTCAATTATTAATGTTTCCAATTTCTTTAATTTTGCCAATACGGGTTTATATTTTGAAATATTTTTATAGATTTCATTTAAGTCTCTTGAAATACCTAAACATAAATAAGAATGAAGAGTTTGACCATTTATAAGAACAGATGCACAACCAGTAAGAGCTGTTAAAGCATAGTTAATTTTTTCTTTTTCTAAATATTCAACTATCTTACTTAAAGTAAATGATTTACCAGTTCCAGCAGAACCAGTCATAAATAAATTCTGTTTGTTTTTAACGACATTAAAAGCGAATTGTTGTTGTTCATTCATATTTAAAATTCCTTTTAAATAAATATCAAGACATAAATATTCATTTTTTATAAAAAGTGAATTATTTTTATTTTATAATTATTATAATGGCTTCAAATATCATAAACGTTTGTTCTTCGAAACCCATTGTTATTATTGACCAGAGTTATTATATTTTTAACAGGTATTTTGCAACAATTAGCTGGTTCAGAAGAAAGACACCTGATATGATTATAAGCGAAGATATTATAGATAACGAAGAGTTTATATTAGCATTCTTTCGTCATTTCGAAGGAGACGTGAAGAAGATTTTAAAGAAATATAAAACGATAAAAACAAATATTGTATTTAGTGTCGATTGTTCAAGAATTGATATTTGGAGAAATGAAATTTATGATTCATATAAATCAACAAGAGCGAAAAAAACAAATTTCAACAATAAGATATTTATGATGTTTCGACAATATATAACTAATCATAATTATAACTATTGTGAATATGAAAAATTAGAAGCGGATGATATCACCTATATCCTTCAAAAATATTTCAAAGAAAATTGCTCATCTTCATCTGTAATTATTATAACAAACGATAATGATTATTTACAAATGTATGATAAGAAAAGAGTGAATATCATTAATATGCAATTTAAGGATTTATCATTGAAGATGAAAAATATGCCAGAAGTTGATTTAGAATATAAGATTATATTTGGAGACAAAAGTGATAATATTCCTAAAATTGAATTTGGTTTAAATAAGGAAAAAGCATTTAAATTAGCAACAATGGATAAGGAAGAAAGAAATAAATACTTAGAAGAACATAAACTCACAGACAAATATAACTTAAATAAGAAATTAATTGATTTAGAAGAGATACCAGAAAATTTAATTGTAGAATTCTTTGATAAATATAATATCGTTATTAAAAATAAATGACATCTTTAAGTTATTTTATTGATGTTAATATAACAATTGCAATTTATGTTTTTGCTTTTTGGAGTATAGTTATATGCATGTATATCATATTTTTCTTATGTGGTATAAATGGTATCGATGAGCGTTTAACGAAAGGAATACAAGAAATGAATATATGGGCTATTCTTTTTTTTATTATTATTGTTTTGATGTTTTTTGCGTCTGTTTATTTAAATCTCGTTTTATATTTGCTAACATGGATATTTATTTTCTGGATGGTTATAATCTTATTTGTTCCTGAAATTATTTTAATTCCAATTCCTTTTATTCCTTTTATAATTCCAATTCCTTTAAAAAGACCGATATTAGAATACGTACCACCATTTAAGGCCTTAACCGATAGAGGAATATTACCATTGATGCGTAGAGTTATATTTAGGATATTTAGCGAACAAACTTTAAAGAATTTATTTGTTTTAACTTTTACAGATATTTATGGATTTTTATTTGAAGAAATAAAAAAAGCAATAGAACGAGTTTTGTTAAATAAACAACCTTCTAATTTAAAAAATCCAGGTGACCAAGATTTTAGTAAAGATATTCAAGATGATGAAATGAAAGTAAGAACAATTGATGATTATGAAAAAGAAAATAACGGCGGAGAAGAAGTCAAATATGAAAATAAAGAAAATCAAGAAGTATTAGATTTGATTAATGAAGAATTAGAATTATGTTTGATATCAAAGAAATCATTTCAAACACCAGATAAAAATAATTACTTTCAAGGAGTTGATGATATGAAAAACTATTTCGAATGTTATTCTAAAAGTATTAAATCTTATATTGATAGTAAAATATAAATAGAAATAGAAATGAATGTCGTTTATATGATTATCATTATTTCTATAATCATTACCGTTTTTATGATTATTATGTTTTTATATAATATATATAATACTATTTTTGAAACACCTTTAACAAATAACGAAGGTTTAACTATTGACAATACCGTAAAACAACCTCTTTTACAATCTCTTAACGCAATTAAAGGAGGTTTAAGGTCTATTTATATAAAAATTTTATTATTTTATTTAATTTTTTATATCTTATATTTGATTATTATTACCATTATACCTCCAACTGGTCCCGCTACGATTTTTATACCTATACGTGAATTATTATTAAAAATACCTCCATTTGAAGATTTAATTAATTTTGGCGTTTTCCGATTATTAGATAAATTATTTTCAGTTTTTGGTATTGATGGATGGATAAATAAAATCATAACTGCGAATAACGCATTAGTAACATTTTCAAGCGAAAATATAAGAGTTATTTTATATTACTTATTACCTAATTATAAAAATGATATTGATGAATACATAGATAAAGTTCAAAAAGAAGAAAAGGAAGGAACCCAAGAAGGAACGGAAGAAGGAACGCGAGAAGGAACGGGAGAAGGAACAGAAGAAGGAACAGAAGAAGGAACGAAAGAAGAGAAGGAAGAAAAGGAAATTAAGAAGGATACGAAAATGAAAATAGAAGAAGAGGTAGAAGTATGTGTTGCAAATAGATTGAAACTGATAACACCTGATATGACTGCAACAGAAAGAGTGAAGAATATATATGATAATTCAATGGCAAAAGTTTATTGTCAATCACGTTCTATTGGAAAATATATTCGTTCAAATATATAGATATGTTTAATTATAAGATATTTATAGATGGTATTTATAATGTTATTTCGCAAAAACAAACTTTTTTTGAAATATTATTAAACATAACATTTGTTTTAATTATATTTTTATTAATAGTTATCTTTTATTGGGATAGTATTAATAGAAGTATCATAAAAAAAAATCGTTGTAAAATTCATATAAATAACGAGGACAAGAATTATAACGTAGAAGTATTAGATAATAATAATAACAAACTTGTTAATATTAGTTATGATAATACAACCAAACATAATGTTAAAGTAGATTGCGTATGTCCTACTGGTGATGTTATAAATAAGTTTAATATTTATGCTTATAATCATGAATCAAAAACAAGAGAACAAAGGGATAAGATATGTAAATGCGATAGTGATTACACAACCTTTGCAGATGATTATAAATATACAGGTGACCAGTTTTTAGTTGATTATTATAATGCTAATCAATATAATTTATTATTGGAATTTCCTAATTAGAAAATAAAGGTTTTATTTAAAACTTCTGTTAATTCATTTATGTTATTTTTATTTAATGTTGGATAACTAATATTAAATTCTACAAACATATTTCCTTTTTTATCATTTGTATTATAAATAGGTAATCCTCTATTTTTAATTATATATTGCTTACTTGGATTAATAACCCCAAATTGATTAATATTTATTTTAATAATTTCATCAAAATAAGGAATACTAATTTCTTTTCCTAAAATACTTTCAGTTAAAGTAATATTCAACTTATAATATAAATCATTTCCTTTTTTAATAAAAACAGGATGTTCTTGAATTTTAAGTTCTAAAATTAAATTTCCAGGTTGTTGATTTGGTTTTTTCGGTTGTTCTCCGAGATTATTAAAAACCGTATTAATACCATCGTCAAAACCTTTCCCCATACTCAAATTACATAAATTCTCAGTCTCATATGTTCCATTACCTTTACATTCACTACAATCCTTATTCGCTTTAATACAACAACCAGAACCACCACAATGCTGACAATTAACGGTATTTATACTTGTAAATGGTCCCATTTGAATTATTTGTTGTATAATTCCATTTCCATTGCAATGTTCGCATGTTTTATTGCATTTCTTACAGAAATTAGTGATTTTTATTGTAAGATTTTTATTGATACCATAATAAACATCATCCAAAGTTACATTAAAAACCTTATGAATATCATTACATTTATCAGAACCACCGCCATTACCTCCTCTTCCTCTGTTTCTGAAATTAAAAAAAGGGTCATTATCAAACATTCCACCACCTCCTCTAAACATACGTTCAAACATTTCTCTCATATCAGCATGAGGATTTCCTTCATCTCCACCACTACCATTATTAAAATTCTCGTCTCCTAAATGGTCGTATTTTTGTTTTTGTTCATTATCAGAAAGAACTGAATATGCATGTGATATTTCTTTAAATTTGGCATCAGCTTCTGGATTATTAGGGTTTTTATCGGGATGATATTGAAATGCTAATTTCTTATATGCACGTTTAAGTTCATCAGAAGATGCATTTTTATCAACACCAAGAATTTCATATAACTTATAAGAAGGCATTAATTAAATAAAAATTGTTTTTTATTTTTAAATAAAAATAAATTTAAAAGCCACCGCGTAATCTTAAAACCAAATGGAGAGTTGATTCTTTTTGAATGTTATAATCAGCAAGCGTTCTTTGGTCTTCTAATTGTTTTCCTGCAAAAATAAGTCGTTGTTGGTCAGGCGGAATACCTTCTTTATCTTGAATTTTACTTTTAATCATTTCAATAGTATCAGAACTTTCAACTTCAAGAGTAATGGTTTTTCCTGTTAGAGTTTTTACGAATACTTGCATTTATTTATATATATATGTTTATATTTTTAAATAAATTTTAGTTTTCATTTATAATAATAAGAATGGGGAATTCTTCAACACGTCAATATACATATCATCAGTATTATAATGCAATAAAAAATAATCCTAATTTTGATTTTAGTAGTATCAATTATGATTTACTTGACCCTTATGAGGTATTAGAAGTTCCTAAGAATTTCACATGGGAAGAATTAAAAAATGCTTATAATTATACTGCACTTATAACTCATCCAGATAAAAAAGGAGGAAATCAAATTGTTTTTAATTTTGTCACAAACTGTTTTAAAAAACTTGCATATGAATTCAAAGCAAAACAAAATGATAAAACTTTTATAGATTTAAAAAAACAAGTCGAGGAATATTATTCTTCAAGTAGAAATGAAGAACAAGCACCAGCTCCTATTTCAAATGAAAACTTTAATGAAAGATTTAACAGAACCTTTAATATGTGTAGAGTAGAAAATGAAGAATTCGATTTTGGTTATGGTGATATCATGGAAGAAAGCACCGATAAAAGAGAAGACTTTTCAAAAAAACAAGAAAATTTATTTAAAGGTAACAATAAATTCTCAAATGAAAATTTTAATTCTATTTTTAAAAAACATGTACCAACGCCACAAAAAGAACTTATCAAATATAAAGAACCTGAACCAATGGTATTAGCAAACAAACTTAATTATACGGAAATAGGAGGAAAAAGACCAGATGATTATAGCAGTAGTGTAGAAAAAGAAAGTAAAGGAAGTCTTGTTTATACCGATTATAAAAAAGCATATTCAAATACAAGACTTGTAAATGAGGATGACCTTAAAAATAATAATCGAGAATTTAAATCCTTAGATGATTACCAATCATATAGAGATAAGAAAATGAAAAAGGGATTAACATTAAAAGAACAAAGATTAATAGAACTAAAAAAACAAAAAGAAGAAAAAGAAGAACAAGAAAGACTTGAAAGAATAAAAAGAGAAAACATGAGAATTCAATTGAATAATGAAAAGGCTTCTCGATTATTTTTGAAATAATTTAAAAAATGAATTTTATAATTATAAATAACATAAAAATGACAGATAAATTTTATACAATTCCTATTATTTCTGAAAAATGTATAAACATAGTAGGTTCTTTTTATAATTGGAACGAATGGGATTTAATAATAGAACCAAGTGCAGGTAATGGAAGTTTTTTAACAAAAATTCCGTCAAATAATAAAATAGGTATTGATATCTTACCTGAACATGAAGATATTAAAAAAATGGATTTCTTAACATATGAACCACCTTTAAAAGATAAAAAAAAAATAATTGTTATTGGTAATCCTCCATTTGGAAGAGTTTCTTCGCTTGCTATTAAGTTCTTTAACCATGCTTCAAAATGGGCAAATGTAATTGCGTTTATTATTCCAAGAACATTTAGACGTATTAGTGTTCAAAATAAACTCGATACATATTTCCATTTAATATATGATGAAGAATTGCCAATAAAGCCATGTTGTTTTAACCCTCCAATGATGGCAAAATGTTGTTTTCAAATATGGGAAAAAAAAGATATTAAACGTTCTATAATTGAATTGGAAACGAAACATAAAGATTGGGATTTTCTGAATTTTGGTGAGAAGGATATTAATGGACAACCAACACCACCTATAAATGCTGATTTTGCAATACGTGCATATGGAGGTAAATGTGGTGAAATTATTGATTTTAAACTTGAACAATTACGTCCTAAAAGTTGGCATTGGATAAAATCAAATATAGATAAAAATATATTAATAGAACGATTTAAAAATCTTGATTATTCTTTAAGTATTAATACTGCAAGACAGAACTCAATTGGAAAAGGAGAACTTATAAAATTATACAATGAAACTTATAATTAAAATTCATTTTCATTTATGTAAAATTTCATTAATTCTTTCCAACAATTATCATTTATTTTAGGTCTTAAAGCATATTCGTTTATGTTATTTTTATCATTTAAATTTTCAATTGTAATTATTCCATTTTTTTTAACTGTACCATGAGCATAACTACCATATTTTAATATTAAATTTTTAATCTGATTTTTACTTATCTTAAATATAAATAATTCTCCTTCTGTTTCAATATTATCATATGATAGATAATAAGCTGTTAGTAAATATGTATTACAATCATGAGAAGGTCTTATTTGAACATAATTAAATTTATCATGATTTACACCACCTAATGAAACTTTAATTTCTAAATTATTACCATTTTTATTACAATCACCTATACAATTATTTGCTTTATTTTTTGAATATTTAAATTTTACTATTATATATTTTTCAAGTAAAGAACCATATTGTTGTGCTGAAAGATTATATATAATACAATAAACATGTGCTTCTTTTAATGTAGAAGATTTCATAATTATTTCTTCATAATTAATTTTAGATAAATAAAGATGTTCTTTTAATTTTATTATACGTTGATTAAAATCCATTTTATAAATTTAATAAACAATAACATTAATTCATTTTTTATATTAAAAGTTCTATTATAAATAAAAAACAATAATTATAATAGAAATGTCTATTCCTTTATCTATTTTTATATTCGTATTTATAATCGTAATATATTTAATTTTATATCATATAATAAGAAGTAATTATGTTGATATCAATGTTTATGAAATGTTTTCAAATTTAACTGATGCTTTAAGTAAATATAAGGAACAAACTGCCCTTGATTATCTTAAAGCAATTTCAAGTTATAATCCTACTATGAAACCTACTACAATAACAGAAAAAGAATTAGAACAAAATTTAATTACTTATAATCTTAGTGAATTAGAACAATTAAGAAAACTTCAATATGCAACTTTAAAACCTGCAACAACCATAACTCCAATGTTACCAATAGCCCAACAAAAATGGACAAATGATTTATTAACCATACAAAAAGAAAATTTACAAAAAGAACAATTACAATTATTAAAAAATTTACATGATTTAAAACAAACGTTTGATTTACTTAAAAAAGATATCGAATATGCAAAAAAAGAAAAACAAACTCTTACTACTGAAATTAATGATATCAATAAAACAAAAGAAGCAAACGCAAAAGTAACAAAACTACTTAAAGATACTATGGATGTAAATGCAAGTAAAGAAGCTCAACTTAAAATGCAAGAAGCCTATTTAAAGGAACTCAGTGAAACTGTAAATAAGAAATTAGAGGTAATAAATAAACCAATAACATTACCTCCTGTTTCTTTAAATGAAGAACAAATGAAATTACTATTAGTTCAATTTCAAGATTTAAAAAAGAATTTTGAAGAATTAAACAAAAAACAAGATGATATTTGTATAAAAACAAAAGAAATGCCAACGCCGACTGAAAACTCTTTCAAGGATATTAATGATATTACTTATCAATGGTGTAACAAATGCGATAAGTTTAAAACAGATGAAAAATGCCGAGATTTCTTATCATGTTATCAAAATTACTTATTAAACAGCGATAAGAAATCTTTAAATGAACAAGAAAGTTCAACTATTTATTTTAAATGTATAAATAAATATGATAAATTCCCAAAATATTTAAACATTAATAATAAATAATTTAATTAAGACAAAAGAAGAAATGGAAGATTTATGTTTTTTTATAACAAGACATGTAAGAAATGAAGAACAAAATTTCTCATGGAATGAATGTGTAAAACAAATAAGAGAATTTTATAAGAATGAAAGTATTTTTATAATAGACGATAATTCAAATCAAGAAGAATTAAAACAATTATACAATTTTGAAAATGTTGAAAAGATTTTTATTATAAATAACCAAGATGAATACAAAGGCAAAGGCGAAATATTATCTTATTATTACTATTATAAAATTAATCCAGCTAAGAAAATGATATTTATACATGATAATTCATTTCTTTTACATAAAATTGATTATGATGATATAAAAGATTTTAAATTTTTATGGTCTTTTAATCAAGATTTTATAAATGAAAATAACAATCATAATGATTTTTCTACTATTTGTGATTTTACAAATGGAAATAAGATAGTTGAATACTTAAAAGAAAATAGTAAAGGTATTGGTTGTTTTGGTTGTCAAGGTATAATTACTTATGAATACTTAGATTACTTACAAAAAACTTATAATTTTTTTCAATTATTTGAAAAGATTAATAACAGACATTCAAGAATTATGTTTGAAAGAATACTTGGAGCTTTAATGACATATGAAAAGAAAACGAGTTTATTTGGCGACTGGTATGAATATATGGATAAATATGACATAAGATATAAAAATTTAATGTATTATTTAATCAACAAAGATAAGTTAAAAAATAATGGGTTACCCTTATATAAATTTGGTTATTCCAGATAATTATTTTTCTTTTATATTAATAGTAATAATTAATATGAATTTAAAAGCAGTATTAGCTGAATTTATTGGAACTTTTTTCTTCCTTTCTATAATTCTTAGTGCAGTTGCTGAACAATCTTTCGGCGTTATTGCAATTGCCATCGGTCTCTTAGCTGCCATTTATTTCGGCGGTAAGATTTCAGGAGGTCATTATAATCCTGCTGTTTCAATCATGATGTACTTTAAAGGTAAATTAACAGGTGAATTAACCGTTCTTTATATATCTGCACAAATCATTGGCGCTTTAACTGCCTTATCTTTAAATAACTTCTTTTTAAGTTAAAAAATGATTTTTATTTTAATATTATTTATAATAAATAATGAATAATAGCAATCTTTTAAGAGAACTATTTAAAGAAATTTCAATAAAAAACAGTCCTAATTATAATACTTATTATGATATTTATTATTTAACTGATACGGAATTAAAGTTTTCTATAAACGACGATAGAATAGGAAGATTTTTAACCTATTCCATTCGTTATGAGAATAATAACTATAATGGTTATGGGTTTGAAGGAATGCAATCAAATAGAACTAATATTATTAGAAGTGAAAGAAAGTATAATATTAAAAATAAAGAAGAATTCTGGAAATGGTTTAATCAATTTTATAATTATATATAAAAATAAATCACGAATAAAAATAAAATAACAAAATGAAAATCTACACGAAAACTGGTGATAACGGTACTACTTCTCTTTTTAACATGGAACGCGTTTTTAAAGATAATATCTTAATTGATTTACTTGGAGATATTGATGAGTTAAATAGTTATCTTGGTATTATTACAAATACAAGACTTTTACCTCATATTCAAACCTGGTTGTTTGACTTAGGAACTATTATTGCAAATCCAAATAAGAAATTTAATTTTGATATTCATTTGGAATATACAAAAACTCTTGAATATGAAATTGATAATATGAATGATAGTTTAAGTAAATTAACTAATTTTATTTTACCATCAGGTTTTATTCATCTATCACGAACAATTGCTCGCAGATGTGAAAGAAAAATGGTAGAAGCAAAAAAAATCTACAATCATATCGACGATAATTGTCTTATTTTTATGAACCGTTTAAGTGATTATCTTTTTATTTTAGCAAGATATGAAAACAAAAATAATGATGTTATTTATAAGAAAAGTGATATCTTAACTCCTTGTTAAGAATTCTTTTTATTTTTTTATCTGATTGGACATGAACCTCCTGCACAATCACTTGTCAATTCTCCATCTGTAAGAGTTGTAAGTTTTCCTCTCGTAATTGGAATTACCTTTTTCATTAATTCCTCATATTTTTCTTTTGTAATTTCCTCAAATGGCGCTTGTTTAAATCCATGGTCGTTATGCAATAAGAAACTACAACTTTTAACATTAAAGGTATAATTCTCCAATAACCATTTTTTAATCTCTGGTAACTCATTTAACTTATAATAAACAGTTACTGAAACGGCATTATCGCTCCAATTTGTTTGAAGTTCTTTAATGGTATTTAATTGGTCGACTGCACTCATATCCTTTGCAAGAATAGTTCCATCTGGATATCTACATGGAAATTCAATAATCATCGTATTTTTATCATCGGTTCCATCAAAATTCTTTTGATATTCAATATAATAATGATGAGATTTTGCAAGTTCAATTAAACTCGTATTTGAAGAAGAAATACGAATACGACGAATGAAATACTGATAAATAGCTGGATGTGCTCCTGATGTTACACCTGCTAATAACGATAACGTACCTGATGGTTTTACAGTTGTTAATTTCACAGAAGTAGGAACCCCAATTTTAAGTGAATATTCCTTATCAAATTCTCTGAGATATTCATATAAATCACTTAACCAACCTTTTTGTTCCTGAGTTGATTGTAAATAACCTGTAATACCAATACCCATTCTTAAATTCTTATGAACAATCTTTTCAGTTTCTTTTTGATGACATTTCAACAATAACGAATGCTTACAAATTCTATACATGATTGTTGCAATTTCTTTTAATTCCTCATAACTATGAATATTACATAAGTAAATTTCAGATAAACAACAAGTTTCGTAATTAGCTAAGCTTTGTTCCGCACAAGGATTAAAACCTTCTACATCAGGGTCAGGATACTTTTCTCCATCTTTAATTCTTCCAATCTTCTTTGATAATTCAATGTTAATCAAACCATAAGGTTCTCCATTTCCATTATAACCATTCCAGAATTCATCAGGAAGTTTGCTGATATCATCACAAACAACTGAATTGTTACTCATACATCTCCAATTTGGAATATTTCCCAAATCCCATCTTTTCGCATTTAAATATTCGATATCATCATAATCACCTAAGCAAATTAAAGCAGAATTATGAGTTAAATAACCATTACAGAAAAACTCATGTACTTCTTCTACTTCGATATCATAAGTTTCATAACTATCGTTATAAATAAAATCTTCTACTTCGGTTAAAACAATTCTACAATTATTTAATATAATAACCTTATTTGTATCTTCCTCAGTTGCTTTTGTAATTACCAATGAAGAAATAAGATTTTTACAATTATTTTTAATTTCATTCAAAGTAGAAATGTTATCAATACTAATCTTATTATTTTTATATGTATGAATAATTCCACATGAATATAAAAGATTACTAATATCCTTACAAGCGTTATCAATAACAACAAGATTTTCCTTAATATTACTATAATTATAATCAATAATACCTCCAATAAATGCTAAACGATTTACGAAAATAGTTTCATTAATAAAATAAGGAATTGAATATTTAAAATAAGTATTCATATAATCATAAAAGTATGTTGAAATAATTTCAATTGTATAATAATTATTCTTAATATCTATATCAGTAATAATACGAAGTGATGTTCCAAATTTATCAAGTATCTTAACAATTTTCTTTAAAATTTCTAATGAATGGCAAGTGATTACAAACGAATTGATATCATTCTTCTTATTTCTATTATAAACATTTCCCTGATAAACATAACCGAAGAACCAACTAATATCCTCGGTAAAATCAGGTGTAAGAATTCTATCTTTTCTAATTTCCGTATTATTAAAAGAAGGTAGTTTTACACTTGAATTTCCTAATACAGGTGTTTTTGTTAATATTAGCTTATCACCTTTGCTTAACTTTTCCGCTGTAATCCATTCTTTTTCTTTTGTTTCCTCATTGAAAACTGCCATCTTATGATTTTTAGTACATTTAAACTCGCCATCTTTTGTTATGATGCTATAAACGTCTTGTTGTCCTTGTTTAAAAACATTTTTAACCTTTTTATATCCCATTGTTGTTAAAACTTCGTCTCCAATCATAATATCTTCAATTTTAATAAGACCTTGTTTGGTATGAATTTTAGAACCAACAGGAAGACATCTTCGGACATTTCCAGCAACTACAACAGAAGCAATAATATTCACGATATCGAGACAATCAACGCTCGTCAGTTGTTTTCCTTTTCTGTTACTTAAAATGCCTTGAATGTAATTAATTCCTTTTACTAAATCTTCGGGTCCCGATGCAACCCCGCCAAATCCCTTAATTTTCGTACCAGCACTTCTTATAAGAATGGTCGAATAAGAAAATGAAACACCCTTATAAAAATAGGCTTCAAATACTTTCTCAATTAAAGAAACCCAACCTTCTCTACTATCAGGAATAATAAAATCAGCATCTTTTGTATCCTTTCTTGTAATATAAATATCTGCATCTAGAACAGGAGGTAATTTTTTGATATTCTCTTGTTGAATATTAAAACCAACTCCTGTTCCTAACATAAGTACGTCAAAAATCCATAAGAAAGGTCTAATAGGCTCGTCAATTTTAACAAATGCACAATTTTGCAAACTCATAATACCAAGTTTTGAAACAGTTTCAGAACCTAATTGCCATAAAAATCTACCAGCAACGGAACATTTAAGTTCCATGAGATATTTATATGCCATTTCAAGTTCTTTATTTGTAAAATTAATATTCAATTGTTTTTGACATCCATGTAAAATTCTTAAAATAGTATCTCTGAATTCTTCTGTTGTTTCGTCGTTATCGTCATTTTCATTTAAACGACGCGCATAAGTTCTTTTGTAAGTTATATAACCCAACATGCCCCAAGGAGTATTAACATTATCGGGAATTTTAGATAAATAAGAACAATTATCTCTATTCTTATTATGTTCAGTTCTATAATTAATATAATGCTTTGCAGTATCAAAGTATTTGAATAACATTAAAGTTTTTTCTACCAAATCCTGGATTTCTTCGATATTATAATTATCCTTGTTCTTCTTTTCTAATTCGTCAAGAATATAAATCATAATCTCATTCATATTAATACTCTTATAATCAATATTTGTATTTGTAAATGCAAGTTTTAAAACGTTTTCAATTTTATTGCTATCAAATGATACAATAGAACCATCCCGTTTAGTAATATATTTATACATAATTATATATTACTAATTTAATTTTTAAATATAATTTATTTCATATTAATAGTAATAAAATGAAGTTAAAATTAATTTTATTTGTATATTTAATAATCTTAATTTATATATATATATACATAAATAAAAGCATTGGTAAAGAACATTTTGAAAATGGAACAACGCCAACAGCAACCCCAGACGTTCAAAACGTAGTTGATATAACCTTCGGAAAAACTTCTGAATCACAAATATCTGGAAATGATTTCACGCAATATGAACCAGAAAAATTAAGGGAATTTTATTTAAAAGACGGCAAATCAATTGTAAATGCAATTCCTAATGCTAAGTATTACATAGATTTAATAAATATTCTAAGAACCACTAATATTGGCAGAGAATTACAACAAGATAGAAATATAATTATGAATGTTAATTTTAATCCACCTACGAATGGTTATTATTGGATTGATTTACCAGTAGTCGGACCGAAATACATTTATTGTATTATGGATCCGGCTTATTTTGGTGGAGGATGGATGTTGGCAATGCGTGGTGTTAAAAATAGCAAAACATTCCGTTATCGTTCTCCTCATTGGACTACAAATCAAACTTTGAAATCCACAAAAAAAGAAATAGACGCTCATATTAATAACATAAATCCAAGTGATTTAAATATAAGTAGTATAGGTAATAAAATTTATGAAACAAATACCGATTTAGATGCTAAATTCGATACCTTTAATTACTTTAAAGCAAAAGAATGGATGGCAATTTTCTATCCTGTTGATAGAAACGGAAGAAAATTAATAGGTGGCGGAGATTTCAAAGAAAATTCAAGAGGCTGGATTTGGTACGAAAACAAATTAAACTATAATGGCAATTATTATTCTCCTATGGAATTATTCCAAGTTTTAGATAATCCAAAAGGAAATGGACGTTCTTATAATAGAAACATTGATTTAAGACCTTCGGGGGTTCGTGCTGACCAACTTGCTAAATTCAGAGTAGATGGAAAAACACAAATATGGTCTGGTCAAGCTGGGCATAATTTTTATGGAATAAATTATGAATATGAATATTATCACGAATGGAGAGGCAATTCAGTTAGATGGGGTTTTAACTGGAATGAAAATGGCCCCGTTGACCGAGATTCAAGTGATGTTTATGGAGGAATAGGTTTAGATTATCAAAATAGAACTGGTAGTTGGGGTGACCATGGCGGTTTTACATGGAGTGGTTATGATAATGGTAGAGGATTTTCATGTGGTGATTTTATTTGGTGTTGTCAAAATACTACGGGTCTAAATGATTCAATGGCATTCGAATGGTATGTTAGATAATAGCACAAGGAGTTTTAATTTGATTTAAAAGTTTTTCTTTTTCTTTTAACAGATGAAAATTATTCGTATTATTAACATCTGGAAATTCGAGTAACTGTTGTATTAAATGTTTTTTGGGGGATAACATTTTTATATTTCTATTAAAATAAAAATAAAAATTATTTGAACTCTAATTCATAATTCTTTTGTTTTGTCTTCTTTAATGAAATAAAATTACTTGTTTTATCCTTATCTTTTTTATATGCATTTTTAATAAGATTATGATGTGATATTTCTATTTCATCATTTACAATCTTAAAATAATCAGGATTTATATTTAACAAATATTCGTCCTTATTTCTAAATAAATATGGATATTCCTTTAATAATTCTAATGAATAACAAATACATTTATTATAAATGTTATAAATATCAATTATGAATATAAACAAAAAATAATTCATTAATTTTGTTTCATTAATATCATTTAAAGGTTTGTTTAGCATTAATGACATCTGTTTTTGTATTTTCTCGCGATTAATTTTATTTTTAATTATAAATGTCTTAATATCAAAATTATGATTTGTTTTAATTTTACTACGAATATTATTAGGAGTATTTGAATAATCATATGGTTTATAGTTATTAATATTCACTCTCGATATTTCTACATTTGTAATAAGATATTCAATAACCTTTTTTACTCGGTCTCTTTCGTTTATTAAATCATTGATATAAGAATTCTTTTCAGCTTCTTCTGTTTCATTTAAATTAACATTTGAAATATCTTTATCAATAATTAAATATTCGAACTCATCTTGTTTATTTTCACCAAACATAATAAGTTCTGGTTTATTCATATCATAATTATAAATATCATCATATATAACATTTGGACTATTTGTAAATAATTGGTTATTAATGATTTTCTTAATAAAAAAAACAGGCAATTCCATAGATTAATAAATAAAAATTATTTTTATATCATTATTATCAGTTGTAAGTGATTAATTTATAGCAATCCTTAAAGTTGAATGGAGTTCTAAATGGACATCTGCATTCTAACTCATTTGTTTTCGGATTTCTATATTTCTTATTTTTTTCTTTTTCCAAATATTCCATGAAACAATCATAATGATATTTATTTGAATTTTTATTCATTACAATAATATTAATATCATCGTCTTCTAAAATCTCTTCTAAACAAATGCAACAAGTTTTATTTTCTTTTGGAGTTAAACTGATATTAGAAACAACTGAAAACGGAAGATTAGTAATTTCCCATTTTTCCTTCTTATTCATCATTTTAATAATCCTATATGAATTCACAAACTCAGCATTTAAGGTATCTAAGTTTCTTACAAATTGAGTTTTGAAATGAATGATATCATCCATAATTGACAGTAGTTTTTTTGTTTTCTGAATTAAACTCATCCTATCAAGAGGAGTTCCAGTCGAGTTCGAATGTCTAATAACATTATACCCGTTGATTTCTTCCATAACAAATATGTTACAAAGGAAATCGAGATTATAAAATGGCGGTTCCACAAATAAAGAAGTTCCATTTGTGTCATCAAAATAAATAACATCCATATCTAATTTAATCTTAATGCCTCGAAAGGTAAATGTTTTTCCAATTTCAATATAAGTATTAATTTTATACTGTTTTAGATTGTAGTTTTCATTCATATATTTAAAATTTATTGAATTGTCAATATTAACAACATTAACATTTCCGTGATAATTTTTTAAAAGTTCTACAATTTCGCGAACAAATTTATTTGCTTTTTCTTTTGAATTAAAATAGATATCGACATCATTCGGTAATAATAAGCGGTGTTTTGTTTCAGGGTCATATTCAGGGTTCCAATATTGATTAAAATCTATTTTCTTATCGATAAACATTTGTCTGTAATGAGTACTAATTATTTCATCACGTACAAGTCCTCCAAAAATAATACCAGCATGTTTAAAACCAATACTTTTAATTTTATTAATGTAAGTTCTCATCTCCTTCGCGTAGTTAAAGTTGATAGTCGTAATCTGAGACATTGTCTTTTTGTCGTAAAAAAATTCAAAAAAAAATTTTCATTTTTTTATTATTTTTGAAAAAAAATGAAACTTATTTATTTAAATTCATTCAAGAAAAATGCCAAGTAAATGTTTAATAGAAAACTGTAATATATATCCGTGTTTTAATTTCGAAGATAAAAAAACTGGAATTTATTGTTTTAGTCACAAGTTAGAAGGAATGGTAAATCTTAAATTTATAAAATGCAAATTTGAAGGGTGTAATTTATCTGCTTCTTTTAATTACGATAATTGTAAAAATGCTATATATTGTAATATTCACAAGTTAGAAGATATGGTCAATGTTAAAAGTAAAAAATGTATATATAAAGAATGTAAAATATCTCCTACCTTTAATTACGAAAATAGTAAAAAGGCTATTTATTGTAGTTTACATAAACTGGAAGGGATGATAAATATTATAAATAAAAAATGCCAATATGCAGGATGTAATACAATAGCGAATTTTAATTTTAATGAAATAAAAAAAGGTATTTATTGTGGTGTTCATAAAAATATGGAATGATAGATGTTAAAAATAATAAATGTATATTTGAAGGATGTAATACATTATCTAATTATAATTATGAAGGAATTAAGAAAGGTATTTATTGTGGTGTTCATAAAAAATATGGAATGATAGATGTTAAAAATAAAACATGTAAAACTGAATGGTGTTCTGCAATAGTATTAAGAAAAAATAAATACGAAGGTTATTGTGTATATTGTTATGTACATTTATTTCCTGATAAACCTGTATCAAAAAATTATAAAACAAAGGAAACATCAGTCGTAGAATTTATTAAACAACAATTTTCAAATATAGATATTAGAACAGATAAAAAAATAAATAATGGATGTTCTAAACGAAGACCTGATATGCTTATAGATTTAGGTTATCAAGTTCTTATAATTGAAGTGGATGAAAATAAACATAACGATTATAATTGTTCTTGTGAAAATAAAAGAATTATGGAATTATCACAAGATGTAGGACATAGACCTATTGTAATGATAAGATTTAATCCAGATGATTATGAATTGAATGGAGTAAAAATTAAGTCATGCTGGGAAATAAATAAAAATGGATTGTGTATTATTAAAAAATCAAAAAAAGAAGAATGGAATATGCGTTTAAATCAATTAAAAGAAACTATTGAATATTGGTTAGATGAAAATAATGTCACAAATAAAATTATTGAAATAATACAATTATATTACGATAATTAAAAATATATAAGGATAACTTAATATTAATAAATAAAAAAGAATAACTATTAAATATTTATAAATAAAAAGAATTAAAAATCCTTATTTTAATTATTTATGCTTCCGTAGCATAATGGTTAATGCTTTTGCCTGTTAAGCAAAGGAACGGAGTTCAATTCTCCGCGGAAGCGTCTGTTTTTTTTATATAAAATCAATAAAAAATGATTTTATTAATATTCAAATAAATAACAAAGAATGATAACTGAAACCATTATCAATACTATAAATGAAACTATCAATAAGAATTTAAATATGGCATATTTGAATGATATTGATAATTCTAATAAAACCACAAATGATATTATAAGTTTAATAATAAAAATAACAGATAAATTAAATGGAGGATATATAACAATCGGATATATGACTGATGAAATGTTTATTTGTT
>JACCED011919309.1_pt1 | contig 27226 bp, 9 predicted proteins | sample 7455021 | NCBI WGS metagenome assembly JACCED01 (sample SAMN15323456, study PRJNA562643) | freshwater metagenome | isolation source: river surface water | place: USA:Blue River Watershed | collected 2017-08-19 | reverse complement strand
GGTCGAAGTGGCTCCGGGGATTGCAACTCCGGCCTTTGTCCACTGAACATCATAATCATCGGAGCTGAGCTCCACGCGCAGTCGTGCTGACTGTCCAACTCTCGCGGTGACTGATTGAGGTTGGAGAAGAATGATGTTTCGAAGTTCCAGAATCGCCCCAGCAGAAATTTCGTTAGAAACCCCATCGGAAACGCGCACCTGATAAATACCGGCGTCCGATACTGCGACTCTTGAGAGGACCAGAGACGGGATATTGCTCTCATACAGGAAGGCGCCATTCCTCGACCAACGATAGGTCAGCTTTCCTAATCCAACCGCCTTGACCGTTAGTTCCGCGCGGGCTTGGGCATCGACCGTGACTGACTGAGGCTGAGTAACAATCTTAAGGCCATCAGACACCTTTATATTAATCGGAGCCGACTCAGATGTCCCGGCCAAGTTTGCCACTTTTACAATCAGAACTCCTGCGTGCTGTTTAAGAGCCTTGAACGAAACTGAGGATGAGCCAGAGTTGAGTTCCGAAGAGGCGAGGATGTGTCCATTCGAGGAAATGCTCGCAGTTGCTGGGAGCGTGCCACTGGAGACAATCCGCACTTCAACGAGGTTGCCTGAACAAACAGTTAGTTCTTCAAGCGGACTGGTGAAGACAGTTGGAATAGCAGTTGCGTCTACTCGCACAGAAAGTTCGAGTCGCTCCACTTTAGGGGGAGTTACTGCTCGGACAGAGGCCCCCCGTACGACTTTGCGTGAAGTTGTATCTACTATATCAACAATATATTCCGCGGAATCATCTTCCGAAATGGATTCGATGAGCAAGGATGCCTTGTCTGCTCCAGGAATCGGCCTAGCTCCCGCTGGAAGAACGGTTGAGATTGGAGGTAAAGTTGGGGATTGACTAAGTGGCAGCCGATACCATTGGAACCTTAGAGAATCTGGATACAATGAGTCCACTCCAACGGCGAGGCTTGCGCTGCCACCCAGAGCTGTATCTGTCGATTTTGGCAGAGAAGTAATATTGAGCGCTGGAACAACATCCAGTTTCACTCGATTTGATGAAATGACTCCGATTGCGTTAGTCACCTCGACCCAATAAAAACCTGCTTGATCCGGCGAGACTGCGCTGAACTCGAGTCGTGAGGCTAGTGCATTTGACAGCAACTGACGGGTGGCACCGGCGGATTCTTTCGAGAAATACCACTGATAAGACATTGATGCTGAGCCGCGAGCAACGACTTCGAGCGCCGTCGCCGTGGTTTCCCGTACGGAAACGGGTTCCGGTTGACTGAGGATGACCGGGCTTGTCTCGACAGTAACCGTCGCAGCCTCTGATTCGACCGGGGATGGCAGCAGCTTGGTTGATACCTCCAAAGTGTATACTCCTTCATCCGAAAGCTTGGCTTTGAACAAGTTAAAGACCGGGCTGGTTTGGCCGACGATTGGAACTCCGTTCTTCTTCCACTGGAAACTTAGGTCAGAGGAACCCGATTCAAATCCAAGAGAGAGCCGTCCTGACTGCCCCTCGCGTACGACAATACTCGTCGGTTGCTTAGTGATTTGGAATGGAGACTCATTTACAACTAGTTCAAATGTCCTAACGAGCGGAATAAGAGACCGCGGAGAGGTGACTGATGCCGTGTAGGTTCCAGCGTCAGATGCGGATACTTGCGCAATCGAGAGGGTCGATTTAGTTATACCTTGGAATGTTTCCACTCTGGTTGCAGTTTGCGGAGTGTTTGCACGCGTCCACACAACTTGTGCTCCAGCCCCAGTTACGCTGATTGACATCTCTGCTCGGGCGCCAACTCGAGTTATTTGGGGATTAGACCAGTTGATGATGGCAGGGATATCTAAAACATTGAGAACCGCCACCTGACTGACGATTGAGTTCGGGCCGCCATTACTTACAGAGACACGAATGCTACGCGAGGTCTCTTTCGGAGATCCGCTGAGGTTTAAGCGGGAGCCTGTTGCAGTTTGAACAATCCAAGGTCCATTATCGTCACGAACTTCCCACTGATAGCGGAGCGTACCACTGCCAGAAACTTGGACATCGAGAGAAACTGGTTCGTTCAAGCCGAAGTTGCGCGGTTGTGGATCGAGATTTTTAACAAACGCCAACTGGGCATCGACCACCAATCGCGCCGACTTGCTATCAATCGATTTGGACGTGACAGTAGAAGTGACTCGGACGAAATAATCAGCCGTATCTGACGCTGAAACAGATCGCAGTCTCAGAGATACTCCAACTGCACCGGGAATCTCGGTGTTGTCTTTGAACCATTGATAGCGCAGTGAGTTGACAGAATCCGTCAACACAAACAGCTCCACGTCTTGATTGGACACCGCCGAGATACTTGATGGGTTGGTTTTGATTTCAAATTCCGGTGAAACGATTACTTGGATTGGTTCGCTTTGGATCTCGGAGACTCCATCCATGACCGACATCGAATAGAGTCCGGAGTCTGAAGGAGTTGCTTGAGCTTTCCTAATCGCCGATTGCGTTTCACTCTCGATGGTGACGCTGTCTTTGCTCCATTTGAAAGTCAGAGGTTCGCTAGACTGAGTTTCGATTGCTAGAGTGAGAGGAGATCCTTCGCGTACGGTCACAACCCTTGGCTGTTTCGTGATCTTTGGAGGCGGAACAACTCGAAGCTGAATCGGATCAGCGACGGCGCTGCCGAACTGCGATTCGACAATCACGGAGTACAAACCTGAGTCTGCCGTCGAGAGGGGAGGTGTCACGATTTCTGCGGAGTCCGTTCCGAAAGGAATCCCTGAGCGGAGCCATCGATACTTAAGAGGGGCCACTCCATTCGCGGATAAGTTCAGGCTGATTACAGAGCCCTCTTTCACTCTTGCAATGCCATTGAGATAGTGCGGAGTTGGTTGGATTCTGATTCCTGTAATTTGAGGCGGCTGTTCGACCGTCAATGTTGCGGTTGCTGTGATGGCCGAGGCTGGGTTACTCACATACGCGACTCTGACCTCATAGATCCCCGCAGAGTTTCCGTCCGATTGGGGAATCTGAAGTGTGGAGGACTTTTGCCCGTTGAGGATGGATCCATTCTTGAACCACTGATACTCAAGAGGCTCTGAACCGATGGCATCCACGCTGAACGAGGCTGGTGACCCCGTTCCAATCCGTAGCGATTTTGGAGCTGAAACTAGTCGAATCGGACCGGAGGCAATGGAAACGACAATCGGCCCCACGGACAACTCGCCGTAGGGATTGACTGCCTTGAGCGTGTAGACACCCGCGTCTGTTTGAACCGCTGAGCTTCGTGCGAACTCTTGGGTTTTTGAACTCAGTACTTTACCATCTTTGCTCCATTCGAATGTGATCGGAGAACTTCCGATAACTCGTGGATTGAGCATGAGCTGCGCGCCTTCAATCAGATTGATTGTGCTGGGCACGCTCTCCACCAGTTGAGGTGGAGTGGGAATGTCTGATACCGTGATAGAAAAATCAACGGGGGCGACGACGAGACTACCTGCGCTTCCTCCTACACTGAAGGTTCCTGAATCTTCCACTTGGGCGAGCTTATCGGAAAGGAGAACAGACGTGCCGTTATTTTGGATTGGTGTTCCGTTCTTCGACCATGAGTAGGTGATTGGTGACGCAGAGGACGAAATTGCATAGCCTGAGACGGAGGTTAGCTGCCCGACAAATGCATTGATGGAGACGGGGATTCTTAAGAAACGAATGAAGTCTCTACTGCCGTCGATGCTCGAGACAATGAGCATTTGACGAGATCCAATCCGTCCCATCGAGTTCGTTGCCACAACATCGTAGAGACCTGGCTCGGTAATCGCGATTGCCTTGGCGGTTTGCGGCATGGCGAGTCCGTTTCTGCGCCATTGGAGACTCGAGTTCGCTGGTGCGTCCACCGATACATTCACAACGTCACCTTGATTCAGCACCGCATGAGGCGTCTGGGCTACTAGTTTGACGCTGAACAGGTCAGACACAGCGAGATTTGCTGCAGCGGCGGTCAGCGAGTCTTGACTATCAGAGACGATAACATCGTAAAGCCCTTGGTTGCCGCTGGAGACGGATTCAATCCCAAAAACAGGGAAAACCGCGCCTGGGATTGGCCGAGCGTTTCTCCTCCACTGATACCTAATCGGGCCGAATGACGAAGCTGCCGTTACGCTGAACAAAACTGGAGTCCCCGTGTTCGACGTCACCGAGACGGGACTTGAAACGATTTTGAGACGGTAAGATACGGAGAGCTTGCTCGTGGAAGAGCGCTGGGTTCCGTAGGCATTTTTGATTTCCAACACATACTCTCCGTCATCATTTGGGTTTACCGATTGAAAAACTAAACTGGGCGAAGTTGCGCCCACAATCGGTTGACCATTTTTTAGCCATTGAAACGACATCGGAAGTGACCCCGCGACGTTCGGGGCGATGATCACTCTGTCCCCCTCTTGTTGGCTCAAGAATTGGGGTTCTTGAGAAGTGCCGAAAGATGGAGGAGCGTCAATGCGGGCTTTCTGAGAAGAAACCTCACCGGCGGAGTTTCTCGCGATAACGAAATATTCCCCGAGGTCCAGCGGTGAGACCGATGTCAGGTTAATCTCAGCGGATTGATAAGGAGTTGCGCTTCCATTTCTGAACCATTGGTAAGATACGGGAAGATCGCTTTGGACCGCCACTGCCAGGGATGCCGATCCACCGATTGTGGCCACAACCGACTGAACTTGAGTCTTTATCACCGGAGGGTACTCCCTGATTGAGACTTGGGAGGTTCGTGATGTTGTCGCGCCAAATGCGTTGGAAGCAACTACTTGGTAGGTTCCCGCGTTCTGCGATTGGAGGTTCCTGATTGTTAAAGATGGCCCAGAGAAAGTTGTTTCGAAAACCGAGATGTTGTCGATGGTTCCCATGAACCGGTCGTCAGTGATGTTCCGGGATGATCCAATGCGGATGCGCACGGGTCCAGAGCCGTCACCTTGGTAATCAAACTGCTTCGAAGCAAACATGGCCCCGGCACTCCAGGATCCAGTGAGTTGTTCGGTGCTGGTCACGACGCTTCCATCGGCTCGAAGTAGGTCGATGGCCAAGCCGTCGCCAATCATCGTGCCTTGCTCCTGGAAAGCATAAACGGCTGGGGATATTTCAAACGAGATTCGATAAGCTCTTCCGAGAGCGTTTGCGTCGATTTGGGGAGAAGTAAGAACGTTGTCTTTGAAAATCATCACAGCCCAGTCTGGCTGAGTGGTCGTCGAGGAACGTTCCACAGCGTGAATCGCGTTGGTTCCTGACTGATTCCATCCTCTCACAGCGCCTGAGTGGGCAACCCTCAACTCTGTGCCGATTTGTTTCGCATTCTGGTTGCCTTGGTAGCTGTTGAAGGTCTCAAAAAATACAGGGGTTTCGTTCGATAGTTGCACCCCATCCTTGGACCAAGTGTATTTTATGGGTGCAGTGCCTGAGAAGTTGGCGGAAAGGATGATGTCACTTCCCCTCGGGGAAAGAATCTGGTCGGGCAGGTCTGCTAGCAAAGCCGGAGTATAGCCAATCAATACAGAGTTGCTCGATGCCGATCCGTATCCGTTTTTAATATCTACCCGGTAAACTCCCTCATCGTTGTTACTCGATGTAACGACCGAAAATGTTCTGGCGGTGGCCCCAGCGATTGGTTCGCCATTTTTCATCCACTGGTACGAAAGCGCGCCGGTTCCTACCGCTTCCACACTTAGGGCGAATGAATCGCCCAAGCGAACGCTTGGAGTCTTTGGTTGGCCGTCAGGCAAAATCGACGGAATGATGGCGAGTTGCGCACCTGTTGAAGATGCACTACCGTACTGATTCGAGACCTCTACAGAGTAGACGGCTACGTCTGTGTCACTCGCTGACGCAAGTGCTAGAGTTTTTGAAGTCGCGTTGGGTACTGGCTGATTGTTCTTCAGCCATCTGTATGCGAGCGGACCAGTGCCTGTCGCTTCGACGCTGAAAACCACTGAGGCTCCCATTTGAACAAATCTTGGCATAGGCTGGATTTGAATCATTGGTTTACTCAGTACTTCAACCTGTACAGATTTAGACTCCGCGCTAAGTCCGAAAGCGGAGGTTGCTATAAGGTTATAGACACCGGAGTTAATGGAGGCTGCTTTCAAGACTCGATAGGAGTTTGACGTGGCTTCCGGCAATGCGATTCCATTGAGGTACCATTGGTAAGCACTCGCACCCGACGCAAAGCCAAAGAGTTCCAATAGTTGCCCTTCGAGAACCGTTGTTGAGCGAGGCTGGCCGGATTCAGAGAACACGGGCGGCGTTTCGATGGAAACGGTGAAAGGTTCAGACATGGCCGACCCAGCACTGTTGGTGGCGACGAGTACGTACTGTCCCGCATCGATAGAAGATACGGAGGGAATGAACAACTGATTCGTTTTGAAGTTGGGGAGCGGTTGTCCGTTCTTTAGCCAAGAATAAGTGATTTCGCTACCCGACGCGGAATCCATGATGTTTAGCGCGGACCCCGAGATGAGTTGAATATTGCGAGGAATCGACGTGATCGGGAACGAAGGCTTCACGATGTCTTGAAAAACAGAGACGTTCACCGGAGCGAAATCGAACCGCCGGAGTGTCGTGTCCGAGACGGCTGATACCGAATAGACTCCTGCGTCGAGTTCCCTCGCGCTGACTACTGTTAAATCGGAGGATGTGGTTGGTAGAATCTGTCCATTCTTTTTCCATTCATATCTGACATCCAGTGGCCCCGAGACAAGGGCAGACAATGAAAGTGGAGCTCCGATGCGAAACTGAGTCGCTACCGGTTGGAGTAGGGGATGCATCGCGTCGGACGGATCCCAGTTGGCATCCCTCACAAGCAAGAACACCGAAGACGAAGACACCGGAATGCCACCACTCGAAACCTCCAGTGTGTAGATTCCTTCGTTGATCTCAGAGACTGCCGCAAATTTGAGTGCAGCCGAGTTCGCTCCCTGAATTGGTTGACCGTCTTTGAACCACTGGAACGGCGGCGTGTCGCGGTAGCCGATGCGATCGATAAACAGGAGTCCATTAGGCTGACTAAATGCCAGTTGATTTATATAATCGGACGATGTAATGCCAATAGCACTCAGTGGGAGAACTAAGCGGGACCACTGGCCTTTAGGGGGTAGTTCTCCGACCTTCTTCCGGCTCTCTGTGCCCGCAGTACCCCATCCGAAGGTCGTGCTCATGTCGCCCCATACAGCACGGTGCTCCCATCCGTTGCGAGAGTTTACCTGGAGCATGAACGATGTTGAGTTACTATCCGAGGGGATATAAACATCAAAGAATAACGTACCGTTTGAAGAAGACGGTTTCCAAGGCGTCGGGAATCCAACAACGTCGTTGTGATCACCTTGCAACTTCATCATCTTGTCACCCGAACTCGGCATGAATCCAGTTCCCGTTGAGACCACTTCTCCAGCGGTTCCTTGCATTCCAGCCATCCAACTATCGTCGAAGAAAATCGAATCTGTAGCAGTCGTTGAGGTGGATCCGGTCGTGCCTGTCTGCGTTGCACCACTTGCCGTCGTCACGGTTCCGGCTGGCATGAATACCTTCAGTCCTTGGGGGGATCCAACGAGGGAGAACTGTTCATTCCAAGCCGAGTGAGCGCCGGGTGCCGCGAAAAACTCAACATGGTCACCACCCCCACCCTCGAACATAACGACCTCGACCGAGTGCAGTCCAGAGGACAGGTTGACAGGTTGTGAGAGAAAGTCCTGAGCCCCGTGATTGGAATCGTCAGTCAACACTGGGATGCCATCAATCATGATCCGGCTTCCATCGTCCGAGTTAATGCCAAAGGTATATACACCGGACTCCGGAATGAAAAGTGTGCCCTCAGCCTTGAGCACATAACTTGGTTCACTTTTTGGAAGCTTTGCTTTTCCGGAGTAGTGGCCGGCTTCTCCGTCTCCGTAGTGATTCAAGGTTTGCGAGTACAAGATATATGTTATTGATACTCTGGAGTCATTCGACGGGAGCGATAATAATAAATCGGCGCTTGCGAGTGAGTTGACTGATGACAGGGCAGCCGTGGGGTTGAGGACAACTTGACGAATTTTGAAGCCCGATGATGGTAACTGGAGAGTCGTCGACGAACCCGATAAGACAACCGTCTGGACGGTCGAAGCCAAGTGGCCGACGGGCGTGCTGTTATTGGTGTCGATGAGAGCCGGGTTGGACGACTTCTGGGATTGTCCGTCACTGACAGTGACGCTGTAGACGCCCTTGGTTCGGTCGTTTAAGATGAAGGTGTGAGCACTGAAGACCGCGCCGGGTACCGGTTCCCCATTTAGGCGCCACTGGTAGGAGAGCCGACTTGTATCTCGAAGCGGACTGACAGCATCCACGCTGAGAAGGACCCGAGATCCAGAGTTTGCGGACTGAGCTCTCGGGTGCGCGAGGATTTCGAGACCTGAGGGGGGTGCTGTGTTAATATTGAAGGTTACAAACGTTGAGATTCCGGATGTGACATCCTTTACTCGGGCAGTAATCGATACGGAATCTTCATGCTGAGGTTGAGCGATTTGAAGCACTCCCGATGGGGAAAGACTGACTGAAGACGGGTTTGCCGCATTTGTAACCTTTACGAGCTCCCAAGTCCGATTGGAGCCAAGTTCTGGGTTTTGAGTTAGTCTAAAGTTGAGGTCTAGTTGAGTCGGACCATTCACGAACGGTGTTTCAATATTCCCGCTGAACTGTGGCGCTCTAGAGGTCACGTCCAAGCGCAATAACTCAGGTGCAGCGTTTGAGGAGGTAGCCAATATGTAAACGGATTTCAGTGGCACTTCCAATACATATCCAGAGCTCCAACCACCGGCGTCATTCCACAGGTTGCCGCCACCGACGACGAGGTAGTTCTCGCCCCCGCAACAGTTGTTTGGTTCCCCCCCAGCCCAGTTTTGGAATGACCATGGTTCACCGGTGACCCATCGCCATTTACCTTCACTTCCATCGTCGGTGGCCCCGAGCCACAGGCTGTCGGCGGAACCGATTTGCTGCATCATTTTATTGAGCTCTGAAGCGGAGGTAATTGTGGCGAGGTGGCCTCCGCGCTTGATTGCATCATCCTTAGCTTGGGTCCAACTAATCCCACCTCGGATCGCAAAGTACTCAGATTCCACAGGGTAAACCGGACTGCTGGAGCTCCGAGAATCCGCCGCATCGGGAATGGATACAGTTCCGGTGGATGAGACCGTCGCGCGTAGCGGGTTGCCGGCGGCTGAGGACAAGATACTGAACGTGTAGTTTGATGAGGCAGACAGTTGTGGGAACAACGCGCGAATATCGAAGGTGGAGTTGGAGACACCTTCGAGCACTTCTTGACGTGCGACGTAGGCGGGTTGCTGCGGTTCCGCAAACAGGCTTTGCGGGACGTTGACGTCAATATTCAGTTGAACCTGAGGAGATCTGGGGTCTGTCACTCGAACCTTGTACACGCCTGGAATCGCTTGGTATCGATTGACAAAAAACTTCACGGCTCCTCCTGTTAGTTCTCCTCGGATGAAGTTTTGAGCCTGATTTGCTGAGATTTTCAGAGAAACCGTACCGACTGATGACACAAGTTGGAGCGAGTTCGGAGAGTCCCATTCGGCCGTTGCGCTGTAAGGTGACGCCGTCGCGGTGCTTGAAAAGGAATCGCCGTGAAGGTGAACCGTCAGGTTTTGGACTTCAGAGGGATTCGAGTCGGGCAATCGGAACTGGAGAGTGTAACTGCCGGGTTGAGCGGTAGGGAGCGGTCTAATCACCACGTAGCGTCCATGTATCTGTGCGGAGATGTCCGACGGTGAATCATTAGCAACCAGTTCCGGCAGGAAGTCTGTGCTCCCTTTTCGACCAAACAGCGATTCACTAAGGTCGATTGCCATCGCGGGGGAGTTAATGTTTAGGTAGGTGAACGATTGAGAAACGCTGGGAACAAGAACACCTGACTGAAAACTGATGTTTGCGGTAACCAAACTAGTCGCTCCGGTTGACATTTCTCGAACCGCGAAGTGAAGGCTGGCGCCTTTGGATATGTCAGGGGATGAACCGGGGGTCGCATAAATCGTGAGAGCCCCATTTGGGCTGACTGACGCCACCATGCCCGCCGGTAGTTCAGAGGAGTAAATCGAAAAGTCGAGGTCCTGCCGATTGGCCAAGGGAGCAGCAAGAGCGGTTTGAAGGTCCAAGGTAGCGGAACTACCGTTGAAGCTGACAGATTGGTTCAACTCTTGATCAACATGATTTGGCTGCGCTGGAAGGACTAAAACGTTCAGTTTGCCGTATCGAGTAATGTTCAAAAGGGAATCAACCGCTTTCACGTAAATGACATTTTTCCCAAGATACGCCGTGGGAGCGGTGGTCACTTGAACTAACGACGAGCCGCTGATGTACGCTGAGATGCCACGCTTGGAGGCATTATATATTTGTTCAAAGATGAGTTCCTGTGGCACCGTCGTACCCGACGTCGTGGTGCTTCCCGAGACACTGGTGGGGTCCGACGTGTTTCCAAGGCCTGATAAAGCCAGTTGGCTCGTGAGATTTACGGGGCTCTTGAGTTGCCCGCCAACTGGTAACTCCACCGAGAGCTCGAAGGTTGTTTCCGGAGGAGTGAAGGAGGACTGGTTTATCCATATAAACCCGTAGACCACGCGTGTTGCGTTCTTGAGCTCAATCGTGGCTTGGTATCTTCCCGGCACAAAGTCGACAAGGGGTTTGACTTTCAACAGACCCTCGGAGCTCAGAGATGCATCAATGCCTTTGTTGAGCAGTTGGCTAGCATCAATGATTCTACACTGAAATGTTGGATCCCATGAGATGTTCCACGGAAGGAGTTCAGGAACACTGTAAGAGGTCTCTTGACTTGGGTTTCCTAAGACATTCAGTTCGGCCGTGAATGATTCGGTGCCAGCAGGTATTGCAAATGTGGAAACAGTGCAATCAAGCCGGACGATTTTCTGAAGGACACCATTTTGGGTTTCGCCGATTATTTTTAGGAAAATTGAGTCTTTAGTGAGACCATCCGTACTGGGGTTGGCCGAGATGACGAGTGTGTTCCCGTCTGTGGATAAACTGACCGACAGCCCTGCAGACAGACCGGAGGCGTTAATCAGTTGAACCTCAGCAGGCGAGACGATACCAAGAGGCGAAAGAACCTTGGATGGTACGTCCACGGAGGAAATGAGGCCTCGAACAATCGTTTGCGGGATGATGAGATCTGCCCCTGAGTTCGCAGGACCGTTGATCAAGACCGGCACACGGAATCTGAATGGTGCTGCAACGGGGGTAGAAGAAACGGCATTCACCAACAGATCGAACGCCCCAGTCGGCGCGTTTGGCGAGAGTTCAAGAGCAAGTTGATCCCCCTCGAGGAGATGCGCACTGAATGCTCCGTACGACCTCACTGCTGCGATGGAAAGTTTCGCATCGGATGCAGAAAATCCGGACAGATTATTCTTGGTTGAGGCGGATTGAATGATTGTGCGGAGGTCGATGGGGCTTTGTGTGGTCCCAACCGTCACTTGAACAGAATCTGTTTGGATGGCGCTCGCTACAAGTGAAGGTGTTAAATCCGCAAGTTCAATAGGAATACTAAGGTTCGCTGTCTTTTGGGGGCTAGATGCGTCGGTGACGGTTAGCGTCAGAGTCGCGGCAAGGTTAGCTTGCGCTTCGGCGGCCTCGGGGAAAATCGTGAGTTGGCCATTTTGTGAGATTGTCAGCCACTGGGGCATCTGAGTGGCCGATACACTCCATGAGTACGGAGGTGTCATGCCCAAAGTGGCACTTATATGTTGGTTCAGATCAACTGTAGTCGCGAATGATCGGAACAAAGTTTGGATGGGAACTTGCACGTTCACTGGAGGAACGATGGCTCCTCCACCTGACGTTCCGGAGTTCGCAGTTTGATCCAGCCATTTGTTGATTAGGTAGGAGGCATTGAAGGCGATGTCGCTATCAGAAAGTCCCTTTGAAAAGTAAATGATTTCTCCAATTTTCGCGTTCGATGGTTCATTAGAATCAGAGTTCCCGACATACAATGGTTTCAAGCCACTTGTGATGGTCTTTTGTAGATTTGAACTTTGGATAATAGCTTCAGACCCATCGCTTCGGAAGACTTTGAACAGCCTCTGGTCGGAGGAGGAGTTTTCAGTGCTTTGGAGTCTCCCCACCAGTACGTAAGGGGAGTCAGCGGCGAGCTGTTCCTGCACAACTGTATTATCGTTACTTGAGTGGAAACCAGTTTTTGAGCCCGGCGCCCCGTTCATCCTGATCGCCCAGTCGCTATCGTGATTTCCGTGGTGGATGTAGCTGCCCCACGTCTGGATGAGCTCACTTGGTTGGAGGACCACAAAAACCGTCAAGTTTTCACTGAGCGGTACATTTTGAACGGTGAGCCCTTTTGACGGATTGAAGTCAAGCACCCGCAAATCCGAGCTGTTCAGGTAAGAAGGGCCCGAGCCAGGGAATGCAGTGAGATGATGGTTATTCCCTGACAAATCTTTCCACTGAGAAACCGACCCTCCTTCGGTGATAACTGAATCTGTGCGAGTGGCGTCATAGTGAGTGAGTAGACCCGAGGTGGAGAAATCTTTCGGAGTGATTCTCACCTTACCCACGGCCTGAATGGGATTCGCTGGGTCAAGAGACTTGAGTCGAACTGTTGCGTCCGAGGTGATGGGAGCGCTGAATCGCGCCATCGTAACGCTGAGTGAGCCGTCTGGGTTCGAGACGAACTGACATGAGTTTGCGAGGGGATTGTCGAGGATTTCGACTGACCATGCCGAGGTTGATTGGGCACCCTGGAGGGCATTGAGAAGCGATATTGTTTGCGATGATCCGCCTCTTGAAGCGAGTATTGGAACTTCGAATCCTGGTTGTTGAGCTGAGGCAGTTCCGACCGCATGGAGCCAGACCTTAACAAATCTGACGCCAACGGGTGATGACGCTTTGATAATCAACGATTGTGAACCTGGTTGCAGCGTGCTTACCGGAGCGGTCGCAAGTGTGCCCGTGTAGTCTACCTTTTTGAGGTACGCTGGTGCATTGTCGGCGAATAGCTCGAAGGACGCGCCTGATGAGGGGAGTGATTCTGGAAGCGACTGGAGTTTTGCAGCCAAATCAACGGGGGAAGGGGGGGTCGTTAGGCCGTGGTAGACGGAGATTTCTGCGTCAATCCAGTTCGGTGTCGGCCAGACAAGTCTGACGTTGACTTGCCCATAGACGGTCTTCGATGCCGAGTCCACAGCAGCTACATAAAGAGGGTACACGCCTGTCGTCACTTGGCTTGTCTGCGACTGATAGGAGTTGAGTGACAACTGACCATCCATCGAGACATTCGCGGAGAGGGTACCTAATGGAGCAGTACTTGAGTAAAGACTGAAGTTAATTTGACCTTGTAGGCCGAGAGACTGCGGAAGGAACTGCTGCAGAGAAAGCATCGAGTTTGGCGAACCGATCAGCAGTTCTCGGTCAACGACGAAGTCGACCTTCTGAGGGGCGGATGGTGCTACCAGCACGCGGAGTCGCACGACTTTCTCGATGGGCTGAGCCTGAGTGGTGTCAGAAACCTTGAGGAAGGCGATGTATTCGCCGGGAGCAGCGGTTTGTTTTGGAATCAGTGTAAGGTTACTCTGGTAAGCAAATAGTTCCACGCTTGAGGCTGACGGGTTCGAAAGAACGCTCCATTGCGACTGATTTGAGAGCCCTTGGGGAAGTTTCGAAGCGAGGTCAATGTTTGTGGGGGTAGGTTGTCCAACAACCGATTGAACCGAGATTTCAAAATCAACCGGAGGAACTTGAGGCGCTGTGAGTTGGATGGAGATGTCTCCGTACACCGTACGGGTCCCATCTGAGATTTTCACTTGAACAGGATAGTTTCCTGCACCCGCAGATGGCATCGGCGTGATTGATAGTTCACCCGATGGGGACACAAACACTGAAAGTTTTGCGATGTGAGGGTTCCTCAGGAGGGTGAAGGTCCTGTTTCCTGACAGAGTGACCGTCTGTGGAAGGTTTTCGGATACACTGTACGGTGTGGGCTGACTCCCAAGGGTCACCGGCACGTTGAGAGCGAAGCGATCAGTTGACGGAACACCTTCTGGAACGGAGGGTTGCTTTATGGTCAGGTCTAACAGTACGGAAAGCTTTTTGGAGGTGGGGGAACTGTCCGTGACACTGAAAAAAACAGGTAGAGTGGTGGAATCTGGAGCGGCCTGATTTTCCGTTGCAGAGAGGGAGACTGAGCTTCCATTCAGCATCACAGATACCCCTTCGGCGTAACCAATCGCGTCTGGGAGTTTCGCAAAACTCAACGGGGGAATCAGAGATTCACCTTGTGCCCCCAGGGAGAGCGCCAAATCGATTGAGTTGTTGGGTGAGCCAAAATCGCCTCTCTGTACTGACTTCGAGATTCGCACATCTGGCTGCGAGAGTTCGGTGGGTCGAACTAGAACAGCGATCCTGCCGATCTTGCGCTGAGAGGGGTTTTGTTGATCGGAGACCGCGATAAAAACTGCGTACGTACCCGGAACGGCATTCGGCTGAGCGGTTATGGAGAGACCTCCGTCCGCAAGAGATACCTCGAACTGGCCTTCGGATACGACCGACAAAAGTGACGCCGACGTCGATCCGGTGAATCCGGAGTTCTCTGGAATCAGAGTGGAGACTTGGGTCGGCAATGAAGTTCCGCCGGGGGCGACAACGATGGATTGAGTAAAAAGAAGTTCGTTCTCCGGTGGGAGAGCGGGCTCCTTAACGAATAATCTGAGAGAAAAGGGTTGTGACTTTTGGGGGGTGGAGGAATCACGCGCTACCGCGTGCACGAGAATGGGCTCGCTGTTGGGCGATTCCGTTGGGGGTGGGGTTAGCGAGAGGAATCCATCGCTGCTGAGGGTGACCCAAGTTGGCCGTACATCCGAGATTTGCCAAGAGATTGGGGGCAACCAATCGGCTGGTGCAGAGAACTTTTGCGCCAACTGAATCTCAACCGGAGAGGCGCCTGAGCGCACACTGAAACTTCGAGCGCTAGGTTCTTGACTTGGAACTAAATCGATGTAGTCCCAGCCGAGCATATAGCTTTTAATCGCAAGCGGGTTCGCCCCGCGGACGAGTGCAGAGAGTTTCACCGTGCCCGCATCGAGAAAAACAGAATCGGAGAGGGTGATGACGGAGTTGTGTTGAACATTCGGACTGTAACAGTCCACGTTTTTTCGAGCCACCTTGCCCCCGATGGAGAAATCGAAGATGCCGTAATCGACCGCTTTCGTGAGGCCCGTCACAACCGTGTAAAATCCAGCAGAAGGAACCTGAACCGAGAGCTCTAGGGTGTCCCCGACTTTAGCGTTTCGCCACCAGAGTTGCTGCCCTCCGCTCCACCGTGAATCTCCTTGCGTTTCGATGTTTGCGCTACCGCTCTGGAGCTTTTGGATGGAGGGACTTTCTGGCTCAATCCGTGTTGCTTGGGCGTCTGCGTATGCCCTCGATACAAGACTGAACGCGCAGATAAGTAGTGCGTAAAGGACCTTGCAAAGGCTGAGTTCGGAACGAGGTACCTGTGGTCGTTTCATGGGAATAAGTAGTGCGGGTTGCCTCTTTGACAAACACCTGCCTAGGGAAGCACAAAAAGAGCCAAGAGGAGTGGCCTAGGGACGCCTCTGTGAGGAGATGCTCTACCGCCTCAGTTGGTCGTCGAGCGATGCGACCAACTGTCGCAGCCTTTCATCCTTCGACATACGGTCTCGCACCTGACGATGGGCGTGCAGCACGGTTCCATGATCACGTCCGCCGAAAGCATCCCCAATTTCATTCAGGGAATGCTTTGTGAGTTCGCGCGAGAGGTACATCGCGACCTGACGCGGGAAAGCGATACTGGCTGGGCGACGTTTGCTGGTCATGTCTGCAATCCGAACGTCAAACTGCTCGGCGACACGCTTTTGGATTTGTTCCACCGTGATAGCGCGACGAGCCTCCTCTTGGAGAATGTCTTTCAGCAACTGCTCCAACTGAGCTGTGTCAGGAAGCTTCCCGTCATTGAGTGAGACGAAGGATGCGACACGCATCAGCGCTCCTTCCAACCGACGAACATTTGTTCGAATTCTCTCGGCGAGGAACTGGAAGATTTCGCGAGGAAGGCGAATTTTCATGTCGCTCGCTTTCTTTCCAAGAATCGCGACACGAGTCTCAACGTCGGGGGGTTGCATCTCTGCGGTCAGGCCCCATTCGAAACGTGAAACGAGCCGATCTTCCAGATTGGCAATTTCGCTGGGCGGCCTGTCGCTCGAGAGGACAATCTGTTTGTGTCCGTCGAAAAGCGCGTTAAAGGTGTGGAAAAACTCTTCTTGGGAGCGTTCCTTGCCTCCTAGGAACTGGATGTCGTCAATCAGCAACACGTCCGCTTGTCGGTACTTCCGACGAAACTTCGGAAGAGAACTGGATTGGATGGCATCGATGAAGTCATTCGCGAAGCGCTCGCTCGTGACGTAAAGGACTTTGGCGTTTTTTCTCGATTCAAGGATTTTCAGGCCTATCGCCTGCATCAGGTGTGTTTTACCGAGCCCAACACCTCCGTAGATGAAAAGGGGATTGTATGTCCTCCCCGGCTTTGTCGCCACTGCCGTGCAAGCCGCGTGTGCGAACTGGTTTGCAACACCCACAACGAACGATCCAAAAGTGAATCGCGTGTTCAGTCCTGAGTTGGATGCCATTTCTTGAACGGTCTGCTCGTCCGAGGGCGAGGGCATTGCAGCAGACTTCGCGGGGGATGAGACGCTCGGTGCGTCTTCCGCAAAAAGATACTCCAGTTGCAATCGCCGGCCATGAATGGTCTCGACCGCCTGATCCAGAAGGTTCTGGTAGTTGCTCTCAATCCAGTACTGATAGATTTTGTTTGGAGCTAGAACTGTCAGATTTCCGTCAGAAAGTTTCAGCGGTTCGAGTTGTTTGAACCAGCGATTGTAAGTGTCCTCGTTCACTTTCGAGGCAATCGATGCGGAGATTGCCGACCATAGGGAGATGTGCGGGGAGGGTGCGCTTGTCGGGATGGACGGAGCGTTCGTAGGAACGGAAGGGTCTTTGTTTTCCGGGTGCACGTTTGTAGCTGTTGTGGTGGAGTGAGTTACCCAGCGATTCTGCAACTGTTCGCGCAATCAGCGGTTGACAAGAACATGGAATTCAGGCGTCGAACGCAAAAAATGTGAGGAGTGTGGGCGCGAGCGACTCGGGGGAGGTGGGGTGAGCAAATCGCGTTTCATCTGGACAATCAAAGTAGGAAGTTTCGGGGGTGAGCGGCAAGGCGGAAGGGCTCTCTTTCTGGGAAAAAAGTTGATGGAAGAGACGCCTTTTCAGTTGACGATGCTGGTGGTCTCCGGAGCTGAGGCATTTGCGCTCGCCTCTCTTGATGCGCGAAAACTCAAGCCGACGATGAAAGTGACGCTGGCGCCGAAGAAGATTCGCCAAGGGAACTCCACTGCCGGCAGCCAAACAGGTTTCCAGAGGGGACTCGGCATCTGTTCCGAAGGGTGCAGCAGTGCCCAGATGTCGTTGTGGAGGCCGGAGAGCAGGGACACTGCAGCTAGGCCTGCCGCCATCGCGAACATGTTTCCGCGTTCTGATCCTCGCTTCGTCAGGAGTCCGAGCAAAAAGACCCCGAGCAGCGAGCCGTACGTGTAACCAAAAACACCGAGTACAATCGGGATGATTCGGGCTTTGAGGACGATTTTAGCGTAAGCTGTCAGGCTTCCTATGATCACGAGAGCGGCCGAGAACCACACGGTGCTGTGTTTTGCGCAGGTGAGCGATTCCTCATCCGATGCATTCGGCCTTTGTTTTCGCAGAAACCAGTCTCTGGTGTAAATAGTTGCTAGTGAGTTTAATGCAGTGCTTAAGGAGCCCATCGCGGTTGCGAAGATGCCCGCAATCACAAGTCCACGGAATCCGGTCGGCAAGTCGTGAACGATGTAGAATGCGAAGGGAGCATCTTTGCCCGGTTGCTGGTAGCGAACCCAGAGCAAGACACCAACAAAGAGGAAGAGGAGCACGAGGGGTAGATCAGCCAATCCGGAGAGAATCAATGATAACCGACTGCGTTGCGTGTTTTTGGCGGTGAGCATCCGCTGAACCATGTCTTGATCGGTCCCGTGCGTAGCCATCGTCGTAAACGTGCTGCCAATTAAGGCAGCCCAGAGGGTGTATTCACTTTCGAAAATGTTTTTGAGATTTGAGCCGATCGACAGTGCTCCATCCCATCCGAGGTCGAAAAAGGTGAGGTCTTTCGGACCTGTCAGCACGGCCTCTGCGGTCGACCAGCCTTCCGGAAGTTCACTCAACAGTTTCCACACGACAAATCCGAGTGCTCCGAACATCAGACTCGCTTGAATAAGGTCCGTCCAAACCACTGCTTTGATTCCTCCAATCGCAGTGTAGATACAGGTCACCGTCGCGAGGAGGAGGACCGCGGAGATGTAAACATAGACTTGTTGCGTTTCGGTGAGGCGGGTTCCTGACACCATTTCGTAACCCATGACAAGCACGATGGCGGCGACGTAGAGCCTCGTTCCACTTGCGAGGGTTCGCGTGACAAGAAAGATGGCGGATGCGGCATCTCTTGTTTTCGGACCGAACCGATTCTCAAGGTATTCGTAGATGGAGATAACCTTTTGGTCGTAGAACGGTTTGATGAAGAGGAAAGCGATCACGAATCGAGCAATCACCGTCCCGATTGCAAGTTGTGCGTAGGTGAAGTTGCGGTGCGCGTAGCCTTCGCCTGGGGCGCCGAGGAATGTGGCAGCGCTGATTTCAGCCGCGAGAATCGAAGCTAAAACCGCAAACCAAGGGACGTCCCGATTGCCGACCGAGTACGTCTCGAGTGTTTTTTGGCCGGATCCAGCACGGATGCCGATAGCGAGAATGACGGCGAAATAAACCGCGATGATGAGTGAATCAGTGAGCACAATCGACGGGCGTTTGTGTAGACGATGGGGGGGATTCTGGCACCATGCGAGCGTGTTCTCGCGATGGAAGGTCCCGGCGGTCGTCGTTCTGTGCGTGGTGAGTGCTTGTATGCTCACTTACCCGCTTTGGTGCCTTGGTCAGTTGGCAATCGAGGACTGGGGATGGACCGGTCTCTCGAAGTACGGAATCCAGAAGTATTTTAACCGGAGCTTCATCCTTTGCGCGATCGCTGGAGTCTTGATGATGCGGCCTCGATTCGGGGCTTCTGGGGAGCGTTTTGTGTCCTCAAACTTTGAGCGCTCGTCATTGGTGTGTGTGGGGCTCGTTTTGGGGACTGCCGCTTTTGCGGTGCTGATGGCTGCGGGTTTCGGTTTTTCCTGCATTGCTCCGAGCGGCGGGCGGGCGCTTGTGAAAGTGGCTGGAAAGGCTCTTCTGGCCGCAGTTGTTGTGGGCTATCTGGAGGAATGGCTTTTCCGAAAGCACTTTTTGAACGCAATCTGCCACCGTTTCGGTTTGTCGGTGGGACAAGTCTTGTTGGCAGTGCTGTTCGCATCGGTCCATTTCTTGAAACCGGTTGCTCCTCCTGCGGGGCTGGAAGTTGATGGATGGGTTGGTTTCAGACTTTTGCCGATGGTTTTCCATCAGTACTCGAATCTCACAGCGATTCTCGGAGGTTGGTTGACCTTATTTGCTCTTGGGATGCTTCTCTCGAGACTCGCGATCGGTTCGGGTGTGATCTGGCCGGCGGTTGGCGTCCATGTAGCCGTTATCTTTTGGAACAAGGTTCTCTCGTCTCAGTTCGCGGTCCAACAATGTAAGCCATGGTTTGCTGGGAACTTTCAGACGGGGCTGGTTCCCTTGATGACACTTGGTGTGATGGCGGTGTGGGCTGCGGAAGCGGTGCGCATTCACCCCGCTCCGAAGGATTCCGAGCTGCGCGGTTAAAACCGTTGATTCGCGTTGGTGGGAGTGCAGAGTTGGATTTGATGTTCCAAGTCATTTTCAATGCGATCAGCGCCTCAGAGATGGCCGCTCTGCCGGTAGAGTTGCAGATGGAGTTACTTGCCGAGTTCCAGACGAGCGGCGATCTTGATCCCTCTCGATTTGGTTCGGTTAGTCGTGACGGGAAAAATCTTCATCGCTACCGCACAAAAGATCACCGGATTTACTTCGAGCGATTGGAGGACCGGTTGATTGTCCATCGGGTTCTTCACAAGAACACCATTCGTGATTTTTTTTTCCGGTCTAAGCTGCCATTGCCTGAGGAGGATCGCGAGCTTGGAAAACACGGTGGGTTCTGGAAGCTGATCGAAGAGGGCGAACGCTCTGGCAGGGCTTGAATCGGGCCCCGTTGAAGTATGGAAAACTGGTCAGCGGGAAGTGGTGGTCACGCGGGGCGACTCCGGGACTTTCCGGTGTGCGAATCGGGTATTTTTATGGCTCACGCGGCGGTGACTGCGTTGCCGAGAGTCGCTTCAGAGGCGATGTGCGGCTACTCTGGACGATGCGCAACCATGCCGCAGGAGTTTCCTGAGGTGCTGCGCGATATCATGGATGCGCGAAAGCTGTGCGCCGACTTTATCGGTTCGGGCGCAGATGAGATTGCCTTGTTAGGCCCTACGTCCCTTGGGTTGAGTCTCTTTGCGAACGGCATCGAGTGGAGGGAGGGCGATGAGGTGGTGTTTTATGAGGCCGACTATCCGGCGAACGTCTATCCATGGCGAAACTTGGAGCGCATTGGCGTTGTGTCGAGGGCGATCCCGCGGCGAATCAGCGGCCGAATTGATGTCGATGACGTTGCGGCGCTTGTTGGTCCGCGGACGCGCCTGGTGTCTTTAGCCTCTGCAAACTATTTGTCTGGGTTTCGGCCAAATCTTGGACGGATTGGGGGCTATTTGCGTGAACGCGATGTAAAGTTTGCCGTTGATGGAATCCAGACGGTTGGCGCGTTTCGGATGAATGTCGAGGTGGAGTGCGTGGATTTGATGAGTGCAGATGCGCACAAGTGGATGCTTGGTCCCATGGCAATCGGGATTGTGTATGTGTCTCGAGAGATGTTTGAACAGGTTAGACCGACGTTGCTTGGCGCTTGGAATGTGCAGTCCCCGGACTTCATCGCGAGCGGCAGCATTGATTTCGTTCGCGGTGCTCAACGCTATGAACCGGGTGTTTTGAATACTGTAGGAATGTATGGAATGGCAGCGTCACTCGCTATGTTGGGTCAAACTGGGGGCGAGGTGGTGGAGGAGGCTATCCTCACGCTTTCGGATGCGCTGGGATTCGGGTTACATCGGCTCGGGTTCGAACTGATTTTGGATCGATCTGAAGAGCGAAGGAGCGGCATTGTGTCGTTCCGTCCTTCCGGAAAGGATACTGGGGGGTTGTTCCGGTTTCTCACCGAGCGCGGGGTGACGGGGTCACTTCGCGCGGACGGGCTGGGTGGAAGTTGGATCCGGCTCAGCCCGCATTTTTACAACACGATGGGGGAGGTTGATGCGGTTTTGGGATGGGTTGAGGAGTGGGGATCAAAGTGACAGTTTTTGAAACTGATGGAATGGGTTCCTGCTGACCGGTTGGTTGCGGACGTAGATTCGCGGAGAGAACGGGCATTCTTGAGATCGAGTGAACAGGTCAGGGGGCGCTATCTCCGTTGTCGGCGCGCTTGGCAATCTCACTTGGAACGGACTCGGTGTGCGATCGAGGTTGGTATGGATCGCTGTGTTCATCGGCGTTTCGCGTTGATCTTGGGGGGCGGGATGCTGCATGACGTGCCGTTGGAACGGTTGGCGAGTGGTTTCGAGAAAGTGGTGATTGTGGATGTTGTGCATCTGTGGCGTAGCGTATTGGCTGCGCGGAGGTACACGAATGTCGATCAAGTGTGTCTCGACGCTTCGGGGTTCATTGCTGGGGGAAAAGGACGTCAGCCCACGGTTGGGATGCCGTCCGATTTGCTTCATCTGGGTCAGGCGGATTTCGTGGTTTCGCTCAACTTATTATCGCAACTTGCTGTGGTTCCGCGCTTAGAGGAGGGGTCTCGCATCTGTGGGGAGGCTCTGGATGAGTTGAGTCGACGGATGGTTCAAAACCATCTTGCCGTGCTGGATTGTCTCGGTGGAGAGGTGACTTTGGTGACCGATTTCGAGCGGTATGAGGTTTACCCGGACGGGAGAAATCGTGTTGGAGGGGATATTCTCAACGGCGTGAATGCTGGGCCTTTCGAGGAGGAATGGATTTGGAATATTGCTCCGATTCCCGAAGCGTCGTCGGAGTATCACGTGATCCACCGGGTCGGGGTCCGACATTGGAAAGCAAGCGGCGGGGGGGCGGTGTGAGATGGAGTTGCGTTGGTTCTTGTGAATCCTCGATTTTTCAACGAACGCATCGACCCGCCGTTCGCGGGGGGGTAACGTAAAAGGCTTATGGATAAAAAAGGGATTTTCGCCATCGTGTGCGCCATCGGGGTGCTGATTTGGTGGCAGATGGATTATTCGAAAAAAATGGAGGTCTATCGGGCTGCCAAGGCGACAGCCCCCCAGGTTGAAGGGAGCGAATCCAAGGTGATGGATTCTTCGAAAATGGCGCAGGCATCTTCGACTGCGGCAGCACCACCGGCGAATCAGGCTTCAGAAGTAGCTTCTGTGGAAGAGAAAACCGCGGTTTTGAAGGGGAGCGAAGCGGAATGGCTTTTCTCTTCGAAGGGCGGCGGGATTCGGCGGATTACGTTGGCTGGACACAGCATGGAACCGAGGGGTGTTGAACCGGTAGTGATGAACCGGTTCGGGAACTCGTTGATTGGAGCCACCGGAGAGACGTTTGAAGGGAGCGGACGCGATCACTTCGAAATGGTAGCGCGGCCAGACGCGGGGGTGGTGGAATTCCGAAGGGCGGTGACTCAGGGAGGCAAGCTGAGTAAGGTATTCCGCACGTCATTTGATGGGCGCCACGATTACGTGGTCAGGCTGGACATTTCGATCGACAACGATTCAGGCAAGGACGTTGCCTACCCTGCGTTAACGGTTCGCCTTGGAGGTGAGGCTGCGATTCATGGAACCGACCAACCGTTATTCACGGGTTTTGGACACCTGAAAGACAAATCGGTCTCTGTGAAGGATGTGAACTGGTTTGTGAGTTCAGGTTTCCTTGGGTTTGGCAAGGAGGAGCGGACGATGTATCGTGAGATTGGGAAGGTGGGCTGGGGATCGGTCTATAATCAGTATTTCACGACCACTGGGACCGTTTTGGGCGGGGATGCATCGGAGTTTGTGGCGATGAGGCATGCGGTTTCCGAGGACGCTTGGAAAGGGGTTGCGGGGTCGGGCAGTTTACCGAATGCCGTGGAGGGTGCTGTAGTGCTCGATGTTGGGACGGTGGCAGCGGGCCAGAAATGGCAGAGAACGATTGATTTGTACTCTGGGCCTAAAGAGCACGAGCGATTGAAGACGCTTGGGCGGGAGCAGGAGGAGGTGATGCAGTTCGGTTGGTTTGGGGCGGTCAGCAGGATGCTGCTCTGGTCGATGAACCGATTGCATGACTTGTTGGGAAGCTACCCACTTGCGATTGTTGTGCTCACGATCTTGATTAAAGCCGCGCTCTGGCCGGTTCAAAACCGTGCGACTGCCTCAATGAAGCGGATGCAGGAGATTCAGCCGAAGGTGACGGCGTTGAGAGAGAAGTACGGGGACAATCCACAGCGGATGAACCAAGAGATGCTGGGTCTGTACAAGAAGCACGGTGTGAATCCGTTCTCCGGCTGCTTGCCAATGCTGATTCAGATTCCGATTTTTCTCGGGTTTTATGGCATGCTCGGTAAGGCAGTTGAGCTTCGTAACGTTGGATTCCTTTGGGTGTCCGATCTTTCGCAGCCTGACACAGTGGCCACCGTCCTCGGGATCGCAATCAACGTGCTTCCCATCCTCATGGCGGTGACGATGTTCTGGCAGATGGCGATTTCACCGAAGTCGGGTGACCCGATGCAGCAGAAAATCTTCATGTTCATGCCGCTCATGTTCATCTATTTTTGCTACAGCTTTGCGTCGGCGCTCTCGTTGTACTGGACGGTACAGAACCTGTTCTCCATCGTGCAACTGTACGCCTCCCGGAGAAATGCATCTTCTGGGGATGCAGTGGTGCTTTCGGAGAGCAAGAAAAAGTAAGATCGAGTTATGGGAGTCGAAGCCAAGGAAATGTTGGAAACCCTTCTGGGGCACTTGGGTTTTGTGGCTCAGGTGGAAGAGACCGTCGATGAACACGGGATTCACCTTCAGATCTATTGCTCCGAGAAGGGGCGATTGATTGGTGAAGATGGGGTCACGATTGATGATTTACAGCTCTTGCTGAATCGCATGGTTCTGGCTGCGGATCAAAATGCGCCTCGGGTGCATGTTGATGTTGAGCATTACCGAACGATGCGAGACGACGCTTTAGTCCGGAGGGTTCGTGAGGTTGCGGAGCAAGTAAGGCATAGTGGTGTTCCTTTGCAACTGGATCCCATGAACTCTTATGACCGTCGCGTTGTTCATAATGCATTCAAAGACGACCCGCAAATTGCCACATCCAGCCCCGAAGACGGTGGGAGGATGAAGCGAATCACCCTTTCGCTTCGCAGGTGAAGATGCGCTTAATCCACCGGTAAATTCGCTCTATTTTCGTTCGTTATTTTTTATGCAAGTTGCTTCCGCATCCATTTCCGACAAGACGCTTTCCATCATCATGGGGGGAGGAGCAGGGTCTCGGCTTTTTCCTTTGACCAAGGAGCGGTCGAAGCCGGCGGTGCCTCTTGCGGGAAAATATCGTTTGGTGGATATTCCGGTTAGCAACTGCATCAACTCAGGTTTACGACAAATCTTTGTGCTGACGCAGTTCAACAGTGTTTCTCTGCACAGGCACATCCAGAGTTCTTACAAGTTCGATCACTTCTCCCAGAGCTTTGTCGAAATCTTAGCGGCGCAGCAGACGCCCGATGGGACGCGGTGGTATCAGGGAACGGCAGATGCGGTCCGTCAGAATCTCCGAGATTTTTTGAACCGCCCTTACGAGTACTTCCTGATTCTGTCGGGGGATCAGCTGTACCGGATGGATTTCCGAGAACTTCTCGAAAGTCATGTCGCTTCGGGTGCGGATGTGACGATGGCAACGCTTCCGGTGAATCGAAGAGACGCGAAGTCATTCGGAATCATGCGAACGGACGAGGCGCGCTGGATTTCTGAGTTCGTTGAGAAGCCCAAGGAAGATGCAGTTCTCGACCGGTTGCGGATTCCTGCGGGGCTTTTGTCCGAGATGGGGCGTGGCGAGTCTGAGGATTTGTATCAGGCCTCGATGGGCATTTACGTCTTCAACCGTCGCACGCTGATTGAGGCTTTGGACAATCAGCACGTCGATTTTGGGAAGAATGTCATTCCGGAAATCATCCATTCGCGGAAAGTGTCCGCCTATATTTTTCAAGGGTACTGGGAGGACATTGGGACCATTCGGTCCTTTTTTGAGGCGAACCTCGCCCTGACCGACATCGTGCCGCCCTTCAACTTTTTTGACGCTCAGGCTCCGATTTTTACCAATGCAAGATTTTTGCCTGCATCGAAGGTGAATGGAGCTCAGGTCAAACGCGCGGTGTTGTCTGACGGATGTGTCGTGACGGACGCGTCAATCGAGCGTTCAGTGATTGGGATTCGCAGTGTGATTGAAGAAGGCAGTTCCTTGAGGAATTGTGTGATGATGGGGGCTGATTACTTTGATTCGCCGTCCGCGCGGGAGCTTGGTGAGCCCGCCCTCGGGGTCGGCCGAGGTTGTGACATTGAAGAAGCAATCATCGACAAGAATGCGCGGATTGGAAACCACGTGAAAATCAGTCCCCGTGGTAAGCCTGAGAATCATGATGGGGACGGTTACTTCATACGTGATGGAATTGTTGTGATTCCGAAGGGTGCTGTCATCCCCGATGGCACCGTGATTTGAGTGGTTTGTTGAAACTGAGGGGAGTGGAGGATTAGTTATGAGAACAGTGGCGATTGTGGGCCGCCCCAACGTGGGGAAATCGGCTCTTTTTAACCGGTTGGCTGAGAGGAAAATATCTATTGTGCATGATCGTCCAGGCGTGACCCGAGATCGTATCGTGGCCGAGTGCTCGCTGGGCCGAGCCCCGTTCCAGATTATCGACACTGGCGGGATTGGCGCGGGTGCAGACGCTGAGTTCGCGGATCAGGTGGAAGCGGAGGTGATGATTGCAGTGGAGGCGAGCGACTTGATCCTACTCGTGGTGGACGCTCATGACGGTTTGACGCCGGTGGACTCAGAGATTGCGCGGATGTTGAGAAAATCCTCGAAGCCGGTGATCTTGGTGGTGAATAAGGTGGATCATTTGAAGCATACTCAGGGTGTGTCTGAGTTTATGTCGCTGGGGTACAATCCGGTCATGCCGGTCAGCGCGGAGCACGCGATTGGGTTCGACGAGCTGGTCCATCGGGCGGAGTCGTTATTACCGGCGAATGAGACGTCTGAGACCAAGGGCGGGCAGGTTCCACTCAAGATTGCGATTGTCGGGCGGCCGAACGTGGGGAAGTCGTCGTTAACAAACGCGATTTTAGAGGATGATCGCACGTTGGTTTCTGACGTTTCAGGAACGACTCGGGATGCGGTGGATATTCCTTATCAGCGCGGAGACCAGAGCTACATCTTGATTGATACTGCAGGGATTCGTCAGCGCACAAAGCGTTCGGATTCGGTCGAGGTTTTTTCGGTGATGCGATCGGAGTCGAGTATCCGCAGAGCAGATATTTGCTGCTTGGTGATTGATGCCGCACAGGGCGTAACTTCCCAAGATAAGCGGATTGCTGGGATGGTGTGTGAGGCGGGCAAACCGTGCATCATTGCTTTGAACAAGTCTGACTTGGTGAAGGAGCAGTGCCGCGACAAGGAGTCGTTGACGGAGTTTTTGGAGAGCATCAAGTCAGAGCTGTTTTTCATTGAGTACGCTCCCATCTCGTTGATGTCTGCCAAGACGGGCGATTCTTTGGATCGTCTCTTCAAGCGGATTGAGAACGTTCGCGAAGCTTCTCGAAAACGCCTTGGAACGGGAGTGTTGAATCGACTGTTGAGCAGTGCGATGACGAACCATCCGCCCGGAGCAAAATCGGGACGGAGATTCAAACTGCTTTATGCGACGCAACCGAACCCTCGGGATGCAGTAGTGGTCCCGGTCCCAGAAATCGTCCTTTTCTGCAATGACGACACGTTGCTAGATGATGGCTATAAGCGGTTCTTGGCTGGACGGATTCGAGATCAAGTTTCATGGACGGG
>JACCED012415092.1_pt1 | contig 27297 bp, 9 predicted proteins | sample 7455021 | NCBI WGS metagenome assembly JACCED01 (sample SAMN15323456, study PRJNA562643) | freshwater metagenome | isolation source: river surface water | place: USA:Blue River Watershed | collected 2017-08-19 | reverse complement strand
GGCGCTCGCAAGCAAGTGCCGTCGATGTCAAACACCATGCCGTGGTAACAACACGAAATGCCTTTTTCTTCAATCTTGCCGTATTCAAGCGACGCACCGCGGTGCACGCAATGCGCATGCAACAAACCAATGCGACCACTGCCGTCTTTGAAACACACCAACTCTTCGCCCAAAATTTTGAGAAAACGCGGCGTGTCGGTCAACTCGATCGACATGCACACAGGGTGCCAAAACCGACGCATGTACTCACCCATGGGCGTGCCCGGCCCCACCTCGGTCAACTCGGGGTCATGGCCAGGCACATGGCTGGTGTAGTAGCCGCCAAAGGGCACCAATTTCTTTTCCACCACAGGGGCCGCGGTCGTTTTGTCTCGGGTATTCATGCATCACCTTTCTGTTGGCGTTCTATACGAACTCCGTCTACTGAATTCTGTATACAGAGATTACATCGGTGATCAGCCATGAGAGATAAGTGCTTACCCTAGCCCCCTGATGTCAAATTAAGAGGCTTGGTTTACGGTCAATTTCAGTGGCCACTGAGTTCAGCCCACTCTAAAAAAGTAGGACTCAGGATTTACTCAACTCTAATAAGAGCACCTTCGAACCAGAGCTGTTCATCACTGTCACACGTGCAGTGGACTTGCTGCTGCCAGACTTGAAGGTTAAAAGACCTTTGAGCTCAGCAGACGTTGAGCCACAGGTTTCTTTGACAACCACATTGGCGACGCCTCTGGCTTCATTTCGCAAAGATATCTTGCCAGCCCAAGTGCACTGCTTGGAGGAACTGCTGGTACCCGTGAACTCACCCTTGTTGTTGACCGTCCATGTGACCTTAGCGTAATCGGCCACCACATCAGTCCATGTACCCGTGAAGTCAGCCAGAGAAATTGCAGCTTCATAGCGGTTACTGTAGGACAGTACAAAATTTTCACTTGCTTGTCCTGATTTAGAAGTCTGAAGTGTCATAGAAGTACGTGCACTCACATTTTCAATGTTGAGCGTAACCTCGGTCACTGTGGTTTTGTCATCCTTCAACAGAACATCCAAACCGCTGGCAGCATATCCAGAACTGGTTGGCTTGAATTGGGCCATGACTATACGATCTGATGTAGTTGTTGGCTGCATACGCATGATGAAACGTCCATCAGGGGTGATCAGGGCTGAGGCTGGCAGAGTTGCCTGCGCAGCAGTGTCCCAGACACCTTGTAGGTCACCGAGCGGCTTCGATGCTCTGAGCGTCACCTGAGACGCCAAGTCATTTGAACGACTCGTTAAAAGTTGATTCAAATCACTTGAGCCAAACAAGTCTTTGGGTTTAACCGCAACTGCGCTCGCATTGATGAGTTTTTTGAAAGCATCAGAATTACCTGTGTTGGTCAGCAAGCTGTTAGTCTCAAGCTGACTTGAGGCAATTTGGACGCTTTGAATCAAGTTACCAAGGTGTGTATCAAAGGCGTCTGAATCAGCCGCATCTTTGGCACTCTTACCAGATTGAAACATTTTATTTGCCTGTGCAAAAGCACCCTCGCTACCCGCTAGCTTAGCCATTTCTGCGAGTAAAACACCATAAAGATCTGATTTGTTTGCAGCATCTCGTTGCGCTGAGAGATCCTTCAAAGGATTGGGTGCAGTTGTAAAGTCAAAATCAACCAACCCAGTCATGGCCTGAACTTTCTTGAGAGCGGCGCTGACAGCTAAATTGGCGTCAGCAGCGCTGACTGAAAATCTTGGCGTTGCTGCAGCAGTGTCTACACCAGCCAAACCGGCCATAAGGTTGGTAAGCGGCGTGATACCAAATTTAGCATCAGCCACAAGGGTACCGGCTGGCAAAACAGACATCAAAAACTCTGAAGCGGCAAGATCTACTTGCTCGTTTTTACCTTCATCAAAATAATTAACGCCAGTACCACCCTTTACCCGAAGAATAATGGCATCGGTGTAACTGCTTGGAACTGTTAACCCGACGATCTTTCCATTCGAGTCGGTTGTTCCGCTTCCCAACAAAGTACCGTCCGTTTTAAACGCTTCAACCGTTGCACCTGCGGAAAAAGCGCCCAAACCTGGTGTGACCCCGATGGACGTTGAAGCTTCTGTAACGCCTCCGCCTGCACCAGATCCACCGCCACCGCCTCCGCCGCATGCGGTGAGAGACCAGACTGCGATTAAGGCCACAAGTAAATTTGAGAAATTAATTTTTTGCATGTTTAAATTTTCTATCGTTCTTTGAAATAGAGACAGCTCAAAACCAAAGCCCATCTTCTGTTGCATCAGGCGTTATACCTACCACACTCAATGGCATTTGCGAAATGACACCAGAGGAGGTCACTGCGCCTTGCGTGGCATCTGCATCGTAGCTTGCGTCCTCTACCTGAACCTTCAAAGTAGTCACATCATTTGATGTTTGAATTTCGGTTACCAAGTTCACCCAAAATCCACCATCGTCTTTGACCCAATAACCGTTTGCATTCAAACTGCTGTCAACCTTGATGTCAAAAGCGCCTTTGGTTTGCCCCGATGCAAGCGAAAGATCAACATCAACACCCACGGCAGGCGATTTCATACGGCCATTCAAACCAGAACTCTTGGTATAGGCATTGAAACTGTTCAGCTCCGTCCCAGACACAGCCAAAGCGTCATACACGCCAAGCCAATCACTCAACACCAAACTCATGTTGTGACTATCTGAAACGCCACCATTCGAATCAGAAACACGAAAACTCAAGGTCTCAAGTGCATCACCTGCGTTTTTTCCTGACGGCACCGTCAAAGTGAGTTTAGAAAGGTTCGATCGCAAGATTTCGAAACCATCCACACCAGAAGTAATTGTTTTACCGTCATAACGTAGCAACGAATCAGTGGCAACATTGATCAGAGTAATACTGCTGAGCGTGTCACCTGTATTGAGGTCAGAAAACGGAAAATCTGAGGACTTGAATTGATACACAAAACCAGATTTAGCAACTGGTGACACTGTTGAATCTTCAGATGTGGGCGCAACGTTTCTACTAATGACGCTGTCTGTTGCCGAACTGGTAATGCTCTCTGAATTTCCTTTACCGTCTATGAAGCTCAAAGTTACACGAACTTTGGATCCTGCATCTGCAGGCGTCAACACATATGATTTATTAGATGCATCTGATATGTTCGTCCAATTCGTACCATCTTGGCTTCGTTCCCATTGATAGATGAATACACCCAGGCCGTCATCGTCAGCAATATTGGTGGTGTCTGCTGTTAATGTCTCCCCTTGAGAAACTTCACCGGTAAGCGTCAAACTACCAGTGGCAGCAGTATTAGATGGGTCAGCAATGACAAAGTTCAGCGCATCCAACCTCAGGCCCGTGTAGGCGGAGCTACCAGAGTTACTGGCCAAGGTGAAATTGAGTCGTGCGTTTTGTTGTGCCCCCTCAATCACATTGTCATTGAGCGCTCTGACTTTGACAGTTTGTGCTGTGTCGAAAGAATCTGCCGAAAAATTCAGCGCTGTCTTACTCAAGGAAAATTGCTTGTCTGTGTCGACCAAACGCAATGTTACGGTTTCACCCGCAGCAGGTGCTTCCTTCAGTTTAAAAGAAATTGTCTCTTCATAACCCGCAGAGCCGCTTGCAACTCCTTCGGTCAAACCAAGTGAAGTATCGGCACCAATGGTCACGCCGGCGTTGCTGCTGACAACGCGTATCTTCATTCTTACCAGCGAGCTCGTTGAGGAATTGTCAGGCATAGCACTGCTGTCAAACGCTTGGGCGTCGAGCTGCAAATCACCCAAACCCGTTCCCGCCACGACATACGCCTTTGACAGCTGATCAGCTGTCATGGTAGCGCCATTGGTGTAATTGCTGAAGGTGCCGTCAGCTCCTTTGAGCTTGATGGCTCCTGAAGCTGAGGATTCATTTGGGGCTGACAAAGAGAATTTATAGCTGATTGTTTGATTGCTATCGGCATCACTCGCAGAGAAAAAACTCGAAAGAGCTACTTCCTTCGTGGCTCCTACTGCAAGATTAACCAAGCTTCCCAAATCAACCAACTCATCGGGACCCGCTGACGTGTAAGAGCCTACCTGTATCAGGGGCGTGTCATTGATGTCCAACGACTCGCCAGTTGCCTTCAGGGTATAGGCACCCGTTCCGCCAGCTGCAATGCTGGTCGATGTCACCGTAACGACATACGTGCTTGCTTTGTTGTTTGCATTTGCATCAATGTCTATGGTCGCAGAGCGAGTCAAAGCACCACCAACTATCTGACCCTGCGAGGTAACACTCGCAAGAACATCTGCACCATTCACTTTGGTCCAAGTTTCTACTTTGACATTGAATCTCGTGCTTGTATCAGCGGTACCAGAAGCAAAGTTGAGGCTGAACGCTCCAGCTTGCGCTGTGCTCAGCAACCATACATCTGTATCCGTTGTGGGGACTGCACCCAGATGTTTCAGATCCGCGATCAATCGGCTGTTTTCCGTGACCGCCTGCTCTTTGGTATTGTTCAGGTCTGTTTCACTTGCGCCGTCAAATCCCAATCGCAAACCATAAGTCGCATCTGTGAACGCAACAGAGCTCACTTTTAGGTAGTATGTGCCAGCTTGTGCGATGCTGACATTGAGTGAAGACTCGCCACCAGCAACCATCAAACGAGCGGGATCAAACGTAATTGTGGTGTCGCTTGTCGGTGTCCAGTCAGCATCTATGGTCAGGGTTTGAGCACCACTTCTTAAATCAGTGGCTTGCACCACGGTATAAATCTGAGTGTCTGATGCCGACGTGACCAAAGTGAACTTGTCGCCCGCCTTTGCAGCAGCGGTGAGACCAGTGACGGTAATAGACCTATTTGAATCGGCTTTGCTTGCCGTTAAATTGCCTGCTGCAGAGGACACAAGAGTCTTTGCGAAATCCAGATTCGCATCAAGCAGATCGACCTTCCAGCTGGTTGCAATGCGCGTCGGCTCCCCCCCCGTGAAGCTCAGCTTGAGCAAACCCGCAGTCTCCAGCGTGAACTTGAAGTAGTCAACATCATCTACCGACGCCAAACTGCCATACATCCAGTCGCCTAGGTCAATGAGGTTGGCCGATTGTTTGCTGTCGTTGGGGTCTCCGTTCACCAGCAGTGACTCTGATTCATAAGCCATGGTCTGTCCTTACCTTTTCTTTAAATTTGCCTATGTGCCTTAAATCAAGCCACTTGTAACACTTCAAAATTATTCAACGTCAAATCATCAAGCTTCACACCGACGAGTGTCAAGTTATGCCCGCCACCGAGATCCAAGAAAACGTTATTGCCCTGCTGAACTGCCAGCGCTTTAGCATCGGTTGGTGTTTTGGCATTGTTTCCATTGAGTCCATTGACATCGCCTTGCCCAACCTCAAAAACGATCACGTCGCCGCCAAGGCCTGCACCAAAGTCATAAATCTGATCATTGCCCGATGCATCGTTGAAAACAAAGTGATCAGATCCTTCATTGCCAACGAAGATTTCATTTTTGGCACTCGAACGTATCAGGTCAGCGAATTCGGTACCTGTGATTTTGTCAAACAACTTAAAGCTGTCACCCACACGCACCGCCTTGGTGGTGGTTGTAGCCAACAAATCTGTGCCGTTATCTGAGAAGATGAGATGCTCAACATCACGCAGCACATCTTTACCTTCACTCGATGTGGCGGTGTCATTTGATGTCACTTCAAACCAACGATCCACCACGGAGGTCAGCGAAGTCGAGGTTTCATCTGCGCTGAGCAATGCATTGGTGACCGTCACGCTGACAACGCCGTTAGAGGTTGAAACGCTGAAGTCATCGCCCAGCCGCAAAACAGTGACACTTCCAGTGGGGACAGATTCAAAAGACTTATCTAGGGTCAAAGTCCAGATTGTTTTTTTACTGTCCACAGTAGATGTTGTAGATGCAGTTTCAGTGATGGCATAGACATCTGTGGCAAGCTTCAAGCGCATGCCTTTTTCTAAAACAACACGGCTGGCAGTCTCTATTTTCAAACTGCTGCCTGCTGACTGGCCAGTCACAACATCGCCCGTAAATATGAAAGCAGACTTGATGGCGTTTTCTAAGCCCGTCGCAGACAAAGTCACAGTGTCCGCCTTGTCAACAGATATGCTTTGATCTCCCAGAGCGAATTCAAATGCAGCAACCTTCTTGGTGATCGGATCACCGATCACCGTAAAACTCAGCTTGTTCTGCGTAGTCACTTTGTAGGTTGATTTTGCATTCACGTACACAGCGGAGTCGTCACCGGCGCCACCATTCAGAGTGTCATTGCCCAAACCCAAAGTGAAGACGTCGTTTTTATTGCCGCCAGTCACGATGTCATTTCCCGCATCCGCATCAACGATGTTGATCAGATTGGCCGTAGCGGTTGCTGACAGATCAAGATTGTTATTAGCCTCTGTGCCCAAAGTTATTTGGGTGTCATCAATACCATCACCATTGCTGTCAACACTGCGGCTCACCACTTGTGCGATTGACAGACGTATCACTTTGTCGTTAAAGGCCAATTCCTCGACATTTTTGACAAGGTCCGCTTCAGATCCAGAGGTTTTTTGAACCCGCGCCCAAGCGCCTGCTGTGCGAGGAGCATTCCAATTTGCGCCATTGTCAGTGCTATATGACACGTTGTAGTCAGCATAGTTGCCAAAGAACCTAGCGCGATCGACACCTTCTCCACCGTCGATTGTGTCGGCGCCGTCCCCTCCAACCAAAAAGTCGCTGTTTTTGCCGCCGGTGAGTTTGTCGGCACCAAGACCTGCATATATTTGATAGCGTAAACCTTCCCCGTCTGTTAGTGCTGGTTTTAAATCATCTGTGACGGTTGTGACATCAACACCGCGTAAAACGACAAGGTCGATCGCTCCGTCGCCATTTGAATCAAGTTCAACACGCTCATTGGATAAACGAACTTGTCCGTCAGCAAACTGAACCACTTGGATGTTGCGCAATGTATCCACACCGTCACCATCCGTAGCTTTGGCTGTTACCAAGAACTCCCCTGAATCGTTCAGGCTGATGATGTACTCAGAACTCTTACCAAGATATTCGGCAACGTCTGGAATAGGGTTACCTAGGGCGTCATAACCCACCGCTCCTCCGTCTAACAAGTCATCGCCCGCGCCACCTTGCAGTGTGTCGGAGCCACCTCCACCCAATAAGGTGTCAGAACCGCCTGCACCAATGAGTTGATCGTTCGAGTTATCACCCGTTATCGTGTCGCTTTCATTGGTTCCAACATATTGAATGCTATCGGGCTTACCATCGCCATCGACGTCAACCGCAGATCGAGACATCTGTAGCGTCATGTAACTGTCATTGAAGCTCAATGCCTCAATTTCGCGCAAGATGTCAGACCCTAAGCCGCCATCCTCAGCCGCGAGTGTGTCAGACACCTGCACCCATACGGCACCACTGCTAGGCTTGGTCGCACTCCATGTCTTGCCATCATCGCTGTACATGACGTTGAAGCGTGATGCTGCACCATTGAAGCGCGCAACATCAGACCCAGGATTGCCCCAGGCATCACGTCCATTGGCACCCCCGATGATCAAATCATCGCCAACGCCTCCTTCAATCCAGTCAGGACCACTGCCGCCTGTGATGGTGTCATTGCCTTCATTACCATTGATCCAATGCTGAGCCGTACTTTGAACGGACTTACTGACATCAATGGTGTCACCTAACATTGAACCGTTGATATTGACGCCATTGACCTTATTGGTCTTGAAGTCGCGATTCACCCATGTGTCGACGCCCAGTCGTATCCAACGATCTCTGAATCCGATCTGTTCAACGTTAACCAAGGTATCTGTGCCCGTTCCATCACTGCGACTATCTGTGACAGTAACAGTGCCGTCGGCATTTGCCTTGATGGTGTAGGTATCGAAGGAATCGTCGTACTGCACAGTGTCGCCACGCACATTGCCCCATTGATCAGGCAATCCATTGTCGCCGCCGTCGATGAAGTCATCTCCTTCGCCGCCTTGAATCCAGTCAGCGCCTCCACCTGCAAAGATACGGTCATCGCCTTCATTTGAACGAATCCAATCGTCGCCATTGAAGTTGTAGCCAACTGAATTGCCCACCATGTCCTTGCCAATGCGGTCAGCCCCCGAGGTGCCTTGCACGCCGGCACTGACGATTGCGCGTTGCTCATAGGGTTGTGTGTTGGTGGGATCCCAGTCACGGTTGTACCAAATTTGCATACTCAATGGCATCCAACGGTCGTTGAATGAAATGGAGTCCACATTCACAATTGCATCGGTGCCGTTACCATCCAAGTCGGAAGGTAAGCGATCAGCTACCAGCCAACCACTGATGGTGGTTGCCCCAGCCTTTGCATTTGTAATCAATGCATCAATCGCTTTGGCAACATCGCTAGTGACCAAGCGGGTGTTGCTGGAGGTAACATTACTGGCACCACCGGAGATACCGGCGCTGTAGACCAAACTTGCATCTGCAACACTCTTTGCCACCCAAGATCCGTTTGTTTTGGTGAGGGTGACATCGAGCACGGTGTAGCGGCTAAAGTTACCTTCAAATCGGACGGTGTCTTGAGCCTTGTTTCCCCATTGATCGGTGCCAGAGCTTCCGCCACCATCAGCGTAATCATTACCAGCCCCAGTCGTGATGTATTCGCCACCCGTTCCCCCGACATAAACGTCATCACCCTCACGAAGATCAACGTTGATGTTGGTCGACTGCAACATGGCAACCGTCTTGCTTGTCAGTTCTGCAATTTTGTCTAGCGTCACACGATCGTCGCCATTGCTACCACGCAGATTGGCCCAGTCAAGTTTGCCGTCGTTATTCCAATCGCCGGCTTGCGCACTAAGACCAAAATCCATCCACCTGTCTCGATAAGAGATGCCCTCCACGTTGAAGACCAAGTCTGCGCCCTCACCACCAAAATCAACATCCACTTTGTCTTGAACGATCAGGCCTGATCCGTGATTCCCATCGAACAGGTTAATGTTTCGACTGGCTAGATCAATGACAGATTGAATATCTGTTGACAGGTCGGCCACCCAAGTCAAAGCGCCATTGCTGACCGTAGCAGCCAAAGTGCCATTGACAGACAAACTGCCATTAGCTTGGGTGCCTGTTGCATTGAAAGTAAGGCGGTTGTAGCGCGCGTAATCACCAGAGAAGCGCGCAGTGTCGTTGTCACGCCAACTGTCACCGGTGGTGCCGTTGACGCCACCATCCAAAACATCATTGCCTTCGCCACCTTGCAAATCGTCGCCCATGCCACCACCGATGAGCACATCATTGCCGCCGTTACCTCGCATGGAGTCGCGGTTCACCGAACCCACATCACCGAGGATGACATCGTCAAGAACTGAACCGTCGTGGTTCATTGTGACAATGCCCTGCCAGTCGGTCCATGTGTTGGTTGTGACTTCCACGTTCACATAGCGGTTATCAAAGGAAAGGCTTTCAATGCCACTTAAGAGGTCAGTGCCCTGTGAGCCGTTTTCGCCGTTTGGCAGACTATCTTGCACCTTCAACCATTGCTTGTTATTGGCATCTGTGAATTGCGTGATGGTGAAGCGTTCAAAATCGCCATTGAATCTGGCTGTGTCTGTAGGAGTCCAGCCATACTGGGTTTTTGCTCCGTTATCGCCACCGATGATGATGTCATCTCCTGCGCCGCCTTCCAAATAGTCACCGCCTGAGCCACCTTCGAGCGTATCGTTTCCAGCATCACCACGCAAATTGTCTTGCCCAGCGCCGCCAACAATTTGATCGTCGAATTGTGTACCTGCAAAGGACTTGTTTGTGGTTTTTGTGTTGCTGTCATACCAAGACCAGACATCGGGCTTAACTGAAATACGACCATCTTTGAAGTTAACGTATTCCACATTGACCAACAGGTCTGTTCCAGTGCCACCCACTTCGGCAGGTAGCAAGTCTTTGACCAAGAGGCCCGCCACGACACCTGATGCATTCGCTTTGATTTCATCTGCCGTAACGATTTTGTAGGTTTTTTCACCTTCAGCGCCAGACACACGTACCATCACACCACTGACGTCGTAGCGAGAACGGGCTCCCTCGTAACGCACCTCGTCAGAAGTTTCCCAACTGTTGCCCTGCGCTGTTTCCACACCACCATCAACAGTGTCATCGCCAGCACGTGGGTCAATGTAATCGCGACCAGAAGTGCCAGTGATCAAATCACCCTGGAAAGTGCCACCTATGTTGTATGTTGTGACATCGTAGGTGACCAACTCACCATCATCGTTGTAACGATTGCTTTGATAGGTGTAAGAAGAATACTGGACCACCAAATCAAGCGTCATGTCGTTGAATCGAATGCGCTCAACGCCCTCCAACTGATCCACGCCATAGCCCACCAAGGGATTCACACGCGCAGCGTCGGTGTAGACACTCTCTTTCACATGGCCATTCGCAAAATCTTCTGCCTTCAAATCATTGATGGACGCCAGGTCAATCAAAATGAACTTGCCAGCACCTTGACCGATGATGTCAAAGCGTGCCTTCGGAGCGTTCCAATAATTTGCCGTGTCACCTCGACTCCACCAGTTGTTTTGAGTCGCAGCGCTTTCGGAACCACCAATCAACTTGTCGTTACCCATGTCGCCCATCAACATGTCGTCGCTATCTCCGGCAGCTGAAGCGTCCAAGGTGTCATTCCCGTTGCCGCCAAAGTAGTCAATAGAGTTCTGTCTGGGTGCGGTCACAGATTTACCTAGTTCAATCGTGACAGCAGGGGGTGCTGATGTACCAACAAAATCAAGTCTGTAACCGTCGCCAAAATACAAATGCTCAATGTTGGTCAACCGATCAATGCCTTCGCCCCCAAACTGATCTGCCAACAAATCTTTGACAACCACAGTATCTTGACCAGCGTCAAATTTGTAGTTACCAAACAGTGCTGTTTTGTCAAACTTAACTTTCGTCACGCCAGCACGTTCAATGGAAATTTCATAGCGATCGACCACATCTGCATAGCGGGCAAAGTCATCACCGCCACCACCGTTTAAAACATCGTTGCCGAGAGCGCCATTGAGCCAGTCACTGCCTGCTCCCGATTGGATGAAATCATCAAATGCAGTGCCCTCGTAGCTTGCATCATTCGAGTTCTCGTACTTTTGAATCCTTACCTCTAAAGCCACATCACTGCCATCGAACTGCAAACGCTCAATGTTATAAAGGGTGTCGGTGCCCAACCCGCCAAGTTCCTCGGGTATCAGATGCTGGACTTTGAAATAAGCTTTGCCTGCAACGCCTGTGATCGCGCCGCTTTCGTCAATGGATTTGCTGATCTTGAATTGCTTGCGATCAGCGTTGTAAATTGCAACGTCATATTTGCTCCATGTGTCCCATGGGCTTTGTGGATCGACTGCTGGGTTATCACCGCCATCAATGGTGTCATCGCCCTGGCCTCCATCAATCTCATTTTTACCCGCACCCGTTTGAATAAAGTCGTTACCTCGACCTGCTTGAATGCGTTTGGTAGTTGTTGGATTGATGATTTGGTCGTCGAATTGGGTACCAATAACACTCCCACCGTCTTCAGAAACCACCAAGGACACCGAACCATCCGTAAACCCAAGTTGTTCAATGTTCTTGAGCACATCGCGCCCGTCGCCACCCAAAGCGTCCGAATAACGATCTTGAACGACCACAAAGCCCGCCGGGTTGTAAGTAGATGTCTGAACAAAGACCTTGTCATTGGCCCCGAACGTTTTGGCAACAAGACCAAGCTCGTTGTATTTTGTGGTTTTGACATCAGCTCGCTGTTGTTCGGAGGCTTCAGCAAAAAAGTTTATGTTGTATCTGTTTTGCTTACCGCTGAATTCAGCACGATCAAGCGAATTTGTCTCAGATGTGTTGTCGCCACCATCCAACAAGTCATCACCCTTACCGCCAATCAGCGTATCACCACCAGCGCCCGACTTGATCATGTCGTTACCTAACCCACCCGACATGTAGTCGCGGTTCGAGCTGAATTGACCGATTGGTGATTGATCTGTGGCAGCATCGTGGCCGGTTGCATCCAGCTCATCTCTGAGCAGGCTGCCTTCGTATCGGTTTTGATTGTTGTCAGATTGCAAACGCGTGACCAATTCAACCGAGTTGTAGTTTTCGGTGAAGCGGACTTGCTCAATGTTGATGAGATAGCTGACACCGTTGCCGCCTGAAATTTCAGGCAAACGATCTGTCACCTTGACAATGACAATATCCTGCGTCTTGTATTTATCGTCAATGTAAGCTTTCAAGGCGGAAGCTTGTGAATCTGCGCCGACTGCGCCTAAGCTGGCATACGTCACTTGCTCAACACGGTACCTTTTAGCGGCTCCTTGCAACTCAAGCACATCGTATTTGTCCCATGTATTCCATGGGTTCTGCGGGTCAATCGCTGGATTTTCACCGCCGTCGTAAATATCGTTACCCAAACCATCGCGCATGGTGTCAGCGCCTGCACCGGCAAACACAATGTCGTTGCCATCACCAGAATCGATCCAATCGCGGCTCGAGCTCATTTTGATGAGTTGCTGTGTCAGTGGGGTACCACCTGTACCAGCAGACGCAGAGTAAATACGAACACCTACGTTGCCACCACTTGGGATGCTGTAAAAGTATTCCGTTTTTGAACTCAACAAACCTTGGTTGTTCGCCTCCATTTCTATTTCAAATGGTTGATTAGCGCCGTCGATCCATCTTTGCTGTACGTCAAATTGGTTGTTGTTCCAAGTTTGCACCCATCCGAATTGAACAACGTACTTTTGACCAGCCGTCAGATTGATACCAGGGTTGAAGGAGAACAGATCATTGGTGTTACTCACACCTACCAGCAGCTGCTTTCCAGCACTATCTTGAACGAGTTGTGCCTTGAGAGCGTCGGCATCAATGAAGTCGGCAAAATTAGTGCCATTGATGTTGTTGTTCCATGAATTGGGGTTGTATTCAACCACCAGCGTGGTGCCGGTATCGTTAAAGCTGAGTCGCTCAACATTTTTCAGCAAGTCAGTGCCAAGACCACCCAAAGCTGCATCTAGCTTGTCTTTGACTGTAAAGCTCCCGTCACTGTTTTTTGTGATGGTGAAACGTTTTGAAGCGGCGTCATAGCGAACCTCATCCCAATCATTCCACGTGTTTCCTGATGTGCCATTGGCGCCACCATCGACCGTATCATCACCTTCACCGGGGTTAATCCAGTCCCTTGCAGCGCCTGTGCTAATCGAGTCATTGCCCGCACCGGCATTGACGTTGTCTTGATAGCCAGACAATGTTCCCTGCGAAAGGTCAATCGCATCATCAAATTGTGTGCCGTCGGTTTGGACACTGTCGATGTCTGTGCTTTGTGAACCCCCCGTCCACCTGTAATTGGGGCGTGAGACCACTTGCAAATTGACTTGTTCGTCAGAAAAACGGATTTTTTCAATGTTCACCAGCGTGTCAGTGCCATCACCGGCAAGACCTTTGCTGTCCGTGACGGTATAGGAACCATCTTTGTTGCGCGAAAGTGAGTAACGTTCTTTTTTGCCAGAATATTCTGCAACGTCTACACCGTCTGAACCGTTGTTATCCCATTCACCAGGTTGCAGCGGGTTTAAGCGATTTGCGCCGCCATCGAGTCGGTCATTGCCTTTGTCGCCACGCAAAGTATCTGCACCAGCACCCCCTGAGAGAGTGTCGTCACCCAAGCCACCGTCCAGCCGATCAGAGCCCGCATAGGTGGCAGCCAAAGCATCTGTGGTCGCACCTAAAGCCTCGCGGAAATTGGTACCGGTGATATTTACACCGATGATTTGCGAAGTTTGCTGCTGCCCAGGTGACAAGGATGAGTCCCATTTGAAGTTGACCCATACATCTGGCGATAAGCGAAGGCTTTTGTCAGAAAATTGCAACTCATCGATGTTGAAGACAACATCCGTACCATCAGGCGAGCCGCCCCGCGAGTCCTTGACTTGGAAATAGATGCCGCCTGTGACACCGGTGATATCGCCACTGGTATCTGTGAATTGGTTGATGCTGTAGCGACTACTGGGACCTGAATACTGAGCGCGGTTTTGCAACTCCCATGTGTTTGTATTCGGCTTGGCAGTTAAACGAGCCTCAAAGGAGTTTTCACCCCCATCGATGGTGTCATTTCCTGCACCGCCATTGATTTGATCACCACCCTTACCGCCTTTGAGGAGGTCATTACCTTCGCCGCCTTGAATGTTGTCTCGAAACGACTTGGACTCTGTTCGATTGGCCTTCAAAGCATCAGCATCTATGACATCGTCAAAATCAGTACCTTGAATGTTGTTGTTCCAATTGCTTTGACCGGCGGGATTGAAACGCACCTGCAAAACCTTGGTTTTGTCGCTGAAACCTACTTCTTCAATATTATTCAAGGTGTCAACTTCGCTACCACCAATACGCGACACCTTGACAGAACCATCGGTATTTTTTTCGAACTTGTAATCGGTTGATTTTGCGTAGTAATACTGCGCACGATCCCAACCCTCGCCACCGTCAATGGTGTCATTACCTGCACCGCCTGTGATGGAGTCGTTACCAGCGCCAGCATCTATCGAATCATTGCCATCCGTGTCGTCTTGGTTAGCTTCAATTTCATCATTGCCTGCACCAGCAATGACTATGTCGTCACCTTGATCAGAACGAATGCGATCGTTGCCATCGCCTCCAACCAGGTAGTCGTTACCTTCACCCCCAGAAATATAGTCATTGCCACCCAATCCATCCACCGTGTCATTGCCGCTACCAGCTTCGATGTTGTTGGTTTCGTTATTGCCTCTGAAAGTGTCATTGCCGCCACCAAAATCAATGATGGATAGTCGACCTGTCTCACTTGAAATGTCAATCGTGGTGTCTGAAGAGTCGCCAATGGCAGTACCGTCGTCTGAATTGTCAAACAAGTACTCAATATTTCCTAACTTGTCCGTGAGCTTGGCCTGATTACGGTCAGCGGAGGGAGTGACCAACACAGCATCACCGCTTTGCAGCGGGCTTGAGAAATTCAAATTGACCGATTTGCCTGAAATAACTGGCGTGACCTGCAACACTTCTTTGGTTGAAAGCTTTTTGAACACCACCCCAGTCACATCGATCGTATCGACCACTTCATTGAAATCAAGAGTCAAAGCATTCGAGTTGAGAGTTACGCCCGAAAATTGGGGACCAAACAGGTCTTTTACTTCTATAACTCCCATGCCAGGCGCGTTTCCGAGAGTTGCGTTAACAAGCCCTGAAATCAACACAAAAGTTGAATCTCCTCCAGAGTTGTGTTGATAGACGTAGATGCTGTCAACACTGCCACTCAAGTCCGAATCGTAAGCAAAGGCCACTGTTTGCCCAGACTCAACCATGTTTTTTTGCAAAAAGCTTTGAACATCAGTTCTGTTGTTGCTATTGATTTGAAGCGCCTTGCCGGAAGCATCCTTGAATGTGATGATGCCTTTTGAAATGCTGTACTTGGCTATTCTTCCAACAGCTTGACCACTCACATCAGCGGTGGTGTCAGCCATGACTATCGACGTGGCAAGGCCCAATACATCGTTGGTGTCGCCGGTAGACGAGGAAACGTCGAAACCCGTGATTGAATCTGCCCATTCGATAGAGCCATTACCGCTCACAATCGCCAGGTCTTTGGCGCGCGTTGTTTCTTTCAAATCGTAAAGGTCTGTCCAATCGCCACCGTCTAATGTGTCAGCACCGTTGCCGCCCACCAAGGTGTCGTTGCCTTCACCACCAAATAGCTTGTCGTCTCCACCGTTTCCAATGATGCTGTCGCTTCCTTCCAGGCCGTCCAGCGTATCAGCACCTTCACTACCTTTGAGTGTGTCATTGTTGACTGTGCCCAATGCATCATTTGCAGTGTTGGAAACAAACACCATTGGACGTGTGTCCCAAGCCGTGTTGCCTGTTGGGTCGGTGATTGACATTTTGATGAGCTTGGTACCGTCCACCCCGCTCCAGTCGTTGGTGTCTTTGCCTGTGAGCGGGTCTTTAACACCCACAACGATGAAGCTCATAGCCAAGCGAACAATGTCTACAGTGGCGTTTTCGTTGAAATGAATCACCAAGTCGCTTCCGCGAAAACCTTTTTCCATTGCATCAAGCGACCCAATGACAACCTTATTGGCGTCTGTGCCAGCCTTATAAATGTCAAAGTTTTTGTATGCCCTACCGTTTTCTGTGAACGAGGTACCAGCGTACTTTGCATCGCTGTAGTAATAAATTTTGTTAGTGCCCCAGTCGATATTAAATACCCTACCCTCGCCGGCACTCAACATGACGCGCATTTTTTCGCCGCCACCTTTGGCAAATCCCACACGCAAAATGCCACCGTCATAGTTGGCATCGTTGTCTACAAAGGTGAGTTGATTCGTTCTAACGTTACTGGGCTTATAAACGTTAACGTTTCCGCCCAGGGACTCGCCATTGAACTCCACCAACCTTCCAGAAGGAAAGTTAACTTCATCGACCACTTTGAGAATGCGTGAAATGCTAAGGAATGGTCTTTCAGACTCAAAGTTGTCAGAGACAAATTCAAAGTCTTTTGTAAGCTTTAAACCCGTTGACGTTCTTGCCGAAGTGTCCGTTGCAATAGAAATTTCAACTTTCGCAGTGGCATTGGACCAAGCTTGGGTGTAGTTACCTTTGCTGTCGGTTGGCATGATGGCGATGTTTGCCAACAGCATTTCAACCAAGTCTGAAGTGGCTTTTTCATTAAATGAAATAGCCAGTTGCTTGAAAGCCTGATCTTGGTATGTGTATTTTCCAATGACCACGCCAGCTTGGTTGGCATCAAACGACACGGGGTCATTTCTTTCCCAGATGAAAGCTGCGTTGTCCATACCCGGTAGAGGCCCAACACCAGTGACAGCAGGCGTAGTAACACCTCCTCCATTGCCCGCAGTGACGGAAGCTGCGCCACCCACTGCAGTTGCAGGAAAAGTGGTTAAGTTGCCAGCACTGAGAATGGTGGGGGACCCCACCAAGCTTCCAGAAAAAATAGCGCCGGGGTTGTATGTGATGTTGCCAGTCGCAGAATCAAGGGAGAAAACACCGTTGCGGGTAGAGATAGTCAAACCAATGACCATACCGGGAGCAGAGGGTGAAAACTCCGTGATTGACGCCAAGATTCCGCCTTTGGCGAAATTGGTTGCTGTTGATTCCAGTTCAATTTGATTGCTACCAGGTGTGGCCGCAAAAACTGTATTGGGAGTGGCTTCACCATCGAAAAACAATACGCCACCAGCGTTGTTAGCGTCTTCATTAAAGACGCGTAGCGCGCTGGCATACTGAACAGTCAAACTACCGTCAGTAGACTTTACTACTGTTTTCTCGACTGACATGCTGGCAATGACAGAGTCCCAACCAAGGCTTTGTGGTTGAATATAAAAACCAACAAGATCATTTGACTCAACAAAGCCATACAGGCTAATCTCTTTATTTTGAGTTGCGCTGCCTCTGAAAAACTCAAAGGTCATACTCGGCAACTCATTGGCTGATCCAGCTGATTGGCTTTTTAATTTCCAAACACTTTCGATGAAAGTGTCAGCATTGCTACCGTCGTAACCACGTGCTGGATCGAATTGACGAATGCCCACGTAATCTGGGCTTCCATCGTTGTTACTGTCGAGCAAGACGCCTACAAAACTTAACGCTTTACTCGCAAAACTGGCTAAATAAGTGAATCCACTGATCGATTCTGACAACGCCTTGATATCCGTATCGTTGATCAAGTCTATGTAGACAAATCCCTCTTTAGCGGGTGCGCTGGTGGATGATGAAGTGTTGATAGCCATGTTGAACCTCAAAAATTCGTAGCCTGCCCAAGACAAAGTGTCTTTTCAGTTTGATACGAATATATCTCCATCAGGCCATGCTTCCCAAACAAATAATTTTCCGACTGATTTAAACAAGTATGTTTAATTTGTAATTTAATTGAGTTACAAATTAAAATAAATTAATATTTATAAATTATTATTTTGGTAGGTCAATCTAAAAATTGGATTTTCCTTTAACTTTAGAGCTAACGATGTCTCGAGAGCTATTTGCTTTCAGTTGCGGTTCAAGCACTGATGGTAAAAAATTTATTGAATATTTTTGTACTAACTTATGGATTCTTACAGAGCGTTACAAATTCATACGTGGTTTCTGCTGTGGTCATGACTAAGGTGCAGTTGTTAGCGGTTAGCGCGTTGACCTCACTCGTACAATGATCAAAGATAAAACAATTCAGCGGCTTGCATGGATTAATTTTTTGATCCGATCAATTTCGTGAACCCTATGACGGTCAAAACTAACTCATCATTGACGCAAGAATGCTGGCCTTACATTCGACCAGCTTTGCAGTGGACGTTTGGTTTAGGTTTTGCGACCAACTTACTTGCGCTGAGCTCTACCTGGTACATGCTAGAAGTTTATGACCGCGTCATCGCTAGCCTGAACTTCACGACCTTGCTGATGCTGACCCTGCTGATCGTAGGCGCTTACTTTTTGCTAGAAGTTTTGGAATGGATCCGTCACGGTTTGATGAAAAGCATCGCCGATTGGCTAGAAGATCAGTTCGCAGAAAGGCTTTACGAAGCACAAATGTCAACCAATTTGTATGGCTCGAGCTCAGAACAACAAGCAACCCTACAAGACCTCAACAGCTTCAGAAGTTTTTTAACATCCAACGTCATGATTGCGCTTTTGGATATTCCATATGCGTTGATCGTATTGATTATTCTGGTTTTCATACACCCTTTGATTGCAGCCATGGGGCTTGGCTTTGCCTTGCTGCAAGCCTTATCGGGTTGGATGAATGATCGAGGCACGCGAGATAACATGGCACAAGCATCCTCTATTGGATTCAAGGGAAACCAGTTTGCTTTGAGCGTATTTCGCAATGCGCATGTCGTCCAAGCCATGGGGATGTCAAGGCCACTTTACAAAGCTTGGCAGGGCATACAAGATCAAATGCTTGAAAAGCAAGCGCAAGCCTCGATTCATGCTGGGGTTTGGACAGCTTGCTCCAAGTGGATACAAACATTACAAAGCTCTTTATTGATTGGATTAGGGTGCTTGCTCACATTGGAGGGAGTGCTCAATCCAAACGGTTCAATGATTATTGTTGGTTCCGTTTTAGGGGGCAGGTTGATGACCCCACTAGCGCAACTCATTCCGCAGTGGAGACAAGTTATTCAAGCACAAACAGCTTGGACGAAACTCGCAGGAACGATCAAGCATCTCAAACCCGAACCTAAACGTATGTCACTTCCGGCCCCAAGCGGGGAGCTTGAAGTATCACAAGTCGTATTCCAAACCCCTCCTGGTCCCATGGGACAAGCAATTCTGTTGAGAGGTATTCATTTCCGTCTAGAACCAGGAGAAACGCTCTGTGTATTGGGCCCAAGCGGCTCTGGGAAAAGCACATTGGCGCGTCTTTTGATCGGCTTGATCTCACCAGTACAAGGCTCAGTGCGGTTAGACGGAGCCGACCTTTATGCATGGCCCAAAGAAGAACTTGGACCTCACATTGGTTACCTTCCAGCACAAATCGAATTACTCGATGGAACAATTGCGCAAAATATTGCACGATTCTCTCAATGTGATCAATCCGCGATAGAGCAAGCTGCTCAAACAATCGGACTACATGAATTGATCACGCAACTTCCGCTGGGATATGAAACACCGGTCGGCCAAGATGGCACAAACCTATCAGGCGGTACACGACAGCGCGTTGGACTTGCAAGGGCACTCCTGGGTTGGCCAAAGTTACTTGTACTGGACGAACCCAACGCCAGCTTAGATGAAGCAGGAAATACTGCATTTCTTGAAGCGCTTGAAGTTGCACAAAAAAAACAATGCACAGTCATTGTGATATCTCACAGAACTGACGTTGTAAAACTGGCTCACAAATTACTGATCTTGCGCGAAGGACAAATGCAAATGTATGGCCCCACGCAAGAAGTGATCAATAAATTGCAAACATCTGCTAAGCCTGGACTTGTAAACGCATGACAACGTCTATCCAACCTAAGCCCATGCAGGCACTAAAGTCGCTCTTGTCAAGTCTCAAGCGCGAATTATCAATGGTTGGCGCATTGAGCTTGGCTATCAATCTGTTGATGCTCTCTCCAAGTTTATACATGCTTCAGGTATACGACCGGGTGATGATCAGCCACAACGAGTTAACCCTAGCATTCAGCACTCTGTTGTTGGTGTTTGTTCTGTCAATGGTTGCTTGGTTTGAACAGATTCGGACTGGATTGCTAGTGAATTTGGGAATTGCATTTGATCAATCACTACAAAGCAATATTTTCTTCTCAAGTGTCAACACTGAACTGGATAGACCTTCAGCAAACCCACTACAAACAGTATTTGACTTAGCTCAGGTAAGGCAGTTTATAACCAGTCAAGGCGTCTTTGCTTTATTTGATGCGCCGTGGTTTTTCATCTACGCTGGTGTTCTTTTTTTGATGCATCCTATCCTCGGACTTACGGGATTGCTATTTGCCGCAATTCATGTTGCATTCATTTTTCACGGCAAAAGAATAGCCGCCCCTATCATAGAGACAACAAACCAAGAACAAGTTCGCTTACAAGCTTTGCAACAAAGTCAGATACGCAATACCGAGTCAATTCACGCACTCGGAATGTTGCCTGCACTTAAAAGTCGGTGGGCGAAACTTTACAAGCGCTGGCAAACTTCGCAGAGCCACTTAGAACATGACTCACACCAACGTACTTCAGTGAGCAAATTCATTAGATACACCCAGCAATCGTTGTCACTAGGCGTTGGTGCAGCATTGGTTATAGAAGGCGACATCAGTGCTGGCGCGATGATCGCAACAAATATTTTGATGACACGAATGCTACAACCCCTCGATTCTCTGACGGGCACATGGAGAGCTTGGTTAAACATGCAAGTTGCTCTGAGCCGAATACAAAATCAGTCTGAGACCAAAGTTGCATTGAATGTCGTTAGTCGAGATACACAAGTACCCACCGGTCCCATTCGACTTCGTGCAATGTCAGTGCGAGCTCGAAGCATTGAACCTGCCTTTGATATTCTGGCAGGTGTCAATATTGATATCACCCCAGGCAGCACCGTTGCCATTGTTGGCAGCTCAGGCGCAGGAAAAACCTCAATAGCCTTGGCAATTCTAGGCTTGCTACCAAACTGCGAAGGAACCATTTATTGGGATGCTGAGGCTGTAAGCTACTTAAACACCCCCGCTTGGAGCGCTGTTGTAGGTTATTTGCCTCAACAAGTTGAATTTGTCACGGGAACAGTCGCACAGAACATTGCACGCTTTGGCGATGTCAATTCAGAAACCGTTGTCCAAGCGGCCATCAGCGCACAAGCACATGAAATGATTTTGCGATTACCTAAGGGCTATGACACCGTCTTAGGTCCGCAAGGATTGGCGATTTCTTCAGGCCAAAAGCAGCGCATTGGACTTGCACGAGCTCTATACGGAGGCCCTAAACTTTTGGTTTTGGATGAGCCAGATTCGCATTTAGACGAATCTGGAGAAATTGCATTTAAAGAAGCTTTTGAGAAGATTAAGCTAACAGGCTGTACGCTAGTTTTGATAACCCATCGAAAAAGACTTTTGACTCTTTGCGACAAAATATTCTTCATGGAGTCTGGTCGCGTAACGCGCGAGCTCTCCCCTACCGCATTAAGATAAAAATGAGCACCAACCCCTTATCACCTACCTCGGATGTATCTGATGTGCAGGCAAAAGATTTTCAGCCGGCTGAAGCAGTTAAAACAAACAAATATTTGCGTCAGGCTTATATAGCGATTGGATGCGGGTTTTTGGGATTTTTTTTATGGGCTGCCTTAGCACCGCTTGATGAAGGCGTTCCTGCTCAAGGCAGCGTCATGATTGATAACAAGCGCAAAACAATCCAGCATCTGCAAGGCGGGATCATTCGAGAATTAAAAATTGGAGAAGGTGCGCTGGTAGATGAAGGACAAGTTCTTGTAGTGCTAGAACAAGCAACTGCTAAAGCTAATATGGAATCTGTCCGCCAGCATTATTTTGCATTAAGAGCGACTGAGGGACGCTTACTTGCCGAACTAGGTAACAAATCAAAAATTTCATTTCATAACGATTTAGAGGCAAATTCAAGCGATCTCTATGTACAGCAGCATATCAATGCAAATGAACGTCTTTTTCAGGCTAGAAAATCTCTGCTACAAACAAGTCTTGCCATTCAGAAAGAAGCGCAAGAAGCTACTCGAGCCCAAATCAAAGGCTTAGAGAGTGTTCTTCGAGAGAAGAATACGCAGCTAGAGTTAATGAGTGGGCAACTTGAGCGACTAAAACCACTGGTATCAGAAGGTTATGCGCCTCGCGTTCAACAAATCGATTTGGAGAGACTTGTTGCTGAGATACGAGCCCAGTCTGCAGATGTACATGCGAATTTGCAACGCGCTGCTGGTCAAGAAAGAGAGTTGGATCTAAAAACAAAGAATATTCAGCAAGATTATTACAAGGAAGCTTCGCAACTACTATCGGAAATCAATCGTGAGCTGCTTGCCGAGCAAGACAAGTTAGTTGCTTCTAAGCAAGATCTACGTAGGACAGAAATCATTGCGCCCGCCAAAGGTCAAGTTGTTGGCTTGGCCCCTGTCACACCCGGTTCAGTTATTGGCCCAGGGCAAAAGATCATGGATATCATTCCCGAAAAAGCAGAACTCATCGTTGAAGCGCGCATTCAACCGCAGGTCATTGACAGAATCAATCCAAAGCAATTAGCAGATATTCGCTTTTCGGCCTTTTCTCACTCCCCACTTCTGATGGTCGAAGGCAAAGTGGAATCAATCTCTAAAGACCTGCTGACAGACCCAGACCTCAAACAATCCTACTATCTGGCGCGCATATCTTTAACGCAACAAGGGCGCGATGCGCTTGGCGACAGAGAGTTGACGGCAGGACTCCCGGCCGAAGTAATGATCAAAACTGGGGCACGCTCACTCATGTCTTACCTTACTTACCCCCTTGTAAGAAGACTGCATAAGTCAATGAAAGAGGAGTAAATATGCGTCTGTATTGGTCGTTATTTCATTCAATGTGGATTGCTTTACTGAGTGCATTCTTTGTGCACGCTCACGCAGTTACATTGAGTGAAGTATTTTTGGCTGCAAAAACAGTTGACGAGACCTATTTGGGTGCAATTGCAAATTTCGAAGCTAATCAAGAGAGTCTCCCGCAGGCCCTTGCCCCCCTTCTACCGAGCCTATCGCTTACAGCCCAAAATATGACCAACAGGCTAGAAAAAGACGATGGGGTAGTAAAGTTTCCGCAGCAAAACTATATAAGTTCTGGACGAACGCTTGCATTGAGACAACCCATTATTCGTCCATCAGCTTGGATTCAGTTGAAACAATCTTCTGCGCAAGTCATAAGCGCTCAATACGAATTGATTCGTGCAGAAAACGATTTAGCAATTCGAACTGTATCTGCTTACTTAGATGCATTGCTTGCTGATACACAGTTAAAAGCATTGGGCGCACAAATAGAAGCTTTACAAGCCCAGCTTATTGCTACCACTCTCAGCGTCAAGCAAGGACAAGCAACACGCACCGACATTATGGATGTACAAGGTCGACTTGATCAATCTCGTGCTGATGAGTTGCAAGTTATATCAGCTAAAAAATATGCACTTGACCAATTAACCTTTTTCTCTAGCTATGCCAAAGCACCACCATTAAGCATATCTTTTGATGATGAAATCAATGGCTTTCATAAAATTCCACTACAAGAATGGCTAAACCGTGCAATGGAAAACAATGCCGACATCTTGACAAGCAAATTTCGCGTTGAGATTGTCAAACAAGAAATTCTCAAATCTTATTCAGGACACCTTCCAACACTAGACTTTATTGCCCAAATCAGCAGTAGCAACAATGAAAATATTCAGTTTCCAGCTACTGTTTTTTCAAATCGACAAGTTGGGTTACAAATGAATCTGCCGTTATTTAGTGGTGGGTCAGTTTTATCCGCAAGTCGACAGGCCCTTCAACAGACCAATAAAGAGGTTCGACTATTTAACGCGACAACTAACAATATACGACTACAAGTTAGCAAAGAACATAGCAACTTTATTGATGGAATTAGCCGCGTAAGAGCAAACAGTACAGCACTAATGGCAGCAAACGAATTTTTGATATCCGTAGAGAAAAATAACCAAGCTGGCTATAAAACGCAGGTGGACGTTTTAAATGCAAAGCAAAGGGTCTTAGCCACAGAGAAAGAGTTGGCGCTATCTAAATTTCAAAGTTTGCTTGCATTTCTCAAGCTTAACTTGTTGAGTGGTGAATCTGCACAACAGTCACTCTCCATGGTTGAACAATACATACAAAAGTAATTTGAAGATTTATCTGAAAGTTTGCATTCGGATTGGCCCTCTTACTAGACCTGTTTCCAAACATTAGTCGGCCAAGACAACATGGTGCCCAACAACACCATCAAGACCCCCAAACCATGCCAAATGGTCAAGGGCTCGTTGAGCAAGAGTGCGGCAAAGCCAACGCCCAAAATAGGCACCCACGACAAGTAAGCAGCCGTTTTTCCCACGCCAATGGCCGAGATGGCTTTGGACCAAATGACCGCCCCCACCGCCGTGGCCACTGAACCTGAAAACACGGCAATGCCCCAAAGTTGCCAACTCAAGTTCATGATGGGTGTCAACACATCATCGAGCCGCAACCAACTGTCTAACACCAACAGGCAACCGCCCACCATATGAATCAACCATGTGATCGACAAAGGTGCCACATGACGCGTCAAACGCTGCGTGAGTGCGCCGCCCAAGGCAAACACAAGCACAGAAGAAAACATCAACGCGTCTCCCAGCGCTGCTTCTTGCCAGCCGGCACCCGGTCGATGCGTGATCACAATGGTCACGCCACTCAGTGCCAGCATCAGAGCGAGCACATAGCGGCGTGTGAGTGGTTTTTTGAAAATCGCAGCTTCTAACAAAGCCGACACCAAAGGCCCCAAAGCGATGATCAATGCGGCATTGGTAGCGGTGGTGCGGCTCAGGCCTTGCGCAAAAAACACCTGATTGGCATAGACCATCAAAACGGAGGCCAGCAATCCCAGCAGCCATTCTTTGCGCGACCATTGGCGCAATTGCGGCAAGGTGCGGGCACACACCAGCGTCAACACACACACCGCAATCACCATGCGCAAGCTGGCCACCAAGGTGATGTCTAAAACTTGGGTCAGGCTTTTCACCAAGGTGATATTGAGGCCCCACACAATCGCAATGCAAAACAGCGAAGCATGAACCTCTAGCGAATGCGTTTCTGCCAGTTTGGAAGACAGTGGGTTACCCATGGTGCCCTAAGTATGCGGCACGCACCAAAGGGTTGTTGGCCACCTCGGCACCACTGCCGCTGATGCGGATGGCGCCGGTCTCAAGCACATACGCTTTGTCAGCCACCGCCAACGCTTGATTGGCCATTTGCTCCACCAAAATGATGGTGAGCCCATCATCACGCAGTTGCCGAATGGTTTTGAAAATCGCTTGAATGATGAGCGGTGCCAACCCCAACGAGGGTTCATCGAGCAGCAATATTTTGGGGTCAGACATCAACGCACGCGAGATCGCCAACATTTGTTGTTCGCCACCTGAGAGTGAACCGGCCAACTGTTCTTCGCGCTCTTTCAACCTTGGAAAGCGTGCGTATTCGCGCGCCAACAGCGATTGCACTTTGTCTGGATCGTGGCGAAGCGAATAGGCACCTAACAGCAAGTTGTCATGCACCGACTGGTCTGGAAAAACGCCTCGACCCTCAGGCGACAAAGCGATGCCAAGCTGCAGTCTTTGATGCGCTGGCAGTTGCGAAATGTCTTTTCCTTCCAGCAAAATCTGTCCTGATTGCAAAGGCTCTAAGCCCGCAATGCCTTTGAGCAACGTGCTCTTACCAGCACCGTTGGCACCAATGATGGCCACCGCATCGCCCTGCCCCACCTCGACGGACACGCGTTTGATGGCTTCAATGGCACCGTAAGAAATTTCAACCGTTTGCAAACTCAGCATAGGCCCTCGTCTTGGGTTGGGGGGTTAGCCTCGGCGCCCAAATAGGCTTCGATCACTTTTGGATTGACTTGAATTTGTGCCGGCGTGCCCTCAGCAATCTTGATGCCGTAGTCCAGAACAATCACATGGTCTGAGATCTTCATCACCAAATCCATGTGATGTTCAACCATCAGCAAGGTGATGCCCAAGTCACGCACCTTCAAAAGCAATTCGCCCAAGTCTTTGGTCTCATTAGGGTTCAGGCCAGCAGCGGGCTCATCGAGCAATAACAACTGCGGACCCGTCGCCAATGCGCGTGCCAGCTCTGCGCGTCGCTGCAAACCGTAGGGCAAATCGCCTGCTGGTGTGTTCGCATGTTCCATCATGCCAACAAACGCTAGCAACTGCAGCGCTTGTTCTTTCGCACGTTGTTCGTTTTTGATGCTGTGCGGCAGCTCAAACATAGACGCCCAAAAGCCATTGGTCATGCGCGCGTGTCGACCCACCATGACGTTGTCCAGCACGCTGAGTTCTCCAAACAACCGCAAGTTTTGAAAAGTTCGACCCATGCCGTGCATCGCAATGCCGTGAGGCGCTGCGGTGACCACATCCAAACCCATGAAATCGATGCGCCCTTGATCGGGTTTGACCAATCCTGTGACCATGTTGATGAGCGTGGTTTTGCCAGCACCATTGGGGCCAATGAGCGCATGCACATGACCGCGTCGCAGCGTCAATTGAATGTCTTGTGCTGTTTTGACACCGCCATACGCTTTGCAAAGCCCTTCAATGCGCAGCAACACTTCGTCTGCTGTTGCTTGGGCTTTGCCAACTTGCATCGATTGAAACATGTCGTTATGCCACTGCACAGGCGGTGTATTTGATGCGCGTGAAGCTGGTTGTTTGCTGAACCATTTGGCAAGCACCCCCATCACACCCGAAGGCATAGCGTACAGCGCGAACAGCAACAGACCGCCATATACAAAATGTTGCACCGAGGGCCATTTGGCCAGCATGGCGTCAACAAAAGTCAAAATCAAAGCACCCACAATGGGGCCGTGCACAGAGCCAATGCCGCCAAACAAAACCACCAGCAAAATAAAAATCGACAGATGAAAGGTGATGAAGTCTGAATTGATGTACTGGTTTTGCTGCGCCACCAATGCACCTGCTAAACCGCAGGTGGCAGCAGCTATCACAAACGCTTGCACCTTGGCCTGATAAACGCGCACCCCAACACTGGCAGCGGCGATCTCATCTGCTTGCAACGACAGCAATGCGCGACCAAACCG
>JACCED010467471.1_pt1 | contig 27345 bp, 24 predicted proteins | sample 7455021 | NCBI WGS metagenome assembly JACCED01 (sample SAMN15323456, study PRJNA562643) | freshwater metagenome | isolation source: river surface water | place: USA:Blue River Watershed | collected 2017-08-19 | reverse complement strand
CTGTACCAAGCGGCCAGCATGATGCGCTATGTGCGCAGCGCGGTGCTGGATGTGATTCGCCTGGACTATGTGACCACGGCGCGCAGCAAGGGCTTGAGCGAACGCGTGGTGGTGCTGCGCCACGTGGTGCGCAACGCGATGATCCCGGTGGTGACGCTGGTGGCGCTGCAGATGCCCACGGTGTTCGGCGGGGCCATCGTGACCGAACAGATCTTCCGCATTCCGGGCATCGGCAGCCTGCTGATCGACGCCATCCTGCGCAACGACACCCCCGTGATCATGGCCGTGACCTTCGTCTTCAGCGGCCTGGTCATCTTCTTCAATCTTGTGGCTGACGTGCTTTATGGCTGGCTTGACCCCCGCATCAGCTACCGCTGAACCCAAAGCGGGCTTGTCGCCCACGCAGGAAGCCTGGCGCCGCTTCAAGCGCCACCGGCTGGCCTACTGGAGCCTGTGGCTCTTGGGCCTGCTGGTGGTGGCGGTGCTGTTTGGCCCCTTGGTGTGGAAGGTGGGCATCAACGATGTGGACCTCTTGGCCAGCCTGTCCAAGCCCAGCGCCCAGCACCCCCTGGGCACCGACGACCTGGGGCGCGATTTGCTGGCGCGGCTGCTGTACGGCGGGCGCATCAGCCTGGCCGTGGGCCTGGCGGCCATGCTCACCGCGGTGCTCGTGGGGGTGCTGATCGGCGCCATTGCGGGCATGTCGCGCGGCTGGGTGGATGCGGCCCTCATGTGGCTGACCGACCTGTTCTTGAGTCTGCCGCAGCTGCCCGTGCTGCTGCTCCTGATCTTCCTGTTTCGTGAACCGCTGAAGCAGACCTTCGGCCTGGAAGCGGGCATCTTCATCCTGATCGTGGCGGTGATCGGCGGCTTTCGCTGGATGCCGGTGGCCCGCTTGGTGCGGGCGCAGTTCTTCAGCTTGCGGGAAAAAGAATTCGTGGAAGCCGCGCGCGCCCTGGGAGCCGGCACCTCACGCCAGGTGGTGCGGCACATCCTGCCCAACAGCCTGGGGCCGGTGATCGTGGCGGCCACGATCGACGTGGCTGCGGCCATCATCGCCGAGAGCACCCTGTCCTTTCTGGGCCTGGGCTTTCCGCCGGACATTCCCACTTGGGGGCGCATCCTCTACGACGGACGCGACTACCTGGACATTGCGGTGCACTGGGCCTTGTTCCCGGGCATTGCCATCTTCCTGACGGTGTTGACCATCAACTTCATCGGCGACGGCCTGCGCGACGCCCTGGACCCGCGGAGGGTGCTGTGAACGCCGCCACTGCCCGCGCCCCGCTGCTGGACATCCGGGGCCTCAAGACCCACTTTCGCACCGACGACGGGTGGCTGCACGCCGTGGATGGCGTGGACCTGCAGATCCAGGCCGGTGAGACCCTGTGCGTGGTGGGCGAATCGGGCTGCGGGAAAAGCGTAACCGCCAAGACGGTGATGAAGCTCATCGACATGCCGCCCGGGCGCATCGTGGCCGGGCAAATGTGGTGGAAGGGCCGCGACCTGGTGCCCCTGGGCCCGCAAGAGATGCAGGCCATCCGCGCCAAGGAGATCGCCATGATCTTCCAAGAGCCCATGACCAGCCTGAACCCGGTCTTTACTGTGGGCGACCAAATTGCCGAAAGCCTGCGCCTGCACGAGGGCCTGAACAAGCGCGAAGCCCTGGACCGTGCGGTGGAGATGCTGCGCTTGGTGCGCATCCCCACGCCCGAAAAGCGGGTCAGCGACTACCCGCACCAGTTTTCGGGCGGCATGCGCCAGCGGGTGATGATTGCCATGGCCCTGGCCTGCAAGCCGCAGCTGCTGATTGCCGATGAGCCCACCACCGCGCTGGATGTGACCATCCAAGCGCAGATCCTGGACCTCTTGGCGGAGTTGAAGGCCGAGATGGGCATGGCCATCATGCTGATCACCCATGCGATGGGCGTGGTGGCCGAAGTGGCCCAGCGCGTGGTGGTGATGTATGCCGGACAAGTGGTGGAGGAAGCCCCGGTAGAGGCGCTGTTCGCGCAGCCCCGCCACCCCTACACCCGTGGCCTGATCCGATCGATTCCGCGCATCGGTTCCTCGGCCCTGCCGCACAAGGTGCGGCTGGAGGCCATCCCCGGCTCGGTGCCCAAGCTGATCGAGCCCGGGCCGGGATGCCGCTTCGCTTCGCGCTGCCCGCATGCGCGCGCCGAGTGTGCGGCTGCCACGCCCGCGCTGCGCGAACTCAGCCCCGGACACCGGGTGGCCTGTGTGTTGGACGAGGTGGTGCAATGAGTGCGGGCCCCTTGCTGCAGGTGCGCGACCTGGTCAAGCGCTTTCCGGTGCGCAGTGGGCTGCTGCGCCGAACGACCGGTCAGGTGCATGCCGTGGATGGCGTGTCCTTTGAACTCCTGGAAGGGCAGACCCTGGGGGTGGTGGGCGAATCGGGCTGCGGCAAGAGCACGATGGGCCGCTGCATCCTGCGGCTGATCGAACCCACTTCGGGTCAGGTGGTCTTCGATGGGCAGGATGTCACGGCTGCCGACCGCAGCAGCTTGCGTGCCCTGGCGCGGCAGATGCAAATCATCTTCCAGGACCCCTTCGCCTCTTTGAACCCGCGCATGACGGTGGGCGCCATCATCGGCGAGGGCCTGGTCATCCATGGCCTGGCGCGCAACCGCACGGAAGTGGCCGACCGCGTGGCCGAGCTCTTGACGATGGTGGGCCTGTCCAAGGACCAGATGCGGCGCTACCCGCATGAGTTCTCCGGTGGTCAGCGCCAGCGTATCGGCATTGCGCGCGCCCTGGCGGTGCAGCCACGCTTGATCGTGTGCGACGAGGCGGTGTCTGCCCTGGACGTGTCCATCCAGGCCCAGGTGATCAACCTGCTGCAAGACCTGCAAGAACAGCTGGGCCTGACCTATGTCTTCATCGCCCACGACCTGTCGGTGGTGGAGCACGCGAGCAACCGCGTGGCGGTGATGTACCTGGGCCGCATCGTCGAAATGGCCGATGCGCGTGACCTGTACGCGCAACCGCGGCACCCCTATACCGAATCGCTGTTATCAGCCGTGCCGGTGCCCGACCCCACGGTCAAGCGCCGCCGCATCGTGCTGCAGGGCGATGTGCCCAGCCCCATCAGCCCCCCCAGTGGCTGCCACTTCCACACGCGCTGCCCCATTGCGCAAAAGGGCCTGTGCGACCGGGAACGGCCGCAGCTCAAGGACGTGGGGGCGGGGCACACGGTGGCGTGCCATCTTCGGAGTTGAAGCTGGAGCGGGCGATGGGAATCGAACCCACGTCTTGAGCTTGGGAAGCTCAGGTCCTGCCATTGAACGACGCCCGCGCGCCGGTGCGAAGCGGAGCATACCGCAGCACGCGACAATTCGGGCATGAGTGAGCATGCCCCAAAGCCTGAGACGGCCCCGCCCAACATCAGTCCCTCAACCAACAGCCCCGCAAGCGCTGCCAGCCCCGGTAGCCATGAGCCCAGCGCCGCACACCCCCGCCGCGTGCGCAGCTTCGTGGTGCGGGCTGGGCGCATGGGCACGGGGCAGGTGCGGGCGCTGCAGGACTTGGGCCCGCGCTATGTGCTGCCCTACCAGGGGCAGCCTGCCGATTGGGCTGCTGTGTTTGGCCGCCAGGCACCCCGCATTCTGGAGATCGGCTTTGGCATGGGCCAGGCCACAGCAGCCATTGCCCATGCGCGGCCCGATGTGGACTTCATCGGCGTGGAGGTGCACGAGCCGGGTGTGGGTGCCCTGCTCAAGCTCATCGGGGAAGGCGGCTTGGGCAACATCCGCATCCTGCAGCACGACGCGGTGGAGGTCTTGGAACAGATGGTGGCGCCTGCGTCGCTGGCGGGGGTGCATGTGTTCTTTCCCGACCCTTGGCACAAGAAGCGCCACCACAAGCGGCGCCTGATACAGCCGCCCCTGGTGCAGCTGCTGGCATCGCGCCTGGCGCCGGGCGGGGTGCTGCACTGCGCCACGGACTGGCAGCCTTATGCGCAGCAGATGCTGGAGGTGCTCAGCGCTGAATCGCTGCTGCGCAACACCGCAGGGCCCGAGCACGGCGGCTATGCGCCCCGCCCCGACTACCGGCCGCTGACCAAGTTCGAGCAGCGCGGCCTGCGCCTGGGCCACGGGGTGTGGGACCTGGTGTTTCAGAAGGCCTGATCAAGCCCGCCAGTCCACCCAGCCGCCCCAGGCCGTGATGAGCACCACGGCACCAAACCCGATGCGGTACCAGGCAAAGGGCACGAAGTTGTGGGTACTGACATAGCGAATCAGCCACCGGATGCACAGCCAAGCGCTGAAAAAGGCCACCACGGTGCCCACCGCAAACACCGGAGCATCGGACCAGTTCAGGGCTTCGCGCTGCTTGAGCACCGAGTAGGCGCCAGCCCCCATCAGCGTGGGAATGCCCAGGAAAAAGCTGAACTCGGTGGCGCAGCGGCGTGAGAAGCCCAGCACCATGCCCCCGATGATGGTGGCCCCCGAGCGGCTGGTGCCGGGCACCAGGGCCAGGCACTGCAGCAGGCCCACCTTCAAGGCGTCGATCGGGCGCATGTCGTCCACGGTTTCCACGCGGGCGCGGCGCTCGCCCAACAGGTCCATGGCGCCAAACCGGCGGTGGTGCCAGCGTTCCACCCACAGGATGATGAGGCCGCCCACGATGAAGGCCACGGCCACGGGTACCGGGTGAAACAGGGCCGCCTTGATCATCTTGCCCAGGGCCAAGCCGGCCACCACCGCCGGCACGAAGGCCACCGCCACGTTGATCGCAAAGCGGCGTGCGGCCTCGTCGCTGCCCAGCCCGCGCATGGTGTTGGTCAGGCGGCGCCGGTACTCCCAGATCACCGCCAACATGGCGCCGGACTGAATCGCAATCTCAAACACCTTGGCGGTTTCGCCGGTGAAGTCCAGCAGCGAGGCCGCCAGGATCAGGTGCCCGGTGGAGGAAATCGGCAAGAACTCGGTCAGTCCTTCGACCAGGCCCAAGACGGCCGCCTTGATCAGGAGCATCACATCCACCGCCGGCACCCTCTCCAAATTGAGACCCAGCGCGCATGATAGCCAGGGCGGTCAGCCTGGCGTGGGCCACGCGGCCTAGAATCAGCCGGTTGTTTCCGACTCAGTCTGTTCCCATGAACATCGAACAAGCCCGCTTCAACATGATCGAGCAGCAAATCCGCCCCTGGGATGTGCTGGACGGCGGCGTGTTGGGGTTGCTCTCGCGCGTGCGGCGCGAAGACTTCGTTCCGGCCGAGCTTCGCGCATTGGCCTTCACCGACACCGAGATTCCCCTGCCCGAAGGCCAATGCATGCTGGCCCCGCGCGTGGAAGCCCGGCTGTTGCAGGAACTGCGCCTGAGCGGCGTGGAGCGCACCCTTGAAATCGGCGCCGGCTCGGGCTTCATGGCCTGTCTGCTCGGGCACCAGTCGCGCAGTGTGACCACACTGGAGATCATCCCTGCCCTGGCCGACCTGGCGCGCCACAACCTGGCCCGCGCCCGCATGGGGCAGGTTCAGGTGGTGCAGGCCGACGGCAGCCAAGATGCGGCCCTCGAGGGCACCTTCGACGCCATCGTCCTGTCGGGGTCTGTGGCGCTGGAACCTCAAGGCCTAAAGGCACGCCTGAACGTGGGCGGTCGAATGGTGGCGGTGATCGGGGACGAGCCCGTCATGCGCGCGGTGCGCATCACCCGCGTGGCCGCCGATGCCTGGGAAACCACCGTGCTGTTTGACACCGTCGCGCCCCGCCTTCAAGGTTTTGCGCAACCCTCACGCTTCAAGTTCTGATCCATGAACCACCCTACTGTTCTGCGGCGTTTGCTCACCCTGTGCGTGCTGGGCCTGGCGGCCGCCTCGCCGCTGGCCTGGGCGCAGAGCCTTCCCGTGCTGCTGGAGTCGGCCCGCGGGCACGACGCCGCCTTCCTGGCCGCGCGTGCCCAGTTTGATTCGGCACGCTTTCGCATGGAGCAGGCCAAGGCCCTGCGCCGCCCCGGCCTGAGCGCAGACAGCACGGTGGGCCGCAGTGAAAGTTCCACACCGTTCAGCCCCTCGATCACCGGCTCGCAGTCGGACACCACCACCATCAACCTCAACGCCACGCAGCCGCTGTTCAACCGCGCCAACGACATGGCCCTGGCGCAAGCCGAGAAGGCGCTGGAGGTGGCCCGGGCCGACCTGGACACGGCGGAGCAAGACCTCATCATCCGCGTGTCGCAGGCCTACTTTGACGTGTTGGCCTCACGCGATGCACTGGCCACCGTTCAGGCCAGCAAGGCCGCCATCACCGAGCAGCTGGCCTCGGCCCGGCGCAACTTTGAAGTCGGCACGGCCACGATCACCGATGCCCGTGAAGCGCAAGCCCGGTTCGATTTGGTGACCGCCCAGGAACTGGCTGCGAGCAACGATGTGCGCAACCGCCAGTTGGTGCTGGAGCAGGTGGTGGGCCGCCTGCAGGTGCAGCCTGCTGCACTGCGCCTGCCCCTGGTGCTGCCGCCGCTGGTGCCGCAAACCGCCGATGCCTGGGTGGAACAGGCCCTGGGCCGCCACCCCATGGCACGCAAGGCACGGCTGGGCCTGGAGATTGCGCAACTGGAGATCAGCCGCGCCCGCGCCGGCCACCTGCCCACCGTGGCCCTGACCGGACGCTACACGCAGCAACGCACCGATGGCACGGCCACCCTGCGCAGCGCAGCCACCGGCGGCACCGTGCAACTGGGCCAAGTGGGCACCTCCACCAGTTCAGTGATTGGCGTGACGCTCAGCGTGCCGCTGTACGCCGGAAATGCCACCGACAACCGCGTCTCCGAAACCCTCAAGCTCGAAGAGAAGGCGCGCCACGACTTGGACGCCGCCCGGCGCGGAGTGGAGTTGGCCACCCGCCAAAGCTTCATGGGGCTGCAGTCGCTGGCCGCACAGGTCAAGGCCTTAGAAGCCGCAGAAGCCTCCAGCCAGCTGGCCCTGGAGTCGACGCAGCTGGGCTACCGCGTGGGCGTGCGTGTGAACCTGGATGTGCTCAACGCGCAGAGCCTGTTGTTCCAAACGCGTCGAGACCTGGCCAAGGCCCGTTACGACTCCATCGTGGGGTCGCTGCGCCTGCGGCAAGCCGCTGGCACCCTGGGGGTGGCCGATGTGCAGGCGCTGGCGCCGCTTCTGGGTTCCTGATCGGCATCAGCGGCCCGCGTTCAGGGCCTGAAGCACCACGCGCGCTTGGCGCTGCGCCGCGCCGGCGTGTGCCGCCACCCAGGCCAGGCCTGCTGCCCGGTGCTGGTGCCAGCTGGATGCGGGGGTGTTCAAGGCCAGGGCCACCGCCTGCTCCAGGTCGCGGGCGCGCAGGGCCGCGCCCTGGGCTTGCGCAAGTTCGGCCGCATCTTCGAAGTTGAAGGTGTGCGGACCCATCACCACGGGACAGGCACAGGCCGCGGCTTCGATCAGGTTCTGGCCGCCCAGCGGTGCAAAGCTGCCACCCAAGAGCGCCACATCGGCGGCCGCGTAGTAGGCCGGCATCTCGCCCACACTGTCGCCCAACCACGCGTCGGCCTGCCAATCTTCAGCGCTGGGCCCTGATGGGCCCCAGGTGCTGCGTCGGCTGACCGAAAGGCCAGCCCGACACAGGGCCGCGTGCACCTCTTCAAAGCGCTGGGGGTGGCGCGGCACCATCAGCAGCAACGGGCGCGGCGGCAGCGCGTGGGGCTCTTCGGTGGTGGGCATCGCGGGTGCCAAGGGCTGCTGCTGGCCGTGCGGTACCGGACGCTGCACTGCCTGTTGCCAGGCCTGCAGCAGCGGTAGGTCTTCGCCCTCACGCCAACTGGCCGCCATCACGATGTGGCGCTGGGGCTGCGCGGTGGGCTCCACACCGGGCGCCACGCGCTTGCCGGACCACACCTGCCCCAAGGCCTGCAGGTCTTGCGAGGGGTGGAGCTCGTACTTCAGGTTGCCCGACACGTGCAGCCGCTCCGTGGGCACGCCGGCTTGCTGCAAGTGCACGGCGTCTTGCTCGGTCTGCGCGCACACGGCCCACAGGCGCTGCATCATGGGGCGGGTCAGCAGTGCCCACTTCAGGCCCTTGTTCAGGCTGCGCTGCGACAGTCGCGCATTGGCCAGCACCATGGGCACGCCCGCGCGCTCGGCCTGCAACAGCAGGTTGGGCCAGGTCTCGGTTTCCATCAGCACCCCCACCTGTGGGCGCAGCGTGTGGAAGAAACGCCGTGTGGCACCTGGGGTGTCCAAGGGCAGCCAGCCGTGCAGGTCTCCGGGCTGCAACAGTGCACGCCCGGCTTCCAGGCCTGTGGCCGTGCCCGTGGTCAACAAGAGCTGCATCCCCGGCAGGGCCTCGCGCAGGGCCTGCACCAAGGGCTGCACCGCGCGGGTTTCGCCCAAAGACACCGCATGTACCCACACGCGCGGTGCGTGCGGCATGGGCGCCGGTGGTCTAGGCCAGCGGCCCAGGCGCTGGGCCCAGCCCTGCCGGTAGGCCGGCTCGGCGCGCCCGCGCCACCAAAAGCGCCCGAACACCGCCGGCAGTGCCGCCACCCACGCAGCCGAATACGCCGCTTGGGCGATGGAGGCGCCCAAGCTCAGCAAGCCCAGGCCCTGCGTGGAGAACGGTGATCCCTCAAGCTACAGGCGCCTTGAAACACTCAGTGGGCCGAGGTTTGCACCATGGCATCGCTCTTGACCGAGCGCAGCGCACCCATGAACTCGCGCTCGATGCGGCCCAGGGCCGCCTCGGTGTGGCCTTCAAAGCGCAAGACCAGCACGGGCGTGGTGTTGGATGCGCGAATCAGGCCAAAGCCATCGGCGAAGTCCACGCGCAGGCCATCGATATCGCAGATGGTCCCGCCGGCAAAGCGCAACTCGCCCGACCGCGTGCGCGCCAGCAAACGCTCCACCACGCGGTGGTGCTCGCCTTCGGCACAGGGCACGTTGAGCTCCGGCGTGCTGTGACTGGCCGGCAGGTCTTCCAGCACGGCACTGGGGTCGATGTAGCGGCTCACGATCTCCAAAAGCCGCGCAGCGGTGTACATCGCATCGTCAAAGCCATACCAGCGCTCGCCGAAAAAGATGTGGCCACTCATCTCACCGGCAAAGGGCGAATTCATCTCCTTGAGCTTGGCCTTGATCAGCGAATGTCCGGTCTTCCACATGACAGGCTTTCCGCCAGCCTCGCGGATGGCCACGGGCAGGCGCTGTGAGCACTTCACATCGAAGATGATGGGGGCGCCCGGATGGCGCTTGAGCACATCCCGCGCGAACAACATGATTTGGCGGTCGGGGTAGATGATCTGGCCGTGGCGGGTGACGATGCCCAAGCGGTCGCCATCTCCATCAAAGGCCAGGCCCAGATCGGCTTGCGTGGCCCGCACCACCAGGCGCAGGTCCTCCAGGTTTTCCGGCTTGCTGGGGTCGGGGTGGTGGTTGGGGAAGTCGCCATCCACGCGGCTGTACAGGTCCACCACGTTGCAGCCCAGGGCCCGCAGGATGCCCGGTGCTGTAGCCCCCGGAATGCCGTTGCCCGAATCCACCACGATCTTCAAGGGCCGTGCGATGCGGCAGTCGCCCACGATGCGAGCGGTGTACTCGGCCGTGATGTCCATCGTGGCGGTTCGGCCATGGCCACGCCGGTAGTCCTCGGTTTCCATGCGCTCGCGAAGGCGCTGAATGTCGTCACCAAAGATGGCGCGGCCGGCCAGCACCATCTTGAAACCGTTGTAGTCCTTGGGGTTGTGGCTGCCGGTGATTTGGATGCCGCTGCGGCAACCGTGGGCGCCGCGCGTGGCCGCCACGTAGTACAGCATCGGCGTGGTCACCGCCCCCAGGTCCACGACATCGATGCCGGTGGACGCCAAGCCGCGCACCACGGCAGCCGACAAGGCCGGCCCTGAGACGCGGCCATCGCGGCCCACGGCCACCGCCTTTTCGCCCGCTGCCAAGGCTTCGGTGCCGAAAGCCCGGCCCAGGTGTTCAGCGAACTGCTCGTCGATGGTGTGCCCCACCACGCCACGGATGTCATAAGCCTTGAAGACGGAAACTGCCACGTCCACGATGGATCCTCCGGGATAGTCGATACGGCTGCGCGTGCAGCCTCTGATTCTAGGCTTTGGTGCGCCCGCGCTAGGCCGGCATCGGCGCGGCCGCGATGCGCCGCCGCGGGTCTATGCCCTCCAACAGCGTCAACACAGCCTGGGTCTGAAGGTCCATCACCTTGAGGGCCAGCATCGCCTTGGGGCCCACCAGGGGGCTGTTGTTGCTCGTCAGCTCACGCGGTGCCTGCGGGTGTGGTGTGCCGGTGTACAGCAGGTAGCGCTGGTCGATGAGGGCCACCGGGGTGCCCAGACCATGCCGCCGCGGCACCGCCTGAAGGGCCAGACTCGTGCCGTCTGACAAGAACCATTGGGACGCACCGCCACGCGCCAGAAGAAAGCCCGGACCTTGGCCACTGGCGATGGGGCTGTGGCCGGGCATGACCACCGTTCGCGTTTGGCGCTCCCAGTCGATCACCTCGATCTGCGGGTCGGGCTGCAGCGCCGGCGCCACCGGGTTGGCGCTGGCAGCACGCCCCTGGGGCCCTGCTGCGGCCACCAACAATTGGCGACCTCCGTTGATCCAGGCCGGGCGTTGGCCCAGCACCAGCGCAAAGCCGTCAGGCCCTGGCGGTACGGGCTGCTCGGGAGGGAACCCATCCGAGCCGGGTGGTGCAGAAAGGTCCAGCACCACCAGCCGGCCCAGGTGCAGCGGCCGGTAGCGGACCGCAGGGTCGGCTTGCACCACCATGGCCAGGTGACGGCCATCCGGGCTGAGCGCCATGCCCGACACCGCACGGTCCCACAAGGCATCGCCAGTCTGTTGCCGCAACACCCGCTGAGGGCCTGGCGCCTGCAGCAGGCGCACGGCGTGGCGACGCTCGCCCTCGTCGGTCACCAGGGCCGCAAAGGCGCCGCGGGTATCGGGGTTGCTGAGCTCCCAAATGGGGGGAAGCCGGCCGCGCAGATCGGCCTGCGCGGCGCGCATGGCCGGGTGGGTCTTCAAGCCCTGGCGCCAGTGGCGCAGTTCCAACTGGCCCACCGAACCGGCGTTGGTGGCAATCAAGACCCGCGCCGACACACGTTCGGCCAGTTCGGGCGTTTCGCCGTCCCATACACGGTCGGGCACCACCATCACGCGTGTGGGCGGCTGGCGGGGCTCCGATGCACAGCCGGCCACGGCCAAGGTGGCGGCCAAGCAAAGCTGGCGGCGTTGCAACATGCCGCCTATTTCACCTCATTCGGGCTGGCGACGCTTGACGGTCTCGGGCAGGCTCCACCACACCGCAGCAGCCACCAGGAAGGCCACAGCCGCCAGGCTCATCACTGGCGCCAGGCCGTAGGCCTGCGCCAAGGGTGCGGTGATCAGGGGTGCGGTCATGCTGATCACGCGGCCCCAGTTGAAGATGGACGCCGCCGTCGAGCGCAGATGCGAGGGGTAGAGCTCGGACATCCAGGGGCCCCAAATGGCGCTGCAGGCCAAAGCGATGCCGTACAGAAAGCCGATGAACTCCAGTGTTTGTACCGTCACAGGAGCGAAAAGGTAGATGGGGATGAGCACGGCGCAACCGACAAAGCCGGAGGCGGCCACGCGGCGGCCATAGCGGTCGCTGATCCAACCCCAGCACAAGGCACCCAAGGCACTGCCCACGAACTGCCAACCCACGATGTCGCCCACGGCGGTATCGGGCACACCACGCTCGGTGCGCAAGAAGGTGGTGGCCCAGCCGGTGAAGGCCTGGTAGGCGAAAAAATTCAAGCCGCTCATTAACGCCAGAAACACCGTTTGGCGGCGCACCCCGGGCTTGAACAACTCCATCACCGGCAGCGTGCTGCTGGCCGTGGCCTGCCCACCCACCAGGCCATCCATGGGCACCAGGCGCCGGTCGTCGGGCACCAGGGCCAAGGCCAGAAAGGCCAAGGCAATGGGCACCGCGCCGGCCCACAGCATCAGCTGCCAGTCCAGCCCGGCGCGAAACACCGCCGAGGACACGAAGCCCAAGGCCGACACCGCCAGGTTGTAGGTGCAAAACACAATGCCCGCGATGCGGCCTCGCACGTCACGCGCGAACAGGCCGGAGTAAATGCCCACGGCAATCGGGAACATCGACCCCATGAAGAAGCCCAGGTACAGGCGTTGCACCACAAGCCCTGTGAAGTCGGTGACCACCAAGGCCCCCAGCAGGCCCGTACCGAAACCGATCATCGTGATCACCAGCGCGTTGCGCCGGCCGATCTTGTCGGCCACCTGCCCCATCACCACCGCGCCCACCAGCGCGCCGATGGACTGCAGCGTGTAGGCCGATCCGGATTCGGTCAGCGTCAGGCCCAGGCTCTCCTTGATGTAGGGGCGCAGGATGTCGATGGTGTTCCACGACCAGGCGTAGAAGAAGTAGGCCACGAGCAAAAAGCCCAGGGCCAAGGCGCGCCTGGGCAGGCCCAGGTCATCGGCCCGCAGCCAGTGCTCAGGTGTAGTCTGGTCGCTTGTCTGTGTTTGCGGCTTCATACGGCGTACTGCTGTGAAGCCAGCGCCGCGCCTTCGGCCATGGCGGCGAACTTGGCGTAGACGATGTCGGGGTCTACCGCACCAAAGCCGGCAAAGGTGCCAAAGCCGCAGTCGGTGCCGGCCATCACGCGATCAGGGCCCACGATGTCGGCAAAACGCTGAAGGCGCTGGGCCACCAGGCGCGGGTGCTCCACGAAGTTGGTGGTCGAATCCAACACCCCGGGGATGAGGATCTTGTCGTCCGGAATGCAATGCCGCATCTGGGCAATCGTCTCCCATTCATGCGCATGCCGCGGGTTGGAGGTTTCAAACAACAGGGCTTGGGGCTTGGCCTTCATGACGATGGGCAAGATGGTGGCCAGGGGTACGTCCTTGTGGTGTGGGCCCTCATAGTTGCCCCAGCACACGTGCATGCGCACCCGGTCGGCGGGAATGGCCACCAGGGCCTCGTTGAGCGCCTCCACATGGCGCTCGATGCGGCGCAGGTAGGCCCCCTCTTCCAAGTCCTTGTACATCATGTGACGACCCAGGCCCAGGTCAGGCGAGTCCAGCTGCAGGATCAGACCCGCGTCCACGATGGCGTGGTATTCGTGGCGCAGCGCATGGGCCAGGGCCTGCAGGTACTGGTCGTCGTCGGCGTAGTGCCGGTTGGGCTGGAACAGCGCCACCACACCGGGCGAGGCAGCGTTCATGAACACGCCGCGGGCGCCATGCTGTTGCGCGGCAGCCTTCACATGGGCGATGTCATGCTCCAAGGGCAGCAGAGACTTCACCTGAATCGGCCCCACGCAGCAAGGGCGCCGGTAGGTGGGCGTGCCACCGCCGGAAGCCAAGCGCTTCATGAAGCCCGGATAGTCCAGCAGGTCTGCGGGGGTGCGCCGCTCGCTGTCGCCATCGAAGCCGGTGTAGCGGTCCTTGATGTAAGTGGCATAGCTGATCTTGCTCATCTCGCCGTCGCTGACGATGTCGATGCCCGACTGCACCTGGCGTTGCACGGCCTGGTCCACCGCCACACGCATGGTTTCGTTGAACAGGGCTTCGTCCACCACCTCCCCGCGCTCGCGGGCGAAGATCTGGTCCACCACAGGCTGGCTGCGGGGCAAGGAACCCACGTGCGTGGTGGGGAAGTAGCGGCGGTGGTGCTGCGGCATGGCTCGGGCGGTATGGCGGTTGAAAAAGGCCATGGCCGGCATCAAGCCGGCCATGGTTCAGGTCATGGAAGCGATGCTCAGAACTTGCTGTACGTGAGCTTCAAGCCCATCATGCGCGGAGGCGCTGCGCTGACCTGCAGTGCACCGCCGCCACCCCACACAAAGCGGTTGATGGTCTGGGTGTTGCCCACGTTGTCCACAAAGCCCATCAGCGACCACTGGTCGTTCATGCGCCAGTTCACCTTGATGTCGGTCTTGGTGAAAGCGCCCTGCTTTTCGATCTGGGCGTTGGTCGGCTGGCCGAAGAAGCCGCTGTTGTAGCTGAGCACCACCATCGGGGTCAGGCGTCCGCCACCGGCCAGGCCGATGTCGTGCTTGAGGAAGATGGCGCCTTGGGTGCGCGCGGCATAGGGGATGCGGTTGCCCGACAGGTCGCAGCCGAAAGCTGCAGCCGGCTGGCCCGCCCCACCGGTTCCCGGCACCACACCGCACTTGTAGCCCGGTGCAAACAGGCGGCGCTGGCCGGCCGGTGCAATCACCACGCCGTTGGCGTCGGTTTGCGGTGCGGTGGAAGAGGGATCGGCCACCAGTATGGAGGTGCCAAAGGGCAGCGCCACATCGGGGAAGCTGGTGTACTTGGCATCCAGCAGGCTCAGCGTGCCACCGAAGGTGGTGGCCCTGGAAGCGCGCCACTCAAGTTCGGCCTCCAAGCCCTTGGCGTTGGCCTTGGCCGCGTTGAAGATGGCCGAAATCGTGGTGTTGCCCACCGGGATTTGGCGCTGCTCCTGCAGATTGGTGTAGTCGTTGTTGAAGGCCGACACATTGAGCTGCAGCGTGTTCTTCAGGAAGCGGTTCTTCGAGCCGACTTCAATGGCCACCACCTCTTCGGGCTTGAAGGTGCGCGCCGACTCCAGGGCCTGCCCCGAGTTGAAGCCGCCAGAGCGGAAGCCGTTGGACACGGTCACGTACACGAGCTGGTCCTTGTTGAGCTCGTAGTCCAGGGCCACGCGGCCGGTGCCCTTGCTGAAGGTGGCGTCGCGGTAGGTGGCGCCGGTGGCCGTGTTGGTGCCAGGCAGGCAGTTGAAGCCCGGGCGTGTGGCGCCGTCAAGGCAGTTGCTCACGCCAGCCGCACCATAGGCCGATACCGGGGGCAGCGGCGTGGCCAGGCTGATCAAGGTGCCATCAGGTGCGCCGGCCGCATTCAGCGGCAACACCGAGTTGGCGTTGGCGAACTTGAAGGACTTGGTGTCCTTCGTGTAGCGCGCACCCGCCGTCAGGGTCATGGCCGGGCTGAGCTTGTAGTTCAGCTGGCCATACACCGCGCGCGAGTCGGTCTCGGGCATCTGGTTGTCATAGAAGCCCGCGCCGTTTTGCGCCAGGGTGATGGGCGCGCTGAGCGCCGACGAGCGAATGGTGCGGGGCAGCTGCTGGTTGATGAAGGTGCCGCGCAGCTCATCCTTGAACAGGTAAACACCGGCCACATAGCCCAGCGGGCCCTTGGTGTTGCTCAGGATCTGGAATTCCTGAGACATGGTCTTGGCTGCGGTGGCTTGGTAGTCCAGCGCAATGGTGGAGGCCGAGAAGTCGGAATCAGACGTGCGAGTGGCGACGAAATCGGCGTAGCCGGTGATGGACTTGAGCGTGGCACCCGGGATCTGATAGGTCAGGTCCAGGCTCATGTTGCGGTCACTGAGGTCCAAGAAGGTGCGGTAGTCGTTGTCCACCACGTAGGCATTGCCGGCCTTGTAGATGGGAATGCCCAGGTCCACGCCCGAGCCAATCGCACTGGCGCCGGTGCCTGCACCGGCTCCTTCGGTTCGCACGCAATCGTTGACCGCATCACGGTTGCCGCCGCGCGGGTTGATGATGGTGAGCGACGCATTGAACAACTGCTGGCACGAAGGCGTGTGCACATAGGTGCCCGCCATCTTGTAGCCAAAGGCCGAGCCGCCGTTGCCACCCTGTGTGGTGCTGTCCACGCGGAACACGGCTTCGAGGTTCTTGGTGGGCTTGAACAACAGGCTGCCACGGAAGTAGCGCGTGTCTTGATCGAACATGCCAGCTGCCGGGTTGAAGTCGTTCTTCACCCAGGGGTTGGACTTGTCCTTGACGGCCACCAGGCGCAAGGCGGCGGTGTCCCCCAGGGGCAGGTTGAAGATGCCTTCTGCGCGCACCTTGCCGTAGTTGCCGACCAGCAGGCTGGCGGTGGTTTCGTTGGACTTCAGTTCGGGGGCATTGGTGGTGATGGCCACCGTACCGCCAAAGGTGTTGCGGCCGAACAGCGTGCCCTGTGGGCCGCGCATCACTTCCACGCGGGAGACGTCCACGAAGCCCATCATGGCCTGCTGGGCGCGTGACTTGTAGATGCCGTCAACGAAGTAGCCGATGGTGGTGTCGGCGTTCACCGCCACGTTTTCGGTGCGCACGCCTCGCATCGCGGGGCGCGCATCGGCACCGGAGCGGCCGAAGGTGAACCCCGGCACGACGGTGTCGAGCTGTGAGACGTCAGACAGGTTGCGCTCGGCCAGCGCTTGGTTGTTCAGGCCGGTGACCGAGACATTGACCTTTTGCTGGTCTTCCAAGCGGCGGTTGGCCGACACCGACACCGACTGCAGTTCACCAGAGTCGGCCGGGCGGGCGGCGCTGCCCTGGGCCTGTGCATGCGCAGGCAAGGCGCCCGCGGCTGCCCATGAGCCAACAGCCAGGGCCACCATGGCCACCAGGGGATTGCGGCGGAAGGTCTTCATCGTCAAGTCTCCAGTCGTGATTCAAAAGGCGCACCGAGGTGCGGAAACGGGATGTTGATGCCAAGTTTGGACGGTCCCCAACGGCAGTGCAAGCGTATGCAATCTCTATGCAAACCCTCTAGTAAAAGTACCTAGCCCCGGTGCAGCGACTGCGCGACAACCTGGGGATCAGTACTTCAGTTCTGCGCGCCCCTGGCGTGCGGCTTGTTGGAATGCCCTTGTGATCAGTGAGGTGGTGACCGTGGCGAAGTAGCGGCCGCCCCAGGCCGCGTAGCGCTCTTCTTCCTCCGGCGTGAGGGCCAGTACGCCCGCACAGATGCCTTGCGCGCTCACCGCACGCAGCGCCCGCTCAATGGCGGCTTGCACCGGCGCATCGCCGTAGCGGTTTTCATGCCCCATGGCGTGGGCCAGGTCGTTGGGTCCTACGAAGACCGCATCAATGCCCTCCACTGCCGCAATGGCACCGGCTTGCTCGATGGCCTGTGGCGTCTCCACCATGGCCACCAGCACGATGGCCTCGTTGCTCAGCCGGGTGTGCGCGGGCCCACCAAAAGCGCCGTAGCCCGCCGCACGGGTGCTGAAGGCACTGCCCCGGCGCCCCCCGCCCCCGCCGGGCAGCGGGTAGCGCACCCGCTGAACCAGGTCGCGCGCATGATCCGCCGACTCCACCATGGGAATCTGCAGGCCCGAGGCCCCCATGTCCAGCACGCGTGGGATGTCGTGCTCCAGGCAGCGCACCAGAGCCGGAATGCCACTGGCGCGGGCTGCCCGCAGCAGGTGCTCGGTCATCTGCAGGTCTGCGCTGCCGTGCTCGTTGTCGATGATCAGCAGGTCAAAGCCCGCATAGGCGCACATCTCCACAATGGCCGGACTGGGCAGGCCGTTGAAGATGCCGCGCAGGCGTTGCTGGCCCCGCATGCGCTGCGCCAGGCGCAGGTCCAGCGGGTGGTGTTCGGCAGCAGTGACGGTGGGGTTCATGGTCTGCTCTCCAAGGCGCAGGGGTTCTGGTCGGATGCTCAGCGCTGCGCGCGCTCCACAAAGCGGCGCTCGGCGACGCAACCATCGGCATCATGGGCCCAGCCGCTGGCATGGGCAGCGGTCAACACCGATTCATCCCAATGAATGCGCTTTCGGTGGTCGCCTGCGGTCATCAACAACACCCACGCCTCTTGAGGGCCGGTGTTTCGCAGGCTGCGCCACACATCGGCCGGAACGGCAAAACTGTCCCAGCCGTCGGGCGATCCTTGCAAGGCGTACTGCGCGGGGCCCTCATCGGCTTGTACGGTCAGCTCCACCGCTCCTCGGTACACCGTCATCACCTGCTTGTCCTGCAAGCGGTGGCGCAACACACCACAGCCCGGCGGAATGCGCAACCACTCCAGGCTCACGCCATGAGCCTTGGCCACGGGTGGCTCGGCGTGACGGTCTTCGGACATGCCCAGGCCAACCACAGGTGCGAGTTGTGCACCGCCGCCAGGAAGCACGGCATCGATGAGGCTGTGGGCCCCAAACTTGAGGTCGGCTGCGCGCACCAGCCTTCGGCTCATCTCGGCCTCGGTCCAGTCGCGCAAGGCGGCAATGTCGGCAGCCTCCATCGGCTGCAGCACCTGCTCACCGGCCTGCAGCGCATCGCCCCGACGCGTGTCCACGATGCGGTAGCCATCGGTCAGTACGACGCCCTGCGCCTGCGCGGCTTGCAAGGTGGCCGGCCCCCACAGGATGCCGCCCGTGTGGTCGCGCCCCAAGGCGGTGAACAGAAAGCCGTCGTCCACGCCGATGTTGGTGAAGCCGCGGTAGATCCAGGTGGGCACGGAGACGATGTCAAGCTCGCCGATGTCCACATGGCGAGCCTGCGGGTTGAAGCCCCACTGGATGCGCCACTGCCCCTTGGCGCAGATGAACACCTCGCAGCTGAAATGCAGGTGCGGTGGATTGACACGGCCGTGCGGCATGGACACGCCGCCCACCTGAAAGCCGTGGGGCTCGCGCAGGCTCACCGGCTGCTTGGCGTTTTGCGACACACCGGGCCCCACCAACGCGTAGTTGTACTTGGGCGAGCACTCGGGAATGGCGTAGTCGATGAACGCTTCGGTGGAGTAGCGAAGGCTGGAAAAGGGAATGTGGCGCTCGTTGAGCTGCTCGGTCTTCATCTCGTAGACACTCCAGAAGAGATTGGCGTGAGCCTTGGCGTCTGCGCCAGCCAGCGCTGCACGGCCAGGGCCAAGCGGCCTGGTGCTTCCAGCGGGATCATGTGGCCACAACGATCCCAGGCCTGTGCCAGCGCATCGCGCCGGGCGGCCTTCATGCGCTGCTGCTGCACCGGGGTACACAGTTGGTCGTCCAGGCCCGACAGCACTGCCACAGGTCCTGCGAAGGTGGCCAGTGTCTGTAGGGTGTCGCCGCGCTGCGCGGCCAGCAGCATCTGTTTGCGGGCGGTGGTGGGGGTTGTGCGTCGAGCCATATCGAGCACCAGCCGGGCCTGCCAGCGCGCCGGTCGCCCGGCGAAGTAGGACCCCTTTGCAGCCCTGGCCAATGCAGCCGTTCCCCTGCGCCGAAGCAGCCGCTGCTGCTCCTGACGGCGCCGTCGCTGCTGCTGCCCGGCTCCGTCGGCGTTGCTGCCCACCAGAGCCAGGCGCTCCACCGGTGGGGGCGCAGGGTCTTCCAAGCCCGCCTGCAGGCGCTGCAGGGCCCAGATACCGCCCAAGGAAAATCCCAAGAGGCTGAAAGGTTCACCCTGCCGCCACCACCGCGGCTCACGCGCGCCCAGGAGGTCGCGCCAGCGGGCCACCTGGACTGAAACCGACGGGCGCAGGCGGCGCGCCAAAGCCGCAAACAGCCGCTGATCACACAAGGTGCCGGGCACCAGAATCAAGCGGGTGGTCATGCCGTCCTGGGGCTGAGCAGCTGCATCCAGTTGGCCACCTCATCGATCAGCACCCACTCGCGCACGATGACCCCCGATTCAATCTCCAGGTGCGTGATGCCCAAGATGTGCACCGGGCGTCCTGTGGGCGCGCCATAGCGGCCGGGACCCGTGTGCACGGCCGTGTAGCGCCAGCGCATGGCCACAGCCGTGGCACGCCCTGGGCGGGGCACCGACACCAGGTGTTCAATCTCCACCTGCGGCGCGGGCAGGGCCTGCAGCAGGCCACGCCAGAACGCCTCGCGCGCGGCCGCACCCACGGCCACTTCTCCACCCGGAAGGCTGCTGATGACGTCGGGCGCCACACCAGGCTGGGTGAAAGCGGAACGGCGCAAGCCCTCCAACCAGGCCTGCGCCACATCAGCGCCGGCTCCGGCGGCTTCGATGTGGGATTGGTAGGGTGCCGGAGCGGGCGGCATGGGGGGCTTGTTCCACCCGCCGGCCGCATCCAACCAGTCCTGCGCCACATCGCGCTCGTGGCGGCCAATGGCCCGTGCAATGGCAGCTTGGTCCCGCACCAGCCACTCGTGGATGATGCGATTGTTCAGGCACACGCAGTCGGCCACGGTTCGCACATGCACAGGCCGGTGGGTGGCCGGCCCGAATGCGCCTGGACCTGCGTGGGTCATCGGGCTGAAGATGCGGTGCGAAGAGAGATAGCCCTGCTCGTCGTCGCCTGAGATGATCACATCTTCAGCCAGCAGCCGGCGGTCAGGAAAGGCCAACAAGGTCTTTCGGGTGCCCTCGATCACAGGGTCGATGCCGATGCTGACCGAGGACGGCGTTTCCACTGCGCAATCCTGGCCGTAGTAGCGGCGTATGTCTTCCAGGCGACGGCCTTCCCAGATGCGGTCGGTGATCACGCGGATGTAGTGGTCGAGGTCGTGGAACTCGGTGTCAAAGCCCTTCATGCCGTCTCCTGCAACTGATGAAGCTACGCGCCGCGCGAGGACGTCACCCGGCGTCGCCGCTCGCCAGCCTGAGCCGAGGGCGCCTGGCGCACCGACTCGCGGATGATCAAGTCCCCCGGCACCGTCACGTTTTCGCCAACCGAAGCCGACTCGCGACGCAAGTGGCGCTGCAGCAGATCCACGGTGGCTTCGATCATCGGCCCCAGGGGCTGCTCGACGGTGGTCAGGCGGTAGCTGGGCCACTCGGCCTGCGGCACGTTGTCAAAGCCCACCACCGACACGTCTTCGGGCACCCGAAGTCCCAGCTCGTGGCGCAGCGTGTCCATTACCGCAAACGCCATGTGGTCCGAGGCCACAAACACCGCATCGGGGCGCTCGCCCTTGCCCGCAAACAACTCCAAGGTGGCCTGACGGGCCTGTTCCAGGTCGTAGTTGCCCACCGCCCGCGCCCAGATGCGCAGGCCACGGTCGGCCAGCCCCTCGCGAAACCCGCGCTCCCGCTCCAGGTTGGTCGAGGACTCTTCGTTACCGGCGATGAAGGCGATGCGCTGATGGCCGCTGTCGGCCAAGTGGCGCGCCACGGCACGGCCACCGGCGATGTTGTCTGAACGCACCGAGCTCACCGCACCAGCGCTGCCCTTGGCCATCACACGGTTGAAGAGCACCACGGGGATGGCCGCGTCGGCGCAGCGTTGGGCAATGGACGAAGACAGGGTGGTGGCGGCCAGGATGATGCCGTCGACGTGGTACTGAAGAATCTCGTTGACCACCTCGTCGGAGTTGGGGTTGTCCGACAGAAACAGCAGCACGTGGTAACCATCGGCCTGCAGGCGCTTGGACAAACGCTCCAGAGCCACTGGGTGGAAGAGGTTGCCCAGGTAGGACAGCACCAAGCCAATGATGCGGCTGCGTTTGGTGGTGAGGCTGCGCGCATGGGCGTTGGGCCGGTACCCCAGCTTGCGCGCGGCCTCCATCACCTTCTCTCGCGTGGCCTCCGAGACGCTGGCGCCCGGCGTGAAGGTTCGGCTGACCGCCGACTGCGAGACGTTGGCCAGACGGGCCACATCAATGGAGGTGACGTTGCTTTTCACGGTGCAGCCTCAGATCGCGGTCCATCCGCCGTCGACCATCAGCGCGCTACCGGTCACAAGCCCAGCAGCCTCCGAGGCCAGGAACACCACCGCCCCCATGACATCGCGCACGGTGCCGATGCGCCCCAAGGCAATGCGCGAGCGCACAAAATCCTCAAAACCGGGCTCCTTCAACATGGGCTCGGTCATCGGTGTGCGGATGAAGGTAGGGCACAGGGTGTTGACCCGAATGCCGTGCGGACCCAGCTCCCAAGCCAAGGCCTTGGTCATGCCTTCCACGGCATGCTTGCTGGCGCAGTAAACCGTTCGCTTGGGGCCACCCACATGGCCCATCTGTGACGACACGGTGATGATGCAGCCAGCCCGGCCGTGCGCCATCATGTTGCGCGCGGCTTCGCGTGACAGGAACAGGGCCGCCTTCACATTCAGGTCCAGTACCGTTTGCAGGTCGGCATCGGCTGTTTCGGTGATCAGCGCTGGGCGGTTGGTGCCCGCACTGTTGACCAGGATGTCCAGAGGGCCCGCGGCCTGCAGCGCTTCGGAAACAGCCTGGCTGTCGGTGACATCCAGCACCAGCGGACTGGCTTGCCCACCCTGCTCGCAGATGCCCCGAGCCACGTCGGCCACCTCATGAGCCGAGCGGGCGGCCACCAGCACCTGCGCACCGGCCAGCGCCAACGCCTGCGCGCAGGCCGCCCCGATACCCCGGCCCGCACCGGCCACCAGCGCCCTTTGGCCATCCAGGCGAAAGCTGGGCAGGCTGTGCATGCCGCTCAGTCCGCCGAGACGGGCTGGTACCAGGCCACATCGCGTTGGCCGTAGCGGCGTACACGCAGGTTGGCCTGCTCGCCGTGGCCCGCGAAGTTTTCCATGTGGCACAGGCGCGAGCAGTAGGCCCCGATCTCGGCACTGGCTTCATCGGTCAGCACGCGTTGGTAGGTGCAGGTCTTGAGGAACTTGCCCACCCACAGGCCGCCGGTGTAGCGCGCGTTGCGGTTGGTGGGCAGGGTGTGGTTGGTGCCGATCACCTTGTCGCCAAAGCTCACGTTGGTGCGCGGGCCCAGGAACAGGGCGCCGTAGTTGCTCATACGGCGCAGGAAGAGGTCGGGGTCGGCGGTCATCACCTGCACATGCTCGAAAGCCAGTTCATCAGCCACTTGAATCATCTCGTCGATCGTGTCGCATACGATCACCTGGCCATGGTCGTTCCACGCCTTGCGGGCGATCTCAGCGGTGGGCAGGATGCCCAATTGGCGCTGCACTTCAGCCAGGGTGTCGCGCGCCAGCTTTTCGCTGTTGGTCAACAACACCGCGGGGGAGGTCGGCCCGTGCTCGGCTTGGCCCAACAGGTCCACCGCACACATTTCGCCATCCACCGACTCGTCGGCAATCACCAGGGTTTCGGTGGGGCCGGCAAACAGGTCAATGCCCACTCGGCCATACAACTGCCGCTTGGCTTCGGCCACGTACTGGTTACCCGGGCCCACCAGCATGTCCACCGGCTTGATGGAGCCCGTGCCAATGGCCATGGCCGCAACCGCCTGCACGCCGCCCAGCACCAGGATCTCGTCGGCGCCGGCCATGTGCATGGCCGCCACGATGGCCGGGTGCGGCTGGCCCTGGTAGGGCGGAGCCGTGGCAATCACGCGCGGCACGCCGGCCACCTTGGCGGTGAGCACGCTCATGTGAGCCGAGGCGATCAGGGGGTACTTGCCGCCCGGGATGTAGCAGCCCACATTGTTGACGGGGATGTGCTTGTGGCCCAACACCACGCCCGGGCGGGTCTCCACCTCTACATCCTGCATGCTCTGGCGCTGGATTTCAGCAAAGCGCCGAATCTGCGCCTGTGCAAAGCGGATGTCTTCAAGCTCGCGCGCGGACAGGCGGCCCATGGCCTGGGCAATGGCATCCTGCGACAACAGGAAGTCGGCCGGGTCCCACTGGTCAAAGCGCTTGGAGTACTCGCGCACGGCCTGGTCGCCCCGCTTTTCGATGTCGGCCAAGATGGTCTCCACAGTGGCCCGAACCTGGCCATCGGCCGCAGCCAGCGACGCTGCGTCCTGACCCTTCTTCAAATAACGAATCACAGCAGATGCTCCCATCAATCTTGCATACGCTTGCATTCTAGTGTTGATTCCGCCTGTGTTGGATTCATGGTTAACACCAGGGTCAATTTACAGGCTTGAACTTTCGAAGCTGCTTGCCTAGACTTCTTCCAATCCCCTCATAGACGACAAACTTTGCATACGAATGCATAAACCATGAGCAACACCAACTCATCGCTCAAGAGTGCCAAAGACACCGCTTGGCTGGGTTTGCCGGCACTGCTGGGTCCCAGCTCGGCTCAGGAGGCGGCACGGCTGCTGAGCCCCAGTTCACAGTGGGTGGTGTCGCACCCGGTCAATGAGCTCATCGGCGCGCAGCAGGTGCTCACGGGCTTTCTCAACCCCCTGCGCCAGGCCATGCCGGATGTGGAGCGGCGCACCGATGTCTTTTTCGCGGGCCATTGGGATGGCCGTATTGACGGCGGTGCAGGCACCTGGGTCACCTGCACCGGGCACTACTTGGGTAAGTTCCTGGCGCCCCTGTGGGGTATCCCGCCCACCGGCGAGCCCGCCTGGCTGCGCTTTGGCGAGTTCTACCGGATCGAAGATGGCCGCATCGTGGAAGCGCGCATCCTGCTGGACCTGATCGACCTGGCGCGCCAGGCAGGGCAGCGCCTGTTGCCGCCGTCCTCAGGCCTGGAGCTCTTGGTGCCTGGGCCGCAGAACGCCACGGGCATCCTGAACCAGGCAGCCGATGGCCGTGCGCCCTCGACCTGCCTGCCCTTGGTGGAAGCCATGATCGGCGGGTTGGGCCGCTACAACCAACAAGACCTGCGCAGCATGGGGATGGAGCAGTACTGGCAGCCGGACATGATGTGGTACGGCCCCTGTGGCATCGGCACGTCGCGCGGCATTGATGGCTTTCAACGCCACCATCAGAAGCCTTTTCTCGTGGCCTTTCCCGACCGCAAGGGTGGCCACCACCGCGCACGCTTTGGAGAAGGCGACTACGCGGCGTCTACCGGCTGGCCCAGCGTTCGGGCCACGCACGCCGGGCCCTACCTGGGCACACCGGCCACCAACCGGCCCATCACCATGCGGGTGATGGACTGGTGGCGACAGGAAGAGGGCCTGCTGGCCGAGAACTGGGTGCTGATCGACCTGCCCCATCTGTTCCTGCAGATGGGCGTTGACCTGCTGGCGCCGCTGGCCGCCGAGGGCCGCCGCTGATGGCGGTCTCGGTTTTCGACCTCTTCAAGATCGGCATTGGCCCCAGCAGCTCGCACACCGTGGGGCCCATGCGGGCTGCACGGCTTTTCATGCAGCGCCTGCTGGCCGAAGGCGTGCTGGCGCGCACCGCGCGCATCCGCTGCGAGTTGTTCGGCTCCTTGGGCGCCACGGGCAAGGGCCATGGATCTGACAAGGCCGTGATCCTGGGCCTGGCTGGCCACGACCCCGAGACCGTGGACGTAGAGGCCATACCCGCCTTGCTGCAGTCCATGCGCAGCCAGGCACGGCTGCGTTTCGTGCAGGGCTCCATCAGCCATGAGTGGGGCTTTACAGAGGCGCAGGACCTGGTGTTCAACCGGCGCACCGCCCTGCCCTTTCATGCCAACGGCATGAGCCTGACAGCCTGGGCGGCAGACGGGCAGGAGCTGTGCACGCGGCGCTACTACTCGGTGGGGGGTGGTTTTGTCGTCAGCGAGGAACTGGCGGCCGACGGCACCCGTCACGCCCGTGTGGCACCGGACACCACGGTGCTGCCCCACCCCTTTCACAGCGGGCAGGACCTCTTGGACATCACAGCCGCACAGGGCCTGTCGATTTCCGAGCTGATGCGGCGCAATGAGTGCCATTGGCAAAGCGCGCCAGCGGTAGACGCCGGCCTGGACCGCATTTGGCAGGCCATGGTCGACTGTGTGGAACGGGGCTGCCGGACAGAGGGCGTCCTGCCTGGCGGCTTCAAGGTGGCGCGCCGCGCCGCCGCGTGGCACCGCGCACTGGTGAACCAACAGCCACAGGCGCTGCAGGACCCCTTGCTGGTGATGGACTGGGTGAACCTCTTTGCACTGGCCGTCAACGAAGAGAACGCCGCCGGTGGCCGCGTGGTGACCGCGCCCACCAACGGCGCGGCCGGCATCATCCCGGCGGTGCTGCACTACTACGACCGCTTCGTGCCGGGCGCCAGCGCGCAGGGCCGGCGCAACTTCCTGTTGACCGCTGGGGCCATCGGCATCCTGTACAAGGAAAACGCGAGCATCAGCGGCGCCGAAGTGGGCTGCCAGGGTGAAGTGGGCGTGGCCTGCTCGATGGCTGCAGGCGCCCTGTGCGAGGTCATGGGCGGCAGCCCTGCCCAAGTGGAGAATGCGGCCGAAATTGGGATGGAACACCACTTGGGCTTGACCTGTGATCCGGTGGGTGGCCTGGTTCAGATCCCCTGCATCGAGCGCAATGCGATTGCCGCCGTCAAGGCCATCAACGCCGCACGCATGGCGCTGCGTGGGGACGGAACCCACAAGGTGAGCCTGGACAAGGTGATCCGCACCATGCGGGAAACCGGCGCCGATATGAAGACCCAGTACAAGGAAACCGCGCGCGGCGGCCTGGCGGTGAACGTGGTGGAGTGCTGAGGCCCCGCCCTAGGCTGCGGGCGCTTGTGTTGCAGCGTGCACCTCGAGCACCTCACGCACCTCTTCCACCGCCTGTAGGCTCAGGGCCACCAGGGCCGCCTTCTTCAGGGAAGCCCGTGCACGCAGCCGCACATCGCGCCCTGGCTCAATTACCAAGCGGCAGTGGTACTCCAGGGTCTCCGTGTCGCCGGGGGTGCTGCCGGCAATGGTGCGGGTCCACTGACGGGATCCATCCACTTCCAAGCTCAAGCCCAGTTCTGCCTGGCGCGCGGCGTCGGGCAGGCGGGCCAGCAGTTGCACATCCACGTCGAAGGTACGGGTGCGGTCCAAGGCGCCAGGAATGGTCAACTGAGCCACGTTGCTGTCACGCAGGCACACGTCCCAACGCTCGGGCGTGGGCAGGCCTGCGGCGGCCTTGATACCAGGGGTGTGCGTGTGCATCGCGGCAGTGTCCCCGAAATGGTGCGGGTGGTAGAATGCTCGGGTTTGTACGCACCTGACCTCGTTGAAGGTCATGCCGCGGCCCCGTGGGCGCCAGCCGTCTGCATCACACCACTAGAACACGCGGAGCGAGGACCCCATGGCCAAGGAAGAGCTGATTGAAATGCGCGGCGTCGTTGACGAGATGCTGCCCGACTCGCGGTTTCGCGTCACCCTGGACAACGCGCACCAGGTGATCGCCTACACCGGCGGCAAGATGCGCAAGCACAGCATCCGCATCCTGCCGGGCGACAAGGTGACCCTGGAAATGTCGCCCTACGACCTCACCAAGGGGCGCATCACCTTCCGCCACATCGAAAACCAGGCGCCCCGCGCGGCTGGCGCACCAGCCTTCAAACGCAAGCGCTGACGTGCAAAGCGGCACCCACCGCCCCGCCGTTGCCGCAGCCTTCTTCGGCAACCTGGTGGTGGGGTGTGGCGTGCTGGTGGTGCCGGGCATGCTGGACTTGCTGGCCCGCGACCTCTCCGTATCGGTCCCCATCGCCGGCGGTCTGCTGAGCCTGGCAGCCCTCGTCATGTGCGTGGGCGCGCCGCTGATGGCCGCCCTCACCTCGAAATTCGACCGGCGCAAGCTGCTGGTGGGTGCGCTTGTGACATTGGCCGTGGGCCATCTGGCCTGCGCCCTGGCACCCGACTTTGAAACCCTGTTCTGGCTGCGCCCCTTGTCGGTGTTGGGCGCGGCGGTGTTCACCCCACAGGTGGCCGCCACCCTCACGATGATGGTGCCCGCCGAGCAACGGGCCACCGCCGTCACGAGTGCCTTCATGGGCTGGTCGGTGGCGTCGGTCTTGGGCATGCCCGTGGGCAATGTGCTGGCCGACCTGCTGAGCTGGCG
>JACCED010399472.1_pt1 | contig 27368 bp, 24 predicted proteins | sample 7455021 | NCBI WGS metagenome assembly JACCED01 (sample SAMN15323456, study PRJNA562643) | freshwater metagenome | isolation source: river surface water | place: USA:Blue River Watershed | collected 2017-08-19 | reverse complement strand
CTGCCAGGTCCCCATTCGTCAACGGGCAGTGCCACTGCATCGCGTCCGAACCCCTCCTGCGTGACAAAGGCCTCGGCGGCGTTGACCAGCTCTTCGAGGTTTTCGATGCGGTCCGCACCCTCCTTGTCGGTCCGGTAGAACTCCAACAGCCCCGAATCGTGCAGCACCTGTTCGATGATTTCGCGCAGGGTCAGGCCACGGGTGGCCTCACGAAGGCGGTCCACGATCTGCAAAAAGGCGGCCAGCTTGGTGCCCGCTGAGCCACCCACAGCGCCCACCGACTGTGCCAGGCTGCGCCCGCTGGCACGCGCCACGTCCTGCAGCTGCTCAACGGTGCGCGCGCCGATGCCGCGCGCCGGAAAGTTCACCACACGCAAGAAGCACGTATCGTCGTAGGGGTTCTCAAGCAACCGCTGGTAGGCCAAGGCATGCTTGACCTCGGCTCGCTCGAAGAAGCGCAGGCCGCCGTACACCCGGTAGGGCACACCGGCGTTGAAGAGTGCGCTTTCCATGACGCGGCTTTGCGCGTTGCTGCGGTACAGGATGGCGATTTCGCGCCGGTCGGTCCCAGCGCGGTGCAGCTGGCCAATCTCCTCCAATACCCATTGGGCCTCGGCATAGTCACTCGTGGCTTCATGCACCCGAATGGGTTCACCAGGGCCGGCATCGGTGCGCAGGTTCTTGCCCAGGCGTCGTTCATTGTGCGCAATCAGCTCGTTGGCTGCGTCCAAGATATGGCCCATGCTGCGGTAGTTCTGCTCAAGCTTGATCACCTGCTCGACACGGAACTCGCGCTCGAAGTCGCGCATATTGCCCACTTGCGCGCCTCGAAAGGCGTAGATGCTTTGGTCATCGTCGCCCACGGCAAACACCCCCTGCGCGCCGTAGGCCGCGCCATCGGCTGAGGACTCCCCGGGCAAGGGCGCAAACATCTTCAGCCAGGCGTACTGCAGCCGGTTGGTGTCTTGAAACTCGTCCACCAGGATGTGGCGAAAGCGGCGGCGATAGTGCTCACGGATGGCGGGCTGGTCGCGCATGATCTCCACCGTGCGCAGCATGAGCTCGGCAAAGTCCACCACGCCCTCACGCGCACACTGGTCTTCATAGGCCCGGTAAATATCGGCCAGCTTCTGCGTGTGTGCGTCGCGTATCTCGACATCACCAGGGCGCAACCCGTCTTCCTTGCTGGCCGCAATGAACCAGGACACCTGCTTGGGCACGCAGCGCTCCTCGTCGAGGTTCATCGCCTTGATCACCCGCTTGACGGCCGAAACCGTGTCGGAAGCGTCCAGGATCTGGAAGCTTTGCGGCAATCCCGCAGCTTTCCAGTGCGCCCGCAGGAATCGGTTGCACAGCCCGTGAAAAGTACCAATCCACATGCCGCGCACGTTCACCGGCAGCATGGCCGACAAACGCGTGAGCATCTCCTTGGCGGCCTTGTTGGTGAAGGTCACCGCCATCACCCCGCCGGGCGAGACCTGCCCGGTCTGCATCAGCCAGGCGATGCGCGTGGTCAGCACCCGGGTTTTGCCAGAGCCCGCCCCGGCCAAGATCAGCGAGGGCTGTGCCGGCAGGGTGACCGCCGCGAGTTGCTCGGGGTTGAGGTGGTGCAGCAAAGGGTCAGCGGCCATGGTGTGCGCTTCGAAGGACCAGCAGGGTTTGGGTTATGGGGCCGCCGGGATTGGTGCCCATCAAGTCCACATCAAGGCACCATCAGACCCGTCCACTCGGGGCCGTCGCGCAGCAGCGGGCTGCGTCCGGTACGGCCCAACAGCGGCTGCTGGTCGGGGCCCGAGGCCGCGGGGCAGCCCTGCCCGCTGGCGTGGCGGATGGCCGCTGCGGTCAGGGGTTCGGTGGTGTCTTCCATGGCCTTGGTGAAGTCTTCGGCGACCCGACAGGTGGCGGCAAACCCGCTGTAGTAGCCGCCCTCCCCTTTGGCATTGACCGAGTCGAAGTTGACGAGGCTGTAGGTGAGGCCGCAGTGCTCGCGTGGACGGAAACCCACGGGCTTGCCGCAGGTGGTGGAGCCGATCTGCACGACCTCGATGCCCACGCCACGCAGCCCGGCGATCAGCTGTTCGCTGGCCGAGCAGGTGCGCAGGCCCGACAGCACATACACGCGCTTCACGCCAGGCCAAGACACGGGCGTGCCGAACCGAAACGTGCTGTTGGAGGCCTGCAGCTGTGCGTTGTTGCGCAGTACGGCATACACCTGCCCATCGGCCTTGGTGCCCGCGGCCATGGACGCGATGCGACCACCCACAGCCACCGAGCCGCCGCCGTTGTATCGCAGGTCGAACACGACCTCGGTGACGCCTTGCTCGCGGAACTGTTGGAAGTGCGCCTGCAGATCGGGCTCGGCCAGGGTGATCATGGAATTGAAACGCACCAGGCCCATGCGCCGTCCATCGGGCAGGCTGATCACCCTGCCCAGGCGTACCGGCACCACATCGTGCACCGAGGCGCTCAGGCGCACGGTGCGCCGCAGGCCATCACGCTCCACCTCCAACACCAGTTCCTGCCCAGCCTGCTGGGGCGTGAGCATGGAAAAGTCAAAACGGGCAATGGCGTCTTCCACCGTGGTGTCGTTCAGGCGGTGCACGCGGTCACCGCGCCGCAGGCCCGCTGTGCCTGCAGGCGACCCCGGCGTGACGTCACGGATGTACAGGGGCAGGTCGGGTCGTCCTTGCACCTCTTGCCCGGCCACTGCCAGGCCGTAGGCCAGGGTCTTGCCCTCGCCATAAAACTGGCTGTAGGCCTCGGTGGTCTGGTAGCCGCTGAAGCGATCGGCCGGAATCCGCTCGTTGCCCTTGAACAGCGAGGCCGAAAAGTAGGCGCGCAGGCCCTGCTCGGGCGCCGGGTCCACAGGCGCGGTGAGGTCGTTGTAGAAGTACTGGGTCTTGAACTGATCAGCCAGAAAGCTGCGCCGGTCGAGCAGGGTGCAGCCTGGTGTCTCCGGTAATCCCGACAGCGGGTCAGGCGCGGCTTCGCTCTGGGAAGCGGGTGCAGTACCCGACCCGCCGCCGCAGGCGCTGAGCAAAAGGCCCAGGGCCGCCAGCGACAGCATGGCCCGCACGCGAAGTAAGTGGTGTGTCATGCCCGAGATGGTCTAGAAAGGCCTGGTTGAACCCTGCCCGATCCAGCGCCGGACAAGGCCTCCAGGACCACCCGCCAAGTTACCACAACCTACAATCATGCTTCGCATCAGGCCCTGTTCCAGCCCAGGCGATTCTGACCAAATGCCCAACCCAGTAGGGCCCTTCACCTTGACGATTTCCGCATGACCGAGCTCGCCAAATCCTTTGAACCAGCGGCCATCGAGGCGCGCTGGGCCCCGCTGTGGGAACAGCAGGGCACCTACCGCCCCAGCACCGACCCGGCCAAGCCCTCGTTCTGCGTTCAGCTGCCCCCGCCGAATGTGACCGGCACCCTGCACATGGGGCATGCCTTCAACCAGACCATCATGGACGCCCTGACGCGCGTGCACCGCATGCGTGGGCACAACACCCTGTGGGTACCCGGCACCGACCACGCCGGCATTGCCACCCAGATCGTGGTGGAGCGCCAGCTGGAACAACAGGGCACGAACCGGCACGAGTTGGGCCGCAAGAACTTCGTGGCGCGGGTCTGGGAGTGGAAAGAGCAAAGCGGCTCCACCATCACGCGCCAGATGCGCCGCATGGGCGCCAGCGTGAGCTGGGACCACGAGTACTTCACGATGGACGACAAGCTCTCGCGCGTGGTCACGGAAACCTTCGTGCGTCTGTATGAAGAGGGCCTGATTTACCGAGGCAAACGCCTGGTGAGCTGGGACCCGGTCCTGAAGTCCGCGGTATCGGACCTGGAAGTGGAAAGCGAAGAGGAAGACGGCTCACTGTGGCACATCCGTTACCCCGTGGAAGGCAGCTCGGCCAGTGTGGTGGTGGCCACCACACGGCCCGAAACCATGCTGGGCGACACCGCGGTGATGGTGCACCCTGAGGACGAGCGCTACGCAGCCTTGATTGGGCAGCAGGTGCGCCTGCCCATCACCGGGCGCCTGGTACCTGTGATTGCCGATGCGTATGTCGACCGCGAATTCGGCACCGGCGTGGTCAAGGTCACCCCCGCCCACGACACCAACGACTACGCGGTGGCGCAGCGCCACGCACTGCCCATGATCACCATCTTCGACCTGTCGGCCCAGGTGGTGCAGCACCTGCAAGACATCCCCGAAGAGCTGCGGGGTCTGGACCGATTCGAAGCGCGCAAGCGCATCGTGGCGCAATTGGAGGCGCAAGGCCTGTTGGTGGAGGTGAAGAAGCACCGGCTGATGGTGCCCCGTTGTGCGCGCACGGGGCAGGTGATTGAGCCGATGCTCACGGACCAGTGGTTCGTGGCCATGACCAAACCCGGCGCCAACGGCAAGTCCATCGCCCAGGAAGCCATCGAGGTGGTGCAAAACGGCCAGGTCCGCTTCGTGCCGGAGCAGTGGGTCAACACCTATAACCAGTGGATGAAGAACATCCAGGACTGGTGTATCAGCCGTCAGCTGTGGTGGGGCCACCAGATTCCGGCCTGGTACGGCAGCAACGGTGAGCTGTTCGTGGCGCGAAACGAAGAACAGGCGCGTGCACAGGCCGCCGCCGCCGGCTACAGCGGCGCGTTGGAGCGTGACCCCGACGTGCTGGACACCTGGTACTCCTCGGCCCTGGTGCCCTTCTCAACCCTGGGCTGGCCCGACAAGACCATCGAGCAGTCGCTCTTCCTGCCCTCGTCGGTGCTCGTCACGGGCTACGACATCATCTTCTTCTGGGTGGCCCGGATGATCATGATGACCCAGCATTTCACTGGTCAGGTTCCGTTCAAGGATGTCTACATCCACGGCCTGGTGTTGGATGCCCAGGGCAAGAAGATGAGCAAGAGCGAGGGCAATGTGCTGGACCCCGTGGATCTCATCGACGGGATCGAGCTGGCCCCGCTGCTGGACAAGCGCACCCAAGGCCTGCGAAAGCCCGAAACCGCGCCCAAGGTGCGCAAAGCCACCGAAAAGGAGTTCCCGCAGGGCATCCCGGCCTATGGTGCTGACGCCCTGCGGTTCACCTTTGCAGCCATGGCCAGCCTGGGCCGGAGCGTGAACTTCGACTCCAAGCGCTGCGAGGGCTACCGCAACTTCTGCAACAAGCTGTGGAACGCCACGCGCTTTGTGCTGATGAACTGCGAAGGCCAGGACTGCGGCTTGAAGGAACACAGCAAGGCCGAATGCGCTGCGCCCGTGTATGAAAACGGGACCCTCGTGAAGGCGGCGGGGCCGTTTCACCAGTACCTCGTGTTCTCACAGGCCGACCGCTGGATCACCAGCGAACTGCAGCGCGTGGAACACGCCGTGGCCGAAGGATTTGCGCAGTACAGGCTGGACCAAGTCGCCAATGCGATCTACGGCTTTGTGTGGGACGAGTACTGCGACTGGTACTTGGAGATTGCCAAGGTTCAGCTGGCCAGCGGCGATGAAGCCCAACAGCGCGCCACACGCCGCACCCTGATTCGGGTGCTGGAAACCGTGCTGCGCCTGCTGCACCCCATCACCCCCTTCATCACGGCCGAGCTGTGGGACACGGTGGCCGTGGTGGCCGGCCGCAAGGCAGCCGACAGTGCCCAGACTCTGGCCACCGCACCCTACCCCGTGGCCCAACTGGAACGCGTCGATGCCCAGGCCGATGCCTGGATGGCACACCTCAAGGCGGTGGTGGGCGCGTGCCGCTCGCTGCGCAGCGAGATGGGGCTGTCCCCGGCCGAGCGCGTGCCGCTGTTGGTGCACGGCGAAGTTGCCTTCGTGGAACAGGCCGCTGCGGCCATCAAGGCGCTGGCCAAGCTGTCTGCCGTCGAACCCTACACCGAAGAGGCCGCCTTCAACGAGGCCAGCCGCACCGCACCGGTGTTGGTGGTGGGCGCGCTGCGCCTGGCCCTGAAGGTGGAGGTGGATGTGGCTGCCGAGACGGCACGGCTGGACAAGGAAATCGCCCGGCTCCAAGGTGAAATCACCAAGGCCCAGGGCAAGCTGGCCAGCGAGAGCTTCGTGGCCCGTGCGCCGGCCGCCGTGGTGGAACAAGAACGCCAGCGGGTGGCCGACTTCAGCCTGACCCTACAACGGGTTCAGGAGCAGCGCGCGCGCCTGGCTTGAAGCAGCAGCCGCCGTTCATCACCCCAGCCCCTACACACCCCAAAGGCCCACATGAGCGCGTCCATGCCCATCAAGAAAGCCATCTTTCCCGTTGCCGGGCTGGGTACGCGGTTTCTGCCGGCCACCAAGGCGCAGCCCAAGGAAATGCTGCCCGTGGTGGACAAGCCCCTGATTCAGTACGCGGTCGAGGAGGCCTATGCCGCTGGCGTACGGGAGATGATCTTCGTAACGGGGCGCCACAAGCGGCCCATCGAAGACCACTTCGACTTGACCTACGAGTTGGAAGTGGCACTCGAGCAGGCGGGCAAGGAAGAACTGCTGGCCGTGGTGCGCAGTGTCAAACCCGAGGACATGGAGTGCGTGTATGTGCGGCAGGCCCAAGCGCTGGGCCTGGGGCATGCCGTCTTGTGCGGGCAGCGCCTGGTGGGGCAAGAACCCTTTGCGGTGCTCCTGGCCGATGACCTCATGGTGGGCCAGCCTCCCGTCCTGGCGCAAATGGTGGAGCAGTTTCACGAGTGGCGCGCCAGCATCCTGGCTGTTCAAGAGGTGCCCTCCGAACACACGCGCCGCTACGGCATCGTGGGAGGGGTGGCCGTCCACGATCGGCTGGTGGAAGTCCAACGCATCGTGGAAAAGCCTGCGCCGCAAGACGCACCGTCCAACCTGGGTGTCGCCGGGCGCTACATCCTCACGCCCGGCGTGTTCGACGAAATCGCTCGCCAGCCGCGCGGCGTGGGTGGCGAGATCCAGCTCACCGACGGCATCGCCGGCCTGCTGCGCCGCGAGAAGGTCTTCGCCTACCGATACGAGGGCAAGCGCTACGACTGCGGCAGCAAAGAAGGCTTTCTGCAAGCCAATGTGGAATTGGCCCTGCAGCACCCCACCTTGGGCACAGGGTTTCGGGACTACCTGGCGCAGATCAAGCTATAGGCGCGCCACACGCCTTCAGGCCGCGCCAGCCCCAGGGCTCAACGCCGGCGCAGGACGATGGTGAACTCGTCGCCGCTGGCAACCTGCTCCAGCAGTTCGTTGCCGGTTTGCTTGGCGAAGGCTTGAAAGTCGCGCATGGAACCCGGATCCGTGGCGATGATCTTGAGGGTTTGGCCCGCGCTCATTTCGGCCAAGGTCTTTTTGGCCTTGAGGATGGGCAAGGGGCAGTTCAGCCCTCGGGTGTCCAGTTCTCGCGTGATGTCCATGATCGTTCAATCGGTTGGTTCTGAATTGTAGGTGGGCACGCCGCTTCAGGCCGGGAACACACCGGTCGACAGGTAGCGGTCGCCGCGGTCGCACACGATAAAAACGATGGTGGCGTTTTCCACGCGGCGCGACAGTTCCAGGGCCACCCAGCAGGCCCCTGCTGCCGAGATCCCGGCAAACAGGCCTTCCTCGCGTGCCAGGCGGCGCGCCATCTCCTCGGCGTCGGCCTGGCTGACCAGCACCAGCTCGTCCACGGCAGACGGGTCGTAGATGCGCGGCAGGTACTCCTGGGGCCACTTTCGGATGCCCGGAATGCGCGATCCTTCGCTCGGTTGGGCCCCGATGATGCGCACCTGCGGGTTACGCTGCCTGAGGTAGCGGCTGACACCGGTGATGGTGCCGGTGGTGCCCATGGCGCTCACAAAATGGGTCACCCGTCCTTCGGTGTCCTGCCAAATCTCAGGCCCCGTGGTCTCGAAGTGCACGCGCGGGTTGTCCGCGTTGGCGAACTGGTCGAGCACCAAGCCCTTGCCTTGGCGCTGCAGCTCATCGGCCAGGTCACGCGCCGCCTCCATGCCGCCGGCCTTGGGGGTGAGGATCAGCTCGGCGCCAAAAGCCTTCATCGTCTGCGCGCGCTCAATCGACAGGTCCTCGGGCATGATCAACACCATCCGATAACCGCGGATGGCCGCCGCCATGGCCAAGGCGATGCCGGTGTTGCCGGAGGTCGCCTCGATCAGGGTGTCGCCAGGCTTGATGTCACCACGCTCTTCGGCGCGCCGAATCATGCTCATGGCCGGCCGGTCCTTGACCGAGCCCGCGGGATTGTTTCCCTCCAGCTTGCCCAGGATCACATTGCCCCTGGCCTGCGCCTCTTGGGCGCCCAAACGCTGCAGCCGCACCAGGGGCGTGGCGCCGATCACTTCTTCCAGGGTCTTGTAGCGGCTCATGGCTTCTCCTGCCCGGATTTTCGCAGGCCTGGGCCCATCGCGCAGCGCAGGGCCTCAAGCCCGGCCCGGCAGTGCCATAATGGTGGGCTGTCCTGCCCGCGTGACGAAATCGGTAGACGTAGCGGATTCAAAATCCGCCGCCGCAAGGCGTGCCAGTTCGAGTCTGGCCGCGGGCACCACCCTTGTGCAGGTGCGGGGCTTCCAGCCCCCGGTGGCGTAGACTTGTTCCATGCCCCCCATCCCCGCCGCCACCAAGGCCCTGATGCTGTTGTGCGTGGGCCTGTTCTGCGCGCAGCGGCTGCTACCCCCCTGGTTTGAAACCTTCTTCGCCTTGTGGCCGCCCGGCAGTGGCCATTTCGGGCCCTGGCAGCTCTTGAGCTATGGCCTGCTGCACGGCGACCCGGCGCATCTGTTCTTCAACATGCTCGGGCTGTGGATGTTCGGCAGTGAAATCGAACGCCTGTGGGGCCACAAGCGCTACCTGCAGTTCATCGTGGCCAGCGTGCTGTCGGCGGCCATCGTGCAACTGCTGTGGGGTGTCCTCACCGCCCACAACCAGCCCACCGTGGGGGCCTCGGGCGCACTGTTCGGTCTGTTGCTGGCCTTCGGCATGATGTTCCCCAACCGCATCATCATGCCCCTGTTCCCCCCCATACCGATGAAGGCCAAGGTTTTTGTGGCCGTGTTTGGTGGGCTGGAGCTGCTCTTCGGCCTGGGCGGATCATCAGGCGTGGCCCACTTTGCCCACTTGGGCGGCATGCTGGGCGGCTTTCTGATGATTCAGTACTGGCGCGGCCGCGCGCCCTTCAACCGGCCTCGGCGCTAGCCAGGGCCTGCTCCACCGTCGGGTAACGCAGCCGCACGCCCAGCTCCTGCTGCAGGCGCTGGCTGACCAAGCGGCGCGATTCGCCCCAGAACGACAGCTGCATCGGCGACAACTGCACGCGGGCCTGGGCCCAGCTGATGCGTGGCGGTCGTGGCAAGCCACAGCGATCGGCCACCAGGTCATAGTGCTCGCCCGTGCGCAGTTGCCCCTCGTCCCCCGCGTTGTAGGCCCTCTGGGGCAGCCCGTGGTGCAGGGCCGCCAGGGCGATGCGGGCCAGGTCATCGGCGTGGATGTGGTTGGTGTAGCCGTCTTCTTCGGGCAGCAGTGAGGGGCTGGCGCGGCGGACGCGCTCGCGCGGATCGCCGCCCACACGGTCCAGCGCGTAGATGCCCGGCACGCGCAACACGGTGCTGCAGCAGCCGCTGTGCCGGGCCCAGCGGCGCACGCGCTGCTCGGCATCTACACGCCGCTGGGCGCGGTCGGTTTGGGGGTTCACGGCTCGGGTCTCGGGCACCCACTGGCCCTGGCAATCGCCATACACCCCGGTGGTGCCCATGTAAACCAGACGCTGCGGCGCGCGGCGCCGGGACAAGGCCTGCAACAGCTTGGCAGTGCGCGGGTCGCTGCGCCCCTGAAGGGGCGGCGGCGCCAGGTGCAGCACCGCATCGGCCACGCCGGCCAAGCGCCCCAGGGTGGCCGCGTCATCGAGGTTGCCCAGCACGGGCACCGCGCCGGCGGCGCGCAATTCGGCACGGCGCTCAGCGGTGGAGGTCAAGGCCAGCACACGCCACGGCGACCCCCGATGGCGCAGTTCGCGCAGCACCCGCAGCCCGACATCGCCGCAGCCCACGATCAACAGGGTTGGTTTGCGCCTCATGGGCCACATGATGGCACGGCACGGCAAAATCCACGGCATGAGCTACAAGATCGACATCCAACCCGCTGGCCTGCAGTTCCAGGTCGAGCGCGACCAAGCCATCCTGCCGGCAGCCATTGCGGCGGGCATCGGCCTGCCCTACGGTTGCCGCGACGGCGCCTGCGGTTCCTGCAAGAGCAAGCTGGTCAGCGGGCGGGTGGTTCACGGCGCCCATCAGCTGAAAGCCCTGTCAGTGCAAGAGGAAGAGGCCGGGATGATCCTGACCTGCTGCGCCACCCCGCAAAGCGACTGCGTGATCGAGTCGCGCAGCGTGGCCGCCGCCGGCGAGTTTCCGATCATCAAGATGCCGGTGCGCGTGGCCTCGATGCACAAGGCAGCCCCCGACGTGATGGTGGTGCGGCTGCAGCTGCCGGCCAATGCCAGCTTCCAGTACAAGGCCGGCCAATACGTCGAGTTCCTGCTGCGCGACGGCAAGCGTCGGGCCTACAGCATGGCCAATGCGCCGCACCTCAAGGGCGACCCGCCCCAAATCGAGCTGCACATCCGCCACATGCCCGGCGGCGTGTTCACCGATGCCTTGTTCAGCACCGTCAAGGAAAAGGACATCCTGCGCGTGGAGGGCCCCTACGGTTCTTTCTGGCTGCGCGAAGACGTGCGCAAGCCCATCGTGCTCTTGGCATCGGGTACCGGCTTCGCACCCATCAAGGCCTTGATCGAACAGATGCAGCTCAAGCAGGACATGCGGCCGGTCACCTTGTATTGGGGCTGCCGACAAGCGCGCGACCTCTACCTGCACGAATGGGCCGAGCAGGCGGCCTCGCAACTGCCACAGCTGCGCTACGTGCCCGTGCTCAGCGAACCCGACAGCGCCTGGCGCGGACGAACCGGCTTCGTGCACCAGGCGGTGATGGCCGACATGCCCGACCTCTCGGGCCACGAGGTGTACGCCTGCGGCGCTCCGGTGATGGTGGAGGCAGCCAAGCGCGACTTTCAGGCGCAGTGCGGCCTGCCCGAAGAAGCCTTCTACGCCGACTCCTTCACCTCCGAAGCCGACAAGGCCTAAGCGTCCGGCGCGCGGGCTTCAGCCCCCGCCGGTTTGGTCTCTCTCCAGGGCGGCCTGGTCCAAGCTGCGCAGCCACTGCAGCTTTTCGCGCAGCTGAATCTCCAGGCCACGGTCTTGCGGCTGGTACCAATCCGGCGGCGTGACACCGTCGGGCATGCAGTCCATGCCCGCAGGATACGCATGGGGTTCGTCGTGCGCGTAACGGTACTGTGCGCCATAGCCCATCTGCTTTTGCAGTTTTGACGGCGCGTTGCGCAGGTGCAAGGGCACGGGCAAGGACCCGGTTTCACGCACAAAGGCCTTGGCCTGCTTCCACGCCGCGTAGGCCGCGTTGCTCTTGGCGGCCAGCGACAGGTAGACGGCGGCCTGTGCCATGGCCAGCTCCCCCTCGGGCAATCCCAGGCGGTCGACGGCCTCCGCCGCGTTGAGGGCCAACTGCAAGGCCCGCGGGTCGGCATTGCCGATGTCCTCGCTGGCAATGGCCACCATGCGGCGTGTCACCTGCCGCGGGTCCACACCGCCGTCGATCAGGCGCGCCATCCAGTACAGCGCCGCATTGGGCTGTGAGCTGCGCACGCTCTTGTGAAAGGCGCTGATCTGTTCGTAGTAGTGGTCACCGGCCCCATCGGCGCGCCGCAAACTCGGGCTGGTGCTGGACTGCACGAAGGCCAAGTCAATCACCGCAGCCGTTGACGCCTCAGAAAGTACCCCGGCATCCTGGCCCCCTGGGCCGAACAATCCCGCGGCATGCGCGGCCACCACCACCTGCTCCACCAGGTTCAGGAAACGGCGCCCATCGCCATCGGCATACGAGACCAACAGGGCCTGCGCCTCAGCGCTGAGTGTGCCGCCCGGCAAGCCCAGTGCCAGCAGGGCACGGGCGGTGAGCTGCGCAAAGTCTTGTGCTGTCAGGGGCTCCAGCGCGTACACCTGGGTGCGCGACAGCAGCGCATTGGTCACCTGCAGGCCCGGGTGTTCGGTGGTGCCGCCGATCAGCACCAGCAAGCCCGACTCCACATGCGGCAGCAGCGCATCTTGCTGCGGCTTGCTGAAGGCATGGATCTCGTCGATGAAGACCACGGTGCCACGGCCTTGGGCACCGCGCAGGGTTTGGGCGGCATCGATCACGGCGCGGATGTCCTTGATGCCCGCGCTCACCGCCGAGAGCACCAGGAACTGGCTGTTCGTGACCTGCGCGGCCAAGCGCGCCAGCGTGGTCTTGCCCACGCCGGGCGGTCCCCACAGGATGAAGGAATGCAGGCGGCCGGCCTCGAAGGCGCGCTGCAAGGGCCGCCCCGGACCGATGAGGTGCTGCTGGCCCACCACGTCGTGCAGGCGCTGGGGCCGCAGGCGTTCGGCCAGCGGGGGCAGCGGCGCGGTAGGGCTGGTCGCTTGGGTGGATGCCGGTGTGGCAGGTGCCTGCCCAGCCGGCTCGCTGTCGAACAAGCCGCTCACGGCTGAATCACGTCAGCGCCCTTGGGCACCGTGAACACCCATCGGTCGGCGGGCAAGGGCCGGTTGAGCTTGAGCTCACGGAACTGCAGCAAGGAACGCTGGCCCAGGCTGTCGGTGATGTCCACCGCGGCCAACTCGCCGTTGCGAAAACCAATGCGCAGGCTCTCAAACCCGCCGTCGGCCTGCTTGGGCACCGCCTTGACCCACTCCAAACCGTCTCGCGCCGGTTCGGCACTGAGCGTGAAGTCGCGCTCGATTTGAGCCCCAGCCAACAGCGCCGCGGGCGTGGCCGACAGCGCGCTGCTTTGCTTGCGCGAGATCACCTGGTTCAGGTCGGGGTCGTAGACCCACAGGCGTTGACCATCGGCCACGATGAGCTGTTCAAAGGGCGCGGTGTAGCTGAAACGAAAACGGTTGGGCCGCGAGAACTCGAAGGTGCCGCTGGACGTGCGCCGCCGGCTGCCGTCCGGCGTGGTCACCGTTTGGGTGAACTCGGCGCTTCCGGTGCGGGCATCGCGCACAAACGCCTGCAAAGCGGCCAGTGCGTCAGCCTGCGCCGCCAGTGGCACCCCCAACAGTGCAGCGGCCACCAGCAACGGGCGCAGACGGTCGATCAATGGGCGCATGGCCGCTAGTCCTCGCGCCGCGGCACGATGATGTCGCGGTTGCCGTTGGTGGCCATGGCCGAGACCAAGCCCGACTTCTCCATCTGCTCCAACAGCCGCGCGGCGCGGTTGTAGCCGATGCGCAGGTGGCGCTGAACCAGCGAAATCGAGGCGCGCTTGTGCTCGAGCACCACGGCCACGGCCTGGTCATACAAGGGGTCGCTCTCGCCATCGCTGGCGCCGCCCCCGGGCGCGCCGGGCTCGCCGCCCTCGCCTTCCAAGGTGCCGCCCTCCAGGATGCCCTCGATGTAGTTGGGCTCGCCTTGGGCCTTGAGGAACTCCACCACGCGGTGCACCTCGTCGTCGCTGACGAAGGCGCCGTGCACCCGAACCGGCAGGCCCGTGCCGCTGGGCATGTACAGCATGTCGCCCATGCCCAGCAGCGCCTCAGCGCCCATCTGGTCCAGGATGGTTCGGCTGTCGATCTTGCTGCTGACCTGAAAGCTCAGGCGGGTGGGAATATTGGCCTTGATCAAGCCGGTGATGACGTCCACGCTGGGCCGCTGTGTGGCCAGGATCAGATGGATGCCTGAGGCGCGCGCCTTTTGCGCCAAGCGGGCGATCAGCTCTTCGATCTTCTTGCCCACCACCATCATCAGGTCGGCCAGTTCGTCGATCACCACCACCACGAAGGGCAGACGCTCCAAGGGCTCGGGCTGCTCGGGAGTGAGTGAGAAGGGGTTGGGAATCTTCTCCTCGCGCGCGGCGGCTTCATCAATCTTCTTGTTGTAACCGGCCACATTGCGCACGCCCATCTTGCTCATGAGCTTGTAGCGGCGCTCCATTTCCCCGACGCACCAGTTCAGCGCGTTGCCCGCCTGCTTCATGTCGGTCACCACCGGGCACAACAGGTGCGGAATGCCTTCGTAGACGCTCATCTCCAGCATCTTGGGGTCGATGAGGATCAGCCGCACATCGCGCGCTTCGGCCTTGTAAAGCAGGCTCAGGATCATGGCGTTGATGCCCACCGACTTGCCCGAACCTGTGGTGCCGGCCACCAAGCAGTGCGGCATCTTGGCCAGGTCAGCCACCACGGGCTGGCCCACGATGTCCTTGCCCAGGCCCATGGTCAGGTGAGAGCCGGCATCGGCATACACCTGCGAGCCCAGAATCTCGGTCAGCTTGATGACCTGCCGCTTGGCATTGGGAAGCTCCAGGGCCATGGTTGTCTTGCCCGGAATGGTTTCCACCACCCGGATGCTGACCAAGGACAGCGAGCGCGCCAGGTCTTTGGCCAGGTTGACCACCTGCGAGCCCTTCACGCCCGTGGCCGGCTCGATCTCATAGCGCGTGATCACGGGCCCGGGCGAAGCGGCCACCACCTGCACCTCCACGCCGAAGTCCCGCAGCTTCTTTTCAATCAGCCGAGAGGTCATCTCCAAGGTGTCGGCCGAAACGGTCTCCTGGCGGCTGGGCGCGGAGTCCAACAAGTCCACCTGTGGCAGCTTGGTGTCGTGCAGTTCCTGGAACAGCGGTTTTTGGCGCTCCTTGGCCACCCGCGTGGACACCGGCACGTCCACCACCGTCGGCTCGATCACGATGGGCACGTGCTCCTCTTCTTCCAAGCGCCGCTCCACCTCCACCACTTCGGTGCGCTCGCGCAGGGCTTGCTCGCCCAAGCGCACGTCCTCAGCATGCTCACGCTGCGCCTGCCGCTGTTCGCGCAGGCCCTCCAGCCAGCCGCCGATCTGCTCGGCCAGTCGCAGCCAGGAAAAGGCAAAGGCCCAAGACACACCCAGCACCAAGAGGGCAATCCAGAACACGCCCGAGCCGTTGAAGCCGAGCCACTTCATGGACCAGGCCCCCAGGGCATAACCCAACACGCCACCGGCGTGGCCCGGCATGCCAGGCTCGGCTTGGTACAGGCGGGTCCACTCCAAGGCCGCACTGGACGTCAGCAGCAGCACCACGCCCACCAGCCGCCACACGGCCGGGCTCACCGGGTCCGCAGGCGCCGCATCCACCAGGCCCACGCCTTCGGGCGCCGAGGCGCCCCGCAAGCGCGAGGCCAGCAACGACAACCAGTGGCGCGCCACGATCAGTGGCAGCCACCAAACCGAGTAACCCAAGACGAACAGCGCCACATCGGAGAACCACGCACCGGCACGCCCAACCGCGTTGAGGGCATGCTCGTGAACGCCGCTCGTGGTGAAGCCGGGGTCGCCAGCGTGGTGGGTGGCCAGTGCCAACACGGCCAGCAGCCACAGCACGGCCGACAAGAACAGCCAGGTGGCCCGCGGCGGCCGCTCAGGCGATGGGGCCGGCTCAGCCGCACCGGCCCGGTTTCGGCGGTGGATGGGCGGGTCGGCCTCGCTGCCACGCGAGCGCCGATCACGCTCTGGGTTGGCGGTGATGGGCATGGTCATGCCCGCATTGTGGCGCGTCCGCAGCCGGCTAGGCACCCATGGCAGCGTCGCGAATCAGCAGGGACCCGTCAGGCTGGGCCTGCACGAAGCGGCGGTCTTCGAGGCCCTTCATCACACGGCTGACCATTTCGCGCGAGGCCCCCACGCGTTTGGCCATGTCTTGACGCGTCACCCGGTTGCGGATCACGCGCCCCTGCGGGCCGGGCTCGGACATGTCCAGCAAGGCGCGCGCCACCCGCCCGTAGACATCGAGCAAGGCCAGGGATTCGATCTGGCGGTCGGCCGCGCGCAGCCGCTGGACCAAACCCAGCATCATCGGGTAGGCCAGGTGTGATCGGTCGGGCAGGCACTTGGCGAAGGCCTCGCGGCCCAGCACCAGCACGTCGGTTTGCACCTCAGCCCGCACCGTGGCCGAGTGGGGCTGCCCGTCGATCAGGCTCATCTCCCCCACATAGTCCCCCCCACCGAGCATGGCCAGGATCACCTCACGCCCGTTACCGTCGGCAGCGGTCACCCGGGCTCGACCGTTGAGCAGGATGTACAAGGCATCAGGCTGGGTGCCCTGCTCCACGATGGTCTGGCCACGGCGAAACCGCTGTTTGAGAACCCCGTCGGCCACCTGTTGGGCCTGGGTGGGGCTCAGGCGTGAAAACAAGGGTACACGGCGGATCAGTTCCAGGTTGGTCAGCATCGACATGTGGGTTCCTCTGGCAAGCCCTGCATCCGAGTGGGCGGCGGGAATTGCACACCGAATTGAAGGAACCCGCCAACTGTTTCACCCTGCGTTAATCGCGCCAGGCTTGACCCTGCCGCGAAGCCCGGGCCAGGGCCCGTGAGAAAATCAAAACATGACTGCTTCCACCCAACACGCACAAGTTCTGATCCTGGGCTCAGGCCCGGCCGGCTACACCGCTGCCATCTACGCGGCGCGCGCCAACCTCAAACCCATGCTGGTGACCGGCCTGGCGCAAGGTGGCCAGCTGATGACAACCACTGAAGTCGACAACTGGCCGGCCGACGTGATGGGCGTGCAGGGGCCCGACCTGATGCAGCGCTTCCAGCAGCATGCCGAGCGCTTCAACACCCAAATCGTGTTCGACCACATCCACACCGTGGACCTGTCGCGCCGGCCCTTTGCCCTCACCGGCGACAGCGGCACCTACACCTGCGACGCCCTGATCATTGCCACGGGCGCCAGCGCCAAGTACCTGGGCCTGCCCAGCGAAACCGCCTTCATGGGCCGTGGCGTCAGTGGCTGTGCCACCTGCGACGGCTTCTTCTACCGGGGCCAAGAGGTGTGCGTGGTAGGCGGCGGCAACACCGCCGTGGAAGAAGCGCTGTACCTGTCCAACATCGCCAGCAAGGTGCACCTCATCCACCGCCGCGACAAGTTCCGCGCCGAGGCCATCATGGTGGACAAGCTGCACCAGAAAGTGGCCGAGGGCAAGATGGTGTTGCACGTGTGGAACACGCTCGAGGAGGTGCTCGGCGACGCCAGCGGCGTCACCGGGGTGCGCATCAAGAGCACGCAAGACGGCTCAACACAGGACCTGAAGCTGCAAGGCTGCTTCATCGCCATCGGCCATCAGCCCAACACCGACATCTTCAAGGGCCAGTTGGACATGAAGGACGGCTACCTGATCACACGATCGGGCCTGGCCGGCATGGCCACCATGACCAGCGTACCGGGCGTGTTTGCCGCCGGCGACGTGCAGGACCACGTGTACCGCCAGGCGATCACCAGCGCCGGTACCGGTTGCATGGCGGCCTTGGACGCCCAACGCTTTTTAGAACAGGAAGGCTGACCCCGGGCATGCCGGGCCTGCCCGGCGCCTCGGTGCCGCACTTGCCCAGGATCCGGGTTTTCCGCTATACTTGAAGGCTTTGCTGCGCGCCACATTCGTGGCCGCTTCGGGATACCGCCACCCTTATGGCGAGGTGAGGCCGCACGACAGTGTGGCTGTTTGACTCAAGTTTGGAGTGTCCACATGGCACGCGTGTGTGAAGTCACGGGCAAGAAGCCCATGGTGGGGAACAATGTTTCCCACGCCAACAACAAGACCAAGCGTCGTTTCCTGCCCAACCTGCAATACCGCCGGTTCTGGGTTGAAAGCGAGAACCGTTGGGTGCGCCTGCGCGTGTCCAATGCGGCGCTTCGCCTGATCGACAAGAAGGGCATCGACGTGGTGCTCGCCGACCTGCGCGCGCGCGGCCAGATCTAAGGAAAGGACACATCATGGCAACCAAAGGCGGCCGCGAAAAGATCAAGCTGGAGTCCTCTGCGGGCACCGGCCACTTCTACACCACCAACAAGAACAAGAAGACGACGCCCAACAAGCTCGAATTCATGAAGTTCGACCCCAAGGCGCGCAAGCACGTCCTGTACAAGGAAACGAAGCTGAAGTGATTCGGCTCTGGGGCGGGGGCTTGTCCCCTGCAGCCCTGGCGAACAGCGCCCTAGGAAAAATGCCCGCTCAATGAGCGGGCATTTTCTTTTTGGAAGGTCTCAGCCGCGGCTCAGATTCGCGCGGCCTTCACCCGCAGCGCCATCTCCTGCAGCGCCGCAATGCCGCTTTCCTCGGCTCGCTGGCACCAGGCCTGCAGGTCGCTGACCAGTTGCTCGCGCGACACATTGGTTCGGGTCCACAGTTGGCGCAGCTCTTCGCGCATGGCCACCAGCTTGGTCAGCACGGGGCTTGATGCCATGGCCACGGCCACTTGCGGCTTCACACCCTGGGGCACTTTTTCGTCGTCGCGCGGCAACCAGCGGTGTGCCATCAGCATCTGCGTCCAGCTGTCGCTGCCCTTGCGGCCCTGCTCCCGCAGGCGGTCCAACTCGGCGCCACACGCGCGCTTGAGGGCCGCTGCGTAATCGGCCATCACTTCATAGCGGTGGTGGATCAGTGCCTCCAGGGTTTTGCCATCGGCCTGCTCGCGCACAGCGCCCAGCTTGAGCACGGGTGCGGTCTTGCGCACCGTGGCTTGGCCCAGGGCCTGCAGGATGCGGATGTACAGCCAGCCGATGTCGAACTCGTGCGGCTTCACCGACAGCTTGGCCGACGTGGGGTAGGTGTGGTGGTTGTTGTGCAGTTCTTCGCCGCCGATGATGATGCCCCAGGGCGAGATGTTGGTGGAAGCATCCACCGCCTCGAAGTTACGGTAGCCCCACCAGTGGCCGATGCCGTTGATGATGCCGGCCGCCGTGATGGGGATCCACAACATTTGAACCGCCCACACGGCTCCCCCGATGGCGCCAAACAGCATCAGGTTGATGATCAGCATGAGCGAGACGCCCAGGGCGCTGTGGCGCGTGTAGAGGTTGCGCTCGATCCAATCATCGGGCGTGTTGTGCCCGTACTTGGACAGGGTTTCCTGTACCTTGGCTTCGGCCCGGTACAGCTCCGAGCCCTCGAGCAGCACCGTGCGGATGCCACGGGTCTGCGGGCTGTGGGGGTCTTCGTCGGTTTCGCACTTGGCGTGGTGCTTGCGGTGGATGGCCACCCACTCCTTGGTGACCATGCCGGTGGTCATCCACAGCCAAAAGCGGAAGAAATGAAACGGAACCGGCCCCAGGTCCAGCGCACGGTGCGCCTGCGAGCGGTGCAGGAAGATGGTGACCGAGGCGATCGTGATGTGGGTCACCACGAGGGTGTAGGCCACGATCTGCCACGCGCTGGCGCCGACCAAGCCGTCGGCCATCACGTTCACGAGTCCCATCCAGAGCTGATAAATGTCCATGAGCGGTCCAAAAAGCGACGCTCCTATTCTATCGCGCGGGGGTATTGCCCAACCGACGCTGCGCGGTGCCTGCGCGGCGCGGACGCCCAAACAGGCCCGGCGAGCGGGCGCCTGTGCTCAGGCGCGGCGGGTCAAGACGGCAGCGAAGAAGCCGTCGGTGCTGTGGCGCTGGGGCCACAAGCGCAGTTGCCCACCCTGGCACAAGGCCGCCGCTTCAGGCACTTTCAGCCGGGTCAGTTCGGCTGCAGCATCCAGGGCCTCAAAGCCGCTGTGGGCTTCCAGGAAGGCCTGTACCGTGGCTTCGTTCTCTTCGGGCAGCACGCTGCAGGTGGCGTACACCAAGCGGCCGCCGGGCTTGAGCAGCCGCGCCGCACTGGACAGGATGGCCTGCTGCAGGCCCGCCAACTCGGCCACCGACTCTGGCTTCTGGCGCCATTTCAGGTCGGGGTTGCGCCGCAGCGTGCCCAGGCCCGAACACGGGGCGTCCACCAGCACACGGTCGATCTTGCCGGCCAGGCGCTTGATGCGATCGTCGCGCTCATGCGCGATCTGCACCGGGTGCACATTGGAAAGGCCGCTGCGGGCCAGGCGCGGCTTGAGGGCGGCCAAGCGGTGGCCTGAGGTGTCAAAGGCATACAGGCGCCCGGTGTTGCGCATGGAAGCCCCCAGGGCCAGGGTTTTGCCACCCGCACCGGCGCAAAAGTCGACCACCATCTCACCGCGATGGGCGTCGGTGAGCAAGGCCAACAGTTGACTGCCCTCGTCCTGCACCTCCACATCGCCCCGCGTGAACACCTCCAGCCGGTTGAGGGCTGGCTTGCCCTGCAATCGCAAGCCCCAAGGGGAATAGGGGGTGGGGGTGCACGCAAAGCCAAGTGACTCAAACGCAGCCTGCACCGCCTCGCGTTTGGCTTTGAAGGTGTTGACGCGCAGGTCCAACGGCGCCGAGCCTTCCATGGCTTGCACAAAGGCCGCACACTCGTCGCCCAAGATGGCCTGCATGCGCTCCAAGAGCCACGGGGGCATGTTGGCCGTCACCCGCGTTGGCAAGCTGGCCAATGAAACCGCGCGAACCTGCTGCAGCCAATTCCACTCCACCTCGGTCACCGCAGCCTTGAGGTAGGCGTCACTGCCCTGCCAGGCCAACAGCACCAGGCGCCGCGCCAGGGGGCCCTGTCCCGACTGGGCCAAGTGCTGCAGCACCAAACGCTGGCGCAGCACGCGAAACGTGGTTTCGGCCAGGATGGCCCGGTCCTTGGCACCCAGGTCCTTGTGTTCACGAAAGAAGGCCGACACCTCGCGGTCGGCCGGGTGCACCAAGAGCAGCACACGCTGCAGCAGCTCAGTGGCCAAGTGGACCTGTTGTTTGGGGTGCATGTGGACGGCTCAGTAGGGTTAGGAGATGGGCTAAGGGTGTACGTGGTGGGCGCCGGGTGGGCGCGGCCCAAGGGGCCCTAGCGGGGCGCACCCTCGGGCAAGAACAGCGTTTGAGCGGCCGCGTGGCGGTGCTGCACGCGGCCCCCGTGGGTGAGCAGCTCGCCCCGAACATGCCAGCCCACCGCCAGGGGCAACAGGGCGTGTTCGGCCTGCAGCACCCGCTCGGCCAGGCCCTGTTCGGTGTCGTGTGCCAACACCGGCACCACCGCCTGCGCAATCACCGGGCCGTGGTCGAGTGTGGGCGTCACGTAGTGAACCGTGGCACCGGCCACCTTCACGCCGGCTTCCAAGGCCCTGCGGTGGGTGTTCAGGCCAGTAAAGGCTGGCAACAAGGAGGGGTGGACGTTGATCATGCGGCCTTCGTAGTGCTGCACGAACGCCGTTCCCAGCACGCGCATGAACCCGGCCAGCACGAGCAGATCCGGGCGATGCGCCTGGCAGGCCTGCAGGAGGGCCTCGTCAAAGGCCTCACGCGAGGCGTAGGCCTGATGGTCGACGACCTGGGTGGACAGGCCCTGCTCACGTGCCCAGGCCAGGCCCGCGGCTTGCGGGCGGTTGCTGATGACACCCACCACCTGCGCGGGCCAAGCCTGCGCGCGGGCGGCGCCAACCAAGGCGGCCAGGTTGCTGCCTCGGCCAGAAATGAGGACCAGGATGCGCATGCTCATGAGGGGGCCAAGGGGCGGCAGTGTACCGGCCAGGGCCTTGAGGCCCCTCCTACAATCTTCGAATGAGTCAACGCGTTCTGACCGGCATCACCACCACGGGCACGCCGCACCTGGGCAACTACGTGGGCGCCATTCGACCGGCCGTGGCTGCCAGCCGCGAAGCGGGCGTCGAGAGCTTCCTGTTTCTGGCCGACTACCACGCCCTGATCAAGTGCGACGACCCGGCCCGGGTGGCCCAGTCACGGCTGCAGATTGCCGCCACCTGGCTGGCCTGCGGCCTGGATCCGCAACGCGTGACCTTCTATCGCCAAAGCGACATCCCCGAGATTCCCGAGCTGAATTGGCTGCTGACCTGCGTCACCAGCAAGGGTCTGATGAACCGGGCCCATGCCTACAAGGCGGCCACGGATGCCAACCAGGCGCAGGGGGCAGAAGACGATGCCGGCGTCACCATGGGCCTGTTCTGCTACCCCGTGCTGATGGCCGCCGACATCTTGATGTTCAACGCGCACCGCGTGCCCGTGGGCCGTGACCAGGTGCAACACATCGAAATGGCGCGCGACATCGCCACCCGCTTCAACCACCTCTACGGCCAAGGGCGCGAGCTGTTCGTGCTGCCCCAGGCACAGGTCGATGAGGCCGTGGCCACCCTGCCCGGCTTGGATGGCCGCAAGATGAGCAAGAGCTACGACAACACCCTGCCCCTGTTTGAGGGCGGTGCACGTCAGCTGCGCGAGACGGTGGCGCGCATCGTCACCGATTCGCGGCTGCCCGGAGAGCCCAAGAACACCGAAGGCTCGGCCTTGGTGATGATCCATGACGCCGTGGCCACGGTCGAGCAGCGGGCGGCCTTTCACGCCGACCTGCAGGCCGGGCTGGGCTGGGGCGAAGCCAAGGCGCGCACCACCGCCGTGCTGGAAGCCCATCTGGCACCGATGCGCGAACGCTACGAAGCGCTGGTGGCGCGGCCCGATGAGCTCGAGGACATCTTGCTGCAAGGCGCGCGCAAGGCCCGAGCGCTGGCCACCCCGTTCCTGCAGTCCCTGCGTGAAGCGGTGGGCCTGGGACGCCTGGCCGGTTCGGGGTCGGTGGCAGCGCCCAAGGCTGCCCCCACGGCCCCCGAAAAGCTGCCCAGCTTCAAGCAGTACCGTGAAACCGATGGCCGCTTCTACTTCAAGCTGGCCACCCACGACGGCGCCGTGCTGCTGCAAAGCCAGGGCTTTGAAAGTGGGCGTGATGCCGGCCAGTGGGTCAAACGCATCCGAACCGAAGGGATGGCTGCGGCGCAAGCCGCACCCGTTGGCCTGGGGCCTGGTGTGGCCTGGCCGCAAGTGCAGGCCGCCCTGCAGGTGCTGCAGACCCACGACGCGCAGACGGCCGCAGCCGCCGCGCAAGCCTGAGCCTTGCACATGTTGGCGTTGGCGCGGGCGGCGCTTAGGACGGATTGAAGGCTCACGACCATGGCCGGCATCCACATCACCGACATCGAGGCCGCCATCAACTGGTGGCGTGAACGCTCGCCCTCGCCCGACGGCATCAGCGCGTGCGCACCCGTGCGCGCCTTGGCCGAAATCTACGCCTTGATGGTCTACCACCGCCAAGCCGAGTGCGATGAGGTGAGCATGCCCGCAAAGGCCAAACAGGCCTGGCTGGAGTGGTACGCCAGCACTCCGGACGCACCGTGCATTGCCATTTGCTCTACGAGCCAAGGCGACGATGTGTGCAAGGGCTGTGGCCGCACCTTCGACGAGGTGCAGCACTGGACCAGCATGAGCCCGGCGCAAAAGCGCAGCACCTGGCGCCGCATCACGATGGAGGGCACGGCCTGGCGGTTCAACCGCTATGCCGAGCGGGTCACGGCTGCGGGCGAGACGGCCCCGTGAGGGCACGCGCCCTGGCCTTCGGCCAAGACACCCAACAGATCGTCAAGCTGGCCTGGCCGGTGCTCGTGGGCCAGTTGGCCGTACTGGCCTTTGGCACCATCGACACGGTGTTGCTGGGGCGCCTGGGCTCGGTCGATTTGGCGGCTCTGGCGGTGGGCTCAGCGGCCTACATCACGGTGTTCGTGGGCCTGATGGGCGTGCTGCTGGCCATCGGGCCCATCGTGGGTCACCTCTATGGTGCGGGCCGCTTGGCCGAGGCCGGCCAGCAGTTCCACCAGGGTGTGTGGCTGGCCTTGGCACTGTCGGTCTTGGGCATCGGTGTGTTGGCCTTTCCCCAGCCCTTCTTGGCATTGGCCAAAGTCGAGGGCGAGGTCGAGCGCGGCATCCGCGGCTACATGGGCGCACTGGCCTTTGCACTGCCCGCAGCGCTGTTGTTCACCGTGTACCGGGGTTTCAATACGGCCATCTCACGACCCAAGGCGGTGATGAACCTGCAGCTGGGGGCGCTGGCGCTCAAGCTGCCGCTGTCTGTGGCCCTGGCCTGGGGGGTGCCGGCCTTGGGCTGGCCGGCCCTGGGGGTGGTGGGCTGCGGCCTGGCCACCGTGATCGTCATGTGGCTGCAGTGCGCAGCGGCTGCCTGGATTCTGCTGCGCGACCCGCACTACGCACCGTATGCGCTGGTGGGCCGTGGGCTGGATGCGCCCAATGGGGCGATGCTGCGCGCACAGCTGCGCCTGGGCCTGCCCATGGGGGCGGGCATCCTCATCGAAGTCACAGGCTTCACCTTCATGGCGATCTTTATCGCGCGCTTGGGCCCACTGCCCGTGGCCGGGCACCAGATCGCGGCCAACCTGGTGGCCATGCTCTTCATGATGCCGCTGGCCCTGGCCAATGCCACCAGCACCTTGGTGGCCCAGCGCTTGGGCGCGCAGGCACTGCAACAGGCGCGGCACCTGGCCTGGCACGGGGTGCTGTTGGCCTCGATGCTGGCGGTGCTGATGGGGGCACTGGTGTACGCCGGGCGCACGGCCGTGGCTGGCCTGTACACGCAAGACGCCGCGGTGGCCGCTGCGGCGCTGGTGCTGATGGCGTGGGTGGTGTGGTTTCACCTGGCCGATGCGCTGCAGACCATGGCCGCCCTGGTGCTGCGAGCCTACCGAGTGGCCACCTTGCCGGTGGTGGTGTATGCCGTGGCGCTGTGGGGCGTGGGCTTGGGCGGCGGCTACGCCCTGGCCTTTCGCGAGGTGACGCCCGCGTCTTGGCTGCCGTGGGCGGTGGGCGCCTCGGGCTTCTGGGCCAGTGCCACCATCGCTTTGTGGCTGGCAGCTGTGCTGCTCTTGCTGCTGTTGGCTTGGGTCATGAACCAGAAGCGGCGGGAGGAGTCGGCTCCTGCATCGGCACCGTCAGGATGAAGCAGCTGCCGCCGCCCGGGCGCGGCTGTACCTGAACGTCCCCGCCCAAGTGCTGGGCAATTTGCCGCACCAGGGCCAAGCCCAGCCCGACACCCCCTTCGCTCTCGGCGTGTCCAGGCAGACGGTAGAAGGGCTCGAAGATGCGTTGCGCCTCATGCGGCGGCACGCCCGGCCCGCGGTCCAAGACGCGCAACTCGGCCATGAGCCGGCCCTGTACCTGGGCGTGACGCAACTCACACTCCACCATGCCTTGTCCGTAGCGCCGGGCGTTTTCAAGCAGGTTGCGCACCGCGCGGCGCAGCAGCCGCTCCTCACCCCACACCGGGGTGACACCCTCGGCCACGGTGAGATCGGCCTGGCTGCGCGCCGCCTCTTCAGCCACGGTGGCCAAGAGGTCAACCGCATGGCCATGACCAGCAGGGCCTGGCGCCATGGCGCTGGGCTGCCCCACCTGCGCCTGCAGGCGGCTGGACAACAAGAGCTCTTCGATCAAGGCGTCCAACTCGCGCAGGTTGTGCTCGATTTCCTGGCGCAGGCGTTGGCGCACGGGCGTGTCGGCCGCGTCGGAGGCGTCGGTGTCTTGCAACAAGCCCAGCGCCACCTTCAAGCGCGCCAGCGGCGAGCGCAGTTCGTGTGACGCGTTGGCCACCAAGCGTGAATGGGACTGCACCAAGGATTCGATGCGGTCGGCCGCACGGTTGAAGGAAGCGGCCAACTGCGCGACTTCGTCGCGGCCCGAATCGTCTACCCGGTGGCCCAGTGAGCCACTGCCAAAGCGCTCCACGCCGCGCTGCAGGCCTTCCAGACGCCGAGTCAACCGCCTGACCAAAGGATAGGCGCCCAGCGCCACCGCCAGGAACAGTGCGGCCATCAAGGCGGCCAAGCCGCTGCCCGCACGCCAAAACTCCAGGGCAGGTAAAGGCCCAGGGCCGGGGCCTGGTCCGTGCCAAGCGCTTGGCCCGCGCAAGGGGCCTGCGCCCTGATCGCCACCGTCGGGCCCACCGCGGCGCTCACCGCCGGGCCGAGGGGCGCGCATCATCCACAGCGTGCGCCCGTCATCCAGCGCCAACGGCCACGGCGCGGGCCCTTGTCCATCGGCCTGGCGTCGCTCGAAGGCGGCGCTGGCGGCAATGCGCCGGCCCTGTGCATCGTCCAACGCCAAGGGCATGCGCAGGCGCTCGGCCCAAGCGCGCAGGGCCTCGGCCTGACGGCCACGGTCTTCATGGGCTTCTGGCAAGGCCTGCGCGATCAACTCGCCCAGCGCGCGAATCCGCTCGCCCCCACCGCCTTGCAACATCAGCCGCTCGCGTTCCTGCTCCACATGGCGCTGCGCCAACCAACCCGAACCCAGTGCGAACAGGGCCAGCACCACCACCACGGTCAGCCATACGCGCAGGTACAGCGACCTCACGTGCGCCCCCTGCGCGCAGGGCTGGACTCGGGTCCGTGCAGACCGTCGCCCGACGCCGAGCGGCGCGCCAGCAGGTAGCCCACCCCCCTCACGGTCAACAGGAGCTTGGGCGCGCGCGGGTCGTCTTCGATGACGGCGCGGATGCGGGACACGTGCACATCGATGGAGCGGTCATAGGCTTCCAAGCTGTGGCCGCGCAAGCTCTCCATGATCTGGTCGCGGCTGAGGACTCGGCCGGCCTGTCGGGCCAAGGCCAGCAGGATGTCGAACTGGTATCCCGTGAGCTCGCAAGGGTGCCCGCCACGGCGCACCGCGCGCGCGCCCACATCCAGCTCCAGCTCGCCCAGCCGGATCACCTCGGTGGGTGACGGGCCGGGCTGCGCACGGCGCAACAGTGCGCGGATGCGGGCCAGCAGTTCTCGGGGCTCAAAAGGTTTGGCCAGGTAGTCATCCGCCCCCAGCTCCAAGCCCAGGATGCGGTCGGCCGGGTCCCCCCGCGCGGTCAGCATGAGGATGGGCAGGCTGCTGGTGCGCGGGCTTTGGCGCCACTCTGCGGTCAGCGCCAAGCCATCCCCATCGGGCAGCATCACGTCCATCAGCACCATGTCCGGCGGGTGGCGCACCACCGCCAGGCGGGCCTGTGCCACCGTGGGTGCGTGGTCCACGGCAAACCCGGCTTGACCGAGATAGTCAGCGACCATCCCGGCCAGTCGGGCGTCGTCTTCAATCAGCAAGAGCCTGTGCATGCACGTCGTCGAAGTCCATCAGCTCAGCGCGGCGGTGGCCGCCGCGGCGTGACCAGTGCTCTGCCAGCAGCCGCCGCTGGTCGGCCTGCAGCACGGCACCGATGTCCACCATGGCCTGCACCATGCGCTTGCCAGCCACGTCGCGGCGGGCGGCCATGCGGGCGCGCTCGGCCTCCAGTGCTGCAGCGTCCACGCGGTCAGCCGTCCAGGCGGCCACCATGGCCTCTTGGCGTGGACGTCCATCCTGACGAGCGGCCCGTAGGTCGTCGCGCGCGGCACCGGCGATGCGACGAATGTCGGCGCGTTGCTGCGGCGTGGCCTTGACCAACTCAAGCGCGCGGTCCTGCCCTGGGCCCAACAGCATCATCATCGGGCCCATACCCATGCCCATGCCCGGCCGATGACCCCGCTCGCCGTGATGCGAGCCATGGCGTCCCTGCCCAGGATGGCCAGGGTGTCCACCGGGGCCAGCAGCCTGCAGCCCGGGCCCTGCAGGCCGGGGCGCCTGGGCCAT
>JACCED010188153.1_pt1 | contig 27376 bp, 30 predicted proteins | sample 7455021 | NCBI WGS metagenome assembly JACCED01 (sample SAMN15323456, study PRJNA562643) | freshwater metagenome | isolation source: river surface water | place: USA:Blue River Watershed | collected 2017-08-19 | reverse complement strand
TTAACCTCGTACAAGTTGGTATCAGAGCGCAATGCATTGAAGAATCTCAATTGATAAAATCTTCACCAATTATCCATACTTGGTATGCCCATATGCTTGATAATCAAGACAAATGGATTGATGATTGTATTGATAAACTTGGTGACATTGTGTACGTAAGTATCGATGCTGACGGATTTGACCCATCCATTGTTCCAGCCGTTGGAACTGCTGAACCCGGTGGATTATCATGGCAACAAGGCACCAAATTATTAAAAAGACTTTGTGAACGCAAAAAAGTCGTTGGTTTTGATATTGTTGAGATTGCACCTAGGGAAGTAGATATCATCACCGAATTCACCATGGCCAAACTTTGTTACAAATTTTTGGGCTATTTGAATATCAATCAACATATTTAATGACAAACTTAAACGAAAGAATTTACCTCGATAACGCTGCAACTACCCCAATGGATCCCGAAGTTGTAGATGCCATGATTCCCATGATGAAAGAACATTTTGGGAATCCAAGCTCTTCACATGCACATGGTAGAAAAGTAAAAAATACCATCGAAGAATCCAGAGGCAAAATTGCTTCGCTCTTGAAATGCGCTCCAGGTGAAATTTTCTTTACTTCTGGAGGGACAGAGGCCGACAATTTGGCATTGCGTGGTTCGGTGGCGAATTTAGGCGTTAAAACCATCATCACTTCCCCTATTGAACATCATGCCGTTCTGCATACAGCAGAAGATTTACATCATCAATCAAATGTTGACTTAAAATTGGTCAATATTCTACCGAACGGACATGTGGATACAGCGCATCTTGCCCAATTGCTTCAGGAAAGTCCAAATGCCATTGTAAGCTTGATGCATGCCAACAATGAAATTGGAAACATGATAAACATCGATGAAATTGGCGGAATGGCACACAATGCAAATGCCCTTTTTCATTGCGACACAGTGCAAACTATGGGGCACTTCAACTTTGACTTGAGCAAAGGCAATATCGATTTTCTTTGTGGTGCAGGACATAAATTCAATGGTCCAAAGGGAGTTGGATTTCTTTACATGAACAAAAAGAACCGTGTAAGTCCCGAAATCACAGGTGGTGCACAAGAAAGAGAAATTAGAGGTGGAACTGAAAATGTTTATGGTATCGTGGGGCTTACAAAAGCCTTAGAAATCAGTTACAGAGATTTGGAACATAAGCACCAACATATCAACATGTTGAAATCTGAAATGATGAAGGGCCTTAAAGAAAGTATTGCAGGAATTGAATTCAACGGTGATCCTGAAGGAAATAGCTTGTACACCGTATTAAGTGTTTCTTTTCCAAAATCAGATGCAGGAAATATGTTGTTGTTTAATTTGGATATCAATGGTATTTCTGCAAGTGGAGGAAGCGCATGTTCCAGCGGCGCAACGGGTGGAAGCCATGTAATCAATTGTATCAAACCGGGAACTGAAAGAACAACCATTCGTTTTAGCTTTGGCAAGTACAACACCATTGAAGATATTAAAACTACCATTGATAAGTTAAAAACGTGGTATTAAGCCATTTTTTAAGTTTATTTTTGTAATCGAAATGCCCATACTGTATATTTCTCGAAAAGAACATTTTAATGCAGCACATCAGCTGTGGAATCCTACATGGTCTGATGAAAAAAACTTCGAAATGTTTGGCAAATGCGCAAATCCGCACTTCCATGGTCATAATTTTGACTTATATGTTTGTGTAAAAGGAGAACCCAATCCTGATACAGGTTGCGTGATGGATTTAAAAAAATTAAAAGTCATCATTCGCGAAGAAGTCATAGACCATTTAGACCATCAAAACCTTAATTTGGATGTATCTTGGTTGTCTGGCAAAATGCCCTCAATTGAGAATATTTCAGTAGCGGTTTGGCATAGAATTGCTGCTAAACTTCCTGAAGGAGTTCAATTGCATAAAATCACCCTTTGGGAAACCCAAAATAACTTCGTAGAATATTTCGGGGAATAATCACCCAATTCACTACCACATAATCCGGTAAATCGGGTATCTCTTGTGCGATTTTTCGTAATAGTCTGAATGCTTGTAAACATAGTCTAACTGTGCACCGGCATCTTTTGCAAAAACAGGATCTTGCTGTTGTTTCTTCATCAATGATTCTTTCAATTGATGATTATTAACCAATATCTCAACTGCCTTATCTTCAAACACATAAGCACTATAGCCTTCTTTTTGTTGTAAAATTGCATCAAAGAAGTTCCAACAGAAATAACTATCCGGTGATTTTGGCTCTAAAGTAGCAGATAAAAAATCAGCATTTTCAGGAGTCACATACACCAACTTATCTCCGGCAAATACTTTCAGCTTCATCATTGTGTCTCTCGTTTTAACCTGAGAGTGCAAATAATGTCCCTCATAAGGATCTTTGACCGTTTTATAATCTTCAACATAACTAACATTGCAAATCAGTCTAGAATCAGCCTTAATTGACTTCATGTCGATTCCATTCATCTTCAAACGGTCAATTACCTCTTTGTAAGCAAAAGGAACAATGTATGCCTTGGGCAATTGAACTGAATCAGTTGGAACATAACGATTGTAATATTTTAAACGAACTGTTTTTGGTTTATTGCGATCATAATACAACCTTGGAAGCCCCGAAACACCACTTGGCTTGTACCCAAATTCATACCCAAGAAAATCCATCCACTCATAACTCTGGGGATCCAGCTTGAAATGATTATACTTAACCAAAGACATTTTGCTCCTCCTACGAAAATTCAACTGATCGTTCTTCTTTTGAGCAAAAATTTGTTCACTAGCTACACAATTTAAAAAGTTCTCTAAAAAATCCCTGGTTGCATCAACCCTAGTATGGAAAGGTTTTAACATATGTGTTTCAACTGTAAATCCAATTGTATGCTTTAATGAAGCCCATCCGGTTGCATATCTTGGTGATTCATAAAAGCCAACCAAACCGCTATCCGGAACTTCTTGCATGGTATTCACATAAGGAGAAGTAGGCCAGCCAGCATTTAGCAACGAACTCTTCAGCATCGAATCTACCATCAAAGTTGTTTTTACCAAATGAGAAGGTAATTTCTCAATTCTTGTATGAAAATACGTCAACGTATATTGATAATCAGCACCATTTGAAGTATGATTATCAACAAAATAATCAAACTTCTCTTTGGACATAAATGAAACCAACGTCTGGGTATTTCTGCTATCGAGTTTTACAAAATCACGATTTAAATCCAAATTTTTTGCATTTCCCCTGAAGCCATATTCGTCTGGCCCATTTTGATTGGCTCTGGAGGTTGCGCTGCGGTTTAAAGTGCCATCAACATTGAATTGCAAAATGATATAAACATCAACACGGTTTAATGTATGCCTAAAACGATGACCATCGGTTAGCATATCTTTCACCAACAACATACTAGCATCGGTACCTTCTGGCTCACCCGGATGTATGTTATTATTAATCAATACTTTTTGACGTTCAACAGGTTGATTTGGATTCGCAATATTCGAAATTCCAGTAATTTTAAAACAATACATTGGAAGCCCTATATCGGTAGTTCCAATTTCAAAAAACGCTGTTCTTCCTGAAAAAACTTCATGCACTCTTTTATACCATTGAATAGTCTCTGAATAAGTGGCCGTTTTGGTGAAATTTCCTTTTTCGTAAGGGGTAAGAAATAAATCACTCGAATAATCTGATTGTCCTTTTATCTTCTGTTTTTGAGGGACGTTTCTTGTCATTCCCTGAGAATGTCCCTCAGAAATAAACAAATAAAATGCAACAACCAAAAATAAAATCCTCATCGAATTCTATCCATACTTTGCACCAATTTTTCATCGCTGCGAATGCCCATAAAGGCCAATATCGAAAGCACGAACATTAAAATTGGCCACACGATTTGATACCCCAAATTATTCAGTGTGATAAGATCAACAAATTGTTGCTTGGTGAGGTAAAAATCAACTAAAATCACAACCAAAAATGCTGTATTTGCTGCGATTAAAAATCGCGAAATTTTAATTTGTGCTTTTCTATTTTGATATAAAAAAATAGCATAAACTGCTAAGGCGGCAATCATTAACATGAATACCAAGTTCAAAAATTTATAACTTTCTATTGGTAACTCTTGATTTGCTCCCATGCTCACTTGTTTCCAAAACTGCATCAGCACAGATGAAGGCGATTTTAAATCTTCTATTCTCATTTTAAATTCGGCATAAATGGGATTTGCAATGAGTAACAATGTATCAATTGTGAAAACTAAAAATAAATAAAGTGTTTGAATTCGCTGTAACATATTTCAAATATAAAAGAGTTTATTGATGGATATTTAAAATTATTCTAAACGTGGTTTTAACCTGAGGAACACTCTCCTTCACAAAAATTTGTCCCCGATGATAATCTTCAATGATTCTTTTTGCCAAAGACAAGCCCAAACCCCATCCTCTTCTTTTGGTTGTAAACCCTGGTTTAAAAATATTTTTTAGTTGATTTCGTGCAATTCCCTTTCCATTATCCGAAAAATCAACAATCAATTTGTCATTTTTTTGATCAACAACAAAATGCAAATCTCCCTTACCATCCATGGCATCGATGCTGTTTTTGATCAAATTTTCGACAACCCAGTTGAACAAATTTACATTGATATCGACCAAAACAGAATTGGGCAGTAGTTTTAAATCGAAATTCACATTCACACCCGACCTCGACTGCATATAAGCAATAGATTCTTTTAATACCGAATTAAAATCAACCGCGGCTAAAACTGGTTCAGAACCTATTTTTGAAAAGCGCTCAGTGATAATTTTCAACCGATCAATGTCTTTGCGCATTTCCGAAGGCGCATTTTCAGGAATAATATCCATTTCTAAGCACTCAATCCAACCCATCAAACTCGAAATAGGCGTCCCCAATTGATGCGCTGTTTCTTTCGCCAAACCCACCCAAACTTGATTTTGTTCACTACGTGTCGAATAAGAAAACGCAACGTAACTCACCAACATAAAAAGTGCCACGATACCCAACACTACATAGGGGTAATACTCCAGTTGCTTCAACACTGTACTCTTTCCGTAGTATACCTTGTAAACAGTTTTCTCATCTATGGGAATGTCGATTGGCGTATTTTCAGAGTTAAACTCCTCAATTTTCTCGAGTAATTCTACTTCCGTAATTTTTTTCTTTGCTCCTTCTTTTTGCAAATTGATGTGTTGAATGACCCGGCCTGTTTCACTCACCAAAATTGCCGGTATGGTTGTATTAGATTGAATGATTTTTAAGTGAAACCCCAGATCTCCTTCGCTATCTGGATCTGAAAGAATATGCTCAGCATCGGCCCATATTTCCATTTTTTTTGTTTCTTCTGCCGCTATTTTATTCACTAGTCTCTGCGACAAAAACAAGGTAACCACACTAATCAACAATGCTAACAGTAAGAGAACAATCTTGATGATTCTCTTGATTTCAAACGCATTCAATTTTTTAGTGCTCATTCGATTTTTTCAATTAAACACTGATGTTAAGATGGTAGATACGTCTTTTGTCACTTGATATTCTTTTGCATAAAGGTGATTCACATTCCCTTCAAAATTGGTATTTGTCCAATTACCACTCGGTTTGAATACGCCAGGTTTCAATTTTGGTAAAAACTCTGCCGATTTTTGTCCATCATAACTCACCCATGTTTTCAACCCAATCAACACAAAAAACAGGTTTTGGTACATTTTAAAAATATTTGATTGCACCATACCAATCAAAAAGAAAATAGGAAACAGCACAATTAAAACCAAAGTTAATAATATATCAAAAATACGTTTTCGTCTTTGTTGATGTTGTTCTGCCAACTCATATTGCACCTCTACAGTATAGAGCTCACCTGGATCATTTTTCGAGTTGGAACCAATGATAAACTCTCCTTTATCAGGCGCAATTTTTAATTGAATTCCAGTTTTAGCAAATTCTGACATGGTTTTCATGATTTCTGCCGAATGAACGTCTCTTCCGCTGAAAATAACCAAATTGGCTTGATATATTTCTATGATTTCCGAAAGTTGATGCATACCACCCAAGAAACCATCTACGCGCTCACTTTTGGGACAAACCCAACCGAGCATATTATGATTCACGTTGCTTTTATTCAATAATTCTTGAATGCGTATTGCTTCATTTTGAGAACCTACAATTAAAATTCTTTTTTCAGAGTTGGAGGTTAATGAGATTCCTCCGAGTTTCAATGATTGAGCAAGTAATCGAATTCCAAACATCACCCCTATTGCCCATGCCGAACCTAATCCAATGATTGCTCGCGAAAATTGCAAATCTTTTGGCAAAAATCCGTAAATCGCAAACAATGCAATAGCCCCTATTGTTGTGCCTCTCAACAATCTCCTGCCCTTGAACGGAGTATCATATCCCCCAGAAATAAAAACCGCAATTAATACCAACAGTGCATAAAATGGAATATGAACCAAATAATATTCACTCGGGTAAAATCCCCTTACAAACTTGTGATACAACTCCCAATATTTGGCTATCCCATAATAACCCAAGTAGATTCCCGTAAAATCTAAAGCTGGCAGAAAAATAGCCTGCGCACCCCTGAAAATCAAAGCCAATATGGCTCTGAAATAAATGGCAAGTCTTACCCAAAATGCAAACCAACCTGCCATATTTTGGGAATAGTGCTTTTGCGCAAAAAGTACCATGGCATTGTAAAAAACCTTTACATAATTGGCAGACTTCTTTTTGGTACTTTCACCTTTGTAGTGAATAATTGTTGTATCTGCAAAATATACATTTTTATACCCTCCCAATAAAATGCGATAACTCAAATCAATGTCTTCACCATACATAAAAAATGCTTCATCCAACAAACCTACTTTTTGCAAAGTTACATTGCGCATCATCATAAATGCCCCCGACAATACTTCCACTTCATGGGTTTCGTGCTCAGGAATGTATTTCATATGGTAACGACCAAAATATTTGGATTTTGGAAATAAATTGGCCAATCCTGTCATCTTAAAAAATGCCACTTTCGGGGTTGGCAGTCCACGTTTACTCTCTGGCAAAAAATTCCCTTTACCATCGATCATTCGCACTCCCAAACCTCCAACTTTTAGATTTTCATCAAGGTAATGAACACATTTTTCGAGTGTGTTTTCTTGTAAAACGGTATCTGGATTTAACAACAATACATACTCACTTTGACTCTCACGGATGGCCTGATTGTTTGCCCTTGAAAACCCAACATTTTCTGTATTGATAATGGTTTTCACCCAAGGAAACTTCAATGCCACCATTTCCATACTACCATCTACACTGTTATTGTCTACCACCCAAACCTCTGCATCGAGCTGTTGAATGGCTTTCTCAACAGACAGCAACGCCTGCTCGAGAAAGTGTTTTACATTATAATTGACAATAACAACAGAAAGTTTATGCATGTTATATGGTGTAACTCGTTCTATTAATTAAACTTCTACCCAAAGTTATTTCATCGGCGTATTCAATTTCACCACCTACTGAAATCCCTCGTGCAATACATGAAATCTTCACATTGAACGGTTGCATTTTTTTTGCAATATAATACATTGTGGTATCTCCTTCAACTGTTGCACTCAACGCCAATATAATTTCTGTAACTTGATGCCTTGAAACACGCTCTACCAGTTTTTGTATCGACAAATCGTCTGGACCAATTCCATCCATCGGAGAAATTAAGCCGCCAAGTATATGATATTTACCATGAAATTGAGAGGTAGATTCAACCGCCATTTGATCAGAAAAATCCTCAACAACACAAATCACATCATTTTGGCGCATCGTTTCATTGCAAATTGCACATATTTTCGTGTCGCTTACATTGCAGCATTCTTCGCACAAATGGAGCTCTGTTTTCAACTTCAAGAGGGACTCCGCCATCTGTGAAACCTCTATCTCCGGTCGCTTCAATAAGTACATCACCAACCTCAAAGCCGTTCTTTTGCCAATTCCCGGGAACCCCGATAACGCATCAACTGCTTTTTCCACGATGATAGATGTAAATTGCACACTGCGAAAATACATCAAACATTATATCTATTTGATTGCGATTACATTTTTTCAAATTAACTTTGCAGTAACATGTACATCGAAGTACTTCAAGCAAAAATTCACAATGTTCGTTTAACCCAAACGGAATTGAACTACACAGGTAGCATTACCATTGATATGGATTTGGTAGATGCGGCAGGAATGATTCCCAATCAAAAAGTGCTTATTGTTAATAATAACAATGGCGAACGTTTCGAAACTTACATCATTGCAGGCGAAAGAGGAACTGGAATTATTGGTCTCAACGGAGCAGCAGCAAGAAAAGGACAAGTGGGTGATGAACTCATTATCATGACATTTGTTTCTATGGAAATTGAGCATGCTAAAAAACACCAACCTCAAAATATTTTCCCAGACCGACAAAACCGTTTAACTTTATAAATTTGAAAAAGCACCTTTCCACCATCATCATGATTGTTCTAGCAATCGTTGTTTTCGGATTTATCGGATACAAAACAGATTGGAACAAAACCATACAATCAATTAAAGATGCAAACTATGCAATGATTGGTATGGGCAGTATCATCATGTTAGGTGCGCATTTTCTGAGAGCTTATCGCTGGAATATGCTCACAGAAACAGCTAATTTCAAGCTCAATCATAGGAGAACCTTTTACTCAGTCATGGCTGGATATTTAGTAAACGCCGCTACCTCCCGTGGAGGTGAAGTTGTGCGTTGTGCTTTAACCACAAAAAGTGAAAAAGTACCGCTCGAAATCCTCATTGGAACCGTAATCACTGAAAGAATTGTGGATCTCATTTTTATGATTGTATTGGCTTTACTTTGCTTATTGGTGCAATTTGACCAATTTTTCGGGTTTGCTAACCAATACGTTTTTGCTCCAATTTTAAACAACCTATGGCTTCTTATCTTTATTCCAGTGATTGTTGCTGTAGGATTTTTTGTATATAAAAAATTCATCAAAGGAAGTAAGAACAACCAAGACAGCCTTGCAGGAAGACTGCTTACCGGACTCAAAAGTATATTTTTAGTAAAGAATCCAATGCTTTTTGCGGTTGTTTCATTTGCTATTTGGATAGGTTATTGGGGAGGAATGTATTTTCAATTGCAAGCTCTTGGAATCACCGAACATTTTACAATTGCCAATGCACTTGGAATTCTCATTTTCTCAGCAATTGGTGTTGTTATTCCCCTACCTGGTGGCGCAGGTGTTTGGGCCGTTATTGCTTATGGTCTAGAGTTTATATACCATATGAACCACGACCAAGCTCAAACTTTTGGCATTTTTAATATCGCATTCTCGAATATCTTTCATATTCTGATCGGAGCTTTATGTTATTTATTGCTGTTTATCGAAATTCAAAAGTTAAATGCCAAACAATAATACTTCAACCAAAATCTGGCCTCAATCCAACATTTCTCGAAATGTAAGTGAAATCAAATCACAAGGGAAAAAAATTGTTTTTACCAATGGTTGTTTCGATATTTTACATGCAGGACATGTGCAATACCTTGAAGAAGCCTCGCAACTTGGTGACTTTCTCATTGTTGCTCTGAATACCGACGAATCTGTGCAACGGCTCGATAAATCGCCTGCTCGTCCTCTACAAAATGAATATTCACGAACTCATGTAATGGCAAGTCTTGGATTCGTAAGTGCCGTGGTTCTATTCAATGAAGACACACCAAAGGAAATCATTGAACTCATTACTCCAGATGTTTTGGTGAAAGGCGCCGATTACACAATAGAAAATATCGTTGGGGCCGATTGGGTAATCCAACATGGCGGAATCGTTAAAACCATTGAGTTTTTGCCAGGATTTTCAACCTCTGCAATTGAAAGAAAAATCATCCAAACGCATCAATTGTGAACCATATTTTGGAAATATTGCAAAACAATTTACCCAAATTATTTGCAGTTTTTTCAATTTTAACAATTGCACTTTACACCTATATTTGGATTAAAGTTGCTTGCCATTTCGAGAATATCCCTCAAAAAAAAGAAAATCCTCACAAATCTATTTCTATTTCGGTTATGATTCCTTTTCGAAACGAATCGGAAAGAATATCGCCCCTATTAGACTCAATGTTGAATTTAATCAACAAAGAGGACATCGAGTTTATTTTTATTGATGACCACAGCTCCGACCAATCACAGTTTACCATAAAAAACCACCCTGCGTACTCGAAACTCAATTGCAAACTGTTTCAACTTGATTCCAATAAATCAGGAAAAAAAATGGCCATCATAAAAGGCATCAATGAAGCAAAAAATAACATCATTTTAACCACCGACGCCGATTGCGAATTCCAACCAGAAACAATAAAAGAGCTCTATTCAACATTCATAAACAATCAAATTCATTTACTCATTGCCCCTGTTTTCTTTAAAGCAAAACAACGAAACCTCATTCATTCATATCAAAAAATTGAAAATACCGTGCTTGTTGCACTCGGATTTTATCAAAATAAAACCAATAAACCTACAATGGCAAACGGTGCAAATTTGATGTATGATAAATCTTTTTTTCTTCAACTCAATCCTTTTCATAACAATTTGCAAATTCCCGGTGGTGACGATATTTTTACTTTAGAAGCATTCTATCAATTTGATCCACATAAAATTCTGTGGACCACCAACCCCAATGCAGCCGTCTATTCCAATGTTTTGAATCACTTCTCAGAACTTTGGCATCAACGTATTAGATGGGTTAAAAAAACCATTCATCAAAGCACTCAAAATACCGCAAAATCGCAAATTTTTTTGGCACTGTTTTTCATATTCTTTTGGGGTTTTACCATTTGTTCTATGGTATTAAACCACTATGAAATTACTGCAATTTTATGGCTGGGAAAAGCCATCTCCGACCTATTCTCAATCCGAATTATTTTTAAAAAATTTAACCAACCCATACAGAATTCCGAAATTCTTTGGTCTTCGCTCTTCCAGAATTTTTTCATTCCTGCCATTGGTATCGCCACGCCTTTTCAAAAGGTTCACTGGAAAAACCGCAAGCATTAAGCTCTTTATCTGTCTCTTTTTTCAACTTTTTTTGAGGGACATTGACGCTCAAAATTCAATTTCAGACAGCTTTTTAAACAGCAGTTGGCCTAAATATATCTCCGGCGACACTTCCTTTTTTATCCGAAAAAATGCTCAACTCACGAGCAATTCCAACAATATTAACAAACATAGCTATGGACTAACATTTAATTTTTTACCACAAACAAATATTGAATTTTCCTCTCAGGTAACTGCAGGAATCAATCTTTCTAGTGCCAATTTTATTGATATTGGACTCACAGATTCAAATCATAAAAACACTTTTATTCGACTCGGAAACTCTTCTGACCAACTTCAATTTTTTATTAACGACAGTCTATTTTTTAAAGGACCTGAACAAGAATTTAACATTTCAAATTTCTCTGGAAATTTTAAAATTAAATTTTTCAATAATCAATTCTCCATTGAACAAAAAATGGATATCCCAAAATCAAAAAAGAACCTCAATTTTTCTCAACTTTTTCCATCGAAAATTTGGATTTCAGGTTTCTACCGAATCACTCAATTTGGTGGCTCTGCAATTGCTAAACACTCTTTTCAAAAATTGTATATTGGCAACATTCGGAACGATACATTTCCACCCCAAATTTTGCACTTTAAGCAATTAAACAATCAAACATTACAACTTTCATTGAATGAACAAATTCAGAGCTTTGACTCAACCAATTGTTCAATGAATGAATTCAAAATTCAAAAAATCCAAATTTCCAACGATTCAAATGGTGCATATTTAAGCATACTTAACCCTCGGAAAAAATCATTTGACTCATTGACCTTAAGCGTACACAATTTAAAAGACCTATCAGGAAATAAACTCAATCAAAATATTTCATTGAAGTACGTGTATATCGACACCCCAAAATTTGGTGAAATAATCCTCACCGAAGTCATGTGCAAACCTACGCCTAGCCTCGGACAACTTCCTGAAAAAAAATACATTGAAATTTACAACAACAGCAACAAAACATTCAATTTAAACTCACTAATACTCTCTGACCAAGTTGGAAAATGCAACCTACCTCATTTCTTTTTTCCTCCCAAAAAAATCCTCCTGCTAGTTGCCAATAACGACACCCTATTTTTTCAAAACTTACCTTGTTTGGGTGTAAATTCATTTCCAAGTTTCAATCAAGATGAAGATCATGTGGTCTTAAAAACCATTGATAATCAAACTGTTTTTCATTTCCAATACCATCCGAACTTAACACATTGGAACTACAGAAGCGGCGGCTATTCTCTCGAAAAAATCAATTCAAACTTGGGAGGTTATGAGTTAAACAACTGGCAAAACAATGCTCAGTCAGGAGGAACTCCAGGAATAATCTCACTCAATACATCTTCAAACAACACTCCTTCAATCGCTATTATTGAAGCCTACTACAATGAGGATTCTGTGTTTGTAAGACTCAATCAAACAATAGACCCAAATAAAACGTATTGGACAAAAATGGGCAATTTTGATATATCGCTCAAACATAAAACTCCTACAATTATGCACGGTTTAATTCCAAAACAAATGACCAATTTCCACAAACTTCAAATTTTTAATTTACGTGAATTTGATTCCGTTTTGATCATTCCCCAACAAAATATTTACGCTTATAAAGAATCTACAATTGGCAACAAATTGGATTTTAATGAATTGCTATTCCATAATTTCACTGGTTCATTTGATTTTATAGAACTGAGTAATATCGATACACTCCCTATCTTTTGGAATCAAATTTTGCTAAACATATACGAAGACAATGGTGTGGCAATAAAATATCAGATTCCATTGAAAAATGATGAGCGATGGCTCATTTACCCCAATGAAATATCTGCATTTACAAACGATAAAATGAAATTGATACTCCAGTTTCCCTCAAGTAATAAATTCAATATAATTGACTACCAAGGTTTTCCCAATTTCGACAGCAAATTAGGACATTTGGAGTTGACACAATTGAAGCAGTTCACTGAATCCATAGCCAAAATGAGCTATTCTGAAAACATGCATTCCCCCTTTTATCAAGAAACCACAGGAATATCTCTTGAAAAATACAATTACAATCTCAATAGCAATGCTTTGCAATCTTGGACAAGTGCAACCATGGAAAATCAATTTGGTACACCAGGTACTCAGAATTCTGTTTTTTTTCTTGAGGGACAAATCCCTCAAAATCATTTTGATCTTAGAAATAATAAAATTTACGTTGCCAATAACCAAGCAAATCCATTGATTATTGACTATCACTTTAATTCAGCAGGGTATATTTTAAATGCCAGTATTTACCGAAAAGACGGCACTTTAATTGAACACAATATTCAAAACATGAGTGTTGGCAGCACTGGAAGTTTATCTATTCAACCAATTTTTCGAGGAAATTATCTAACAACTGAAAATTATGTCATAAAACTTGAAGGTCTCTTGCCAAATGCAGACATTTGCAGACAACTTTTCAGATTTACCGTATTCAATCCCACATCAAATTGAACCAGCTTGACTTAAAAAAAACCTTCAAAGAGGTCTGTAAAAATCACTTCAGTGAATCTGAAATATTTGAATTTTGGAAATGGTTCAAAGAGCATTTAGATCTTTGTAAAACGGATGAACAAAAATTAAATAATTTGAATCACTGGTTGTCTGAATTAATTACTGGTAAGCCAATTCAGTATATCTTTGGACATGCCTATTTCCATCAGTTTGTTTTTAATGTAAATGAATATACTTTAATTCCGAGACCAGAAACAGAGGAATTGTGTGAACATATTTTGCAATTCAACAATTCCAATATTGCGCTAAAAGGTATTGACATTGGAACAGGAAGCGGATGTATACCAGTTACTTTAACATTAAAAAAAGAACGATGGATTTTTGATGCAATCGATATTTCTAAAAATGCACTTGCCGTTGCACATTCAAATGCAATAAAATATGAAGTTCAAAACAGAATAGATTTTATTGAACGCGATTTCTTTAATTTCTCAAATGCGCACAATCAATATGACATTATTGTAAGTAATCCTCCATACATCGATAAATTAGAAATATTAAATATGGATAAACGTGTGACTAACTTTGAACCACATTTAGCATTGTTTGTAAACCAAAACGTTTTGGAATTTTATGAAGCCTTATTTAAATTTTTTGAGATGAATACAAATCCCAATGCACAATTATGGATGGAAACTCATCAAGACCATTGCGATGATGTTGTGAATTTATTTAACTCAAAATTCCACGCAAAAAAAATCGAGGATTTTTCGCAAAACCCTCGATTTGTATTTGTAACTAAATAAATTTATTTCTTCAATTCAATCATTCCACCATTGTTTCTCAACTCTCCAGATTTGTAAATCTGTGTAAGTGTGGTGTAGATGCCTTGTGAGTATCGCTTTTGATCTTTTTCGCCACTTAATTGGAATAAGTTTTGAATCAATTCCTTTGAAGTGATTGGCGAAGAAAGTGTGCGCATGTAGTTTAAAATAATATCTTTTTTGGTTAATTCACCAGCTTTCTTTCTTCCGCCACCTTTCTTTCCGCCTGTATTTGCTGGACGACCTCGCTTACCTGCTGGCTTTACAACAATTTTAGCTGGACGACCAACAGAACGACGCATGCTTCCGCCCGTTGTCAATTTTTGACGATAATCTTTGGCACGGTTCTTCCATAATTTGATAGAAATATTGGCTTTATCTTTTACTTTTTCTATCTCTTTTTTGTTTTTAGACTCTAACTTCTCCAATTCCTTTGCTGCCATTTCTTGGGCCTTTTGCAATGAAATAGACAAATTTTGTATCTCCTTTTCTAACATGTCAAACATACTAAATGTGCCACCTTTCGATGTTCTTTTGCCTTTGGTTTTATTCTTTGAACCCGGTTTTCTGCCCCTCTTCTTTGGCTCTGTAACCATATCTTTTTCTTTTTTATCCTTTTTCATCTAAGAAATTTTTTAAAATTATTTAACGTTTGTTTTAGTTCACTGCAAAATTGAGAAAAAAAATCTACAATATCTATTTTGGTTCGATTAATAATTAATCTTTAACGACGAATTACAATTAACACTATTTCATTCATTTTCATATATTTTCGGTCTTCTTTCATCTTTTACTCAATATTTTTTATCATCTGAAAATTAATTTATGACATAAAATTTACAAATCCTAAGATTGCATAATTTATAATCTGTAAATTCATCCATCCTTTTTACCATGACAAATGAACATTTTCTTTCGTGAAAGCGTTAATTTTGCAACAATGCTCAATGACATCCACCAGCCTCATCAGATACAACATCTAAATACAGATGAATTATCTGTTCTTGCAAATGAATTGCGTGATTTTATCATTCACACAATTTTAGAAAATGGTGGTCATTTTGCTGCAAATCTTGGTGTAATTGAACTAACAGTTGCCTTACTCAATCAATTCAATGTAAATTCCGACCAAATTATTTGGGACGTGGGACATCAATCTTATCCCTACAAAGTGCTAACAAACAGACTCTCTGACCTTCAAAACATCAGAAATTTTGGTGGCATTTCTGGATTTCCCAAAATGACCGAAAGTCAATACGACGCATTTGGAACAGGACATTCAAGCACTGCTATCTCAGCAGCAATGGGAATGGCTCAAGCAGCGCAAATCGATCAACTCAACAACCATTATATAGCCGTTGTTGGTGACGGGGCGTTAACAGGAGGAATGAGCTATGAGGCACTGAACAATCTTTGGGGCAGTAATTTGAACATCATTGTGGTTCTGAACGATAATCAGATGGGCATAGATCCAAATACCGGAGCATTAAACCACCATTTAATGAATAGCAAATCAAACATGATTCAAAATTGGATAGAATGGTTTGGTTTGCATTATGTAGGACCAATCGATGGTCACAGTATCGCTGATTTAACCGTCGCTTTAGCGTCCCTCAAAAAAATAAAAGGCCCAAAATTATTACACGTAAAAACCATCAAAGGGAAAGGGTACGAACCTGCTGAAAAGGAACAAACAAGATACCATAGCACAAATAAATATGTCAAAATCCAACCCCAAAGTGCTCCAGCTAAAAAATGGCAAGACGTATTTTCTGAAATACTCATGGCAATTGCCGAGAAACATGCCCATGTTGTAGGAATTACACCTGCGATGCCGAGCTCCTGCGGAATGCTTGATGCCATGACAAAATATCCCAACCGATTTTTTGACGTTGGTATTTCTGAACAACATGCTGTGACTTTCGCCGCAGGATTAGCGGCAAAAGGTAAAATTCCAATTGTGAATATTTATTCTACGTTTTTACAACGAGCTTATGATCAACTCGTTCATGATGTTGCACTTCAAAATTTACCTGTAATCTTTTGTATCGATCGGGCAGGGTTGGTTGGAGAAGATGGACCCACGCATCACGGTGCTTTCGATATTTCCTTTTTAAATTGTATTCCCAACATTGAAATCTTCGCACCTCAAAATGCACAAGAATTATGTGATGCTATTTGTTATGGCATTGATTGTCTCAAACCTATTGCCATTAGATATCCCAAAGGAACCTTAAACAATCATCAATGGGAATTACCCCCAATTTTAATTGAAAATAATTTTCCCCCAAAGAAAAATTCAATACAAAACAAAGTGGCAATTTTTTCAACCGGACATGCGTCTAATCTTGTTGATGAGGCTATTTCAATTGGACAATTAGAAGTTGAACATTTGCATTTTTTGCAAATAAAACCATGGAAAATCATGGATTTAACCAAATATTCTGTCATTATCACCGTTGAAGACGGAAGTATTCAAGGTGGATTTGGCGAAACTGTAGAAATTCAAAATGCTTTTGATGGCAAATGGATTCATTTGGGAATCCCAGACCAATTCATCACACATGGAAGCAATGATATTCTTTATGAGATTGCAGGTTATGGTGTCAATTCCATCATCAAAACAGTTCAACTATTTCAATAAGTTAACCCAATTCTGTATCATTTGTTGTCCGTCTGGCGTCAACACACTCTCTGGATGAAATTGAACACCAAAAATTGGTAATTCCCTGTGTTTAAATGACATGACTTCTTGGTTAACTTCCGCTAGAACTTCAATTGGCGAATCACATTCAATTTGTTCCACTATTAATGAATGATAACGACCAATTTTCATGGGTGTTGAAATCCCTAAAAACAATTCCTTTCCATGATGATCGATCTCGGATGATTTTCCATGCATGGGCCGTTGAGCCAATGATAATTTCATTCCAAAATATTCACCCAATGCTTGATGTCCCAAACAAATGCCAAGAATTGGCATACGCTTTTCAATTAAAATGGGCAAAAACGACATCAACTCACCTGCATTGCGAGGTGAATTTGGACCTGGACCAATGACAATGCCATTGGATTCAAGAATAGAAGACTGGTTTGAGAAAAGTTCATGGTGGTGATACATTACAACTTCACAACCAGTAATTTTCAAGTAATGAATCAAATTATGGGTAAAACTGTCGAAATTATCAATGAATACGATTTTCAAACTGCAAACTTTTTACTAATTCCTGGTACAAAATCTTTTAAATAGTAAGGCTCAAAGTAGGCTACATTTTCAAATTTCTGATTTTGAAAAAGCTCACTGGCAACATCAACAAACTGATTGGCAAACGGTCCATCTGCTTTAATGGCAGGGTTTACATTGAGAATTCTCATAGCTTTTTCATTAGAATTACCAACAAAGGCAACAGATTCCCAATTTTCAGCAAAAAGATTCTCAGTTAATATCACTGCTTCTATATCTGAATGAACGCCGAATCTGTTTACTCTTTTTAAAAAAACCTCATCTCTACGGGCATCGAGCATTGAAAAAACCATGTCCATCTGTGGGTTTAATTTCAAAACATCTTGGGCCATTGCCTTTAATCCATCAATTGCAAGTAACGGAATCTGCTTCGCATAACAAATTCCTTTTGCCAAACTAACCCCTATTCGCAATCCTGTGTAACTACCTGGGCCAGAATTAACTGCAACCGCAGTTAGCTCCAAGCCATTATCTAACAACCAATTAAGCGCATCCTGAACAAGAACTGGCAACTTTTCAGAATGACATTGAGGGATGTTTTCAACTTGGTAAAAGTTCAAATCACCGTTGATGCTGCAAATTGCAACGGAAGGAAAATTAGCCGAAGATTCAATGATTAGAATCACAGCGCAAATATAGGTAATTCCATTTTCAGGTTTGACCTAATTTGAATACCTTTGTACTTCATTTTATTGGTATGACAAAAGAAGTGTTTATTGTTGGTGCTAAACGCACACCCCTAGGAAGTTTCAATGGTTCATTGTCTTCTGTTTCAGCTACAAAGCTTGGCGCTGTTGCAATTAAAGCTGCTCTAGAACAAGCAAATATCGACCCTAACTCAGTTGAAGAAGTGATCATGGGGAGTGTGTTGCAAGCTGGAATAGGCCAGGCTCCTGCCCGACAAGCTGCTCGTTTTGCAGGCATTTCTGATAACGTTCCAGCAACCACTGTGAACAAAGTTTGTGCTAGTGGTATGAAAGCCATTGCCCTAGCAGCCCAAAGCATTCAATTGGGAAATGCAGATATCGTTGTTGCTGGTGGAATGGAAAACATGAGTCAAGTGCCTCATTATTTGCCAAATTCACGTTCTGGTTTCAAATATGGAAATACGTCATTGGTAGATGGTATCATCACCGATGGATTAACCGATGTTTACAGCCAAGAATTAATGGGTAGCTGCGCTGAACTTTGTGCAGCGGAATACAATATCACCAGAGAAGATCAAGACAACTTCGCGCAAATGAGCTATGAGCGTTCAGCAAAAGCTTGGGCTGAGGGAAAATTTGCCAACGAAATTGCTCCCGTTTCTGTTCAAACCAGAAAAGGTGAAGTCATTGTTTCTGAAGATGAAGAATACAAAAGTGTTGATTTCGCTAAATTTCCAACTTTGAGAACTGTTTTCAAAAAAGACGGAACAGTTACTGCAGCAAATGCAAGTACAATCAATGATGGAGCCGCAGCCGTGATTCTTGTTAGCGGTGAAAAGTTAAAGGAATTAGGACTTACCCCGTTAGCGAAAATTGTTGGCGCCGCAGATGCTGAACAAGCTCCAGAATGGTTTACTACAACCCCGTCTAAAGCCCTTCCTCTTGCTGCAAAAAGAGCTGGAGTTGAAGTAAGTGACTTAGATTTTGTTGAGTTAAACGAAGCCTTCGCCGTGGTTGGTTTGGCAAATAATAAATTATTAAATTTGTCTTCCGATAAAGTTAATGTAAACGGCGGTGCTGTATCTTTAGGACACCCTCTCGGAGCTTCTGGTGCCAGAATTATCGTTACCTTAATCAACGTTTTGAAACAAAATAATGGTAAACTAGGCGGTGCTGGAATTTGCAACGGCGGTGGTGGTGCTTCTGCCATGGTCATTGAAAATTGTTAATTTTCAATCCCGCTTTCAATAAATTCATTGAGTTCCACGTTAACTATAAATGAATATGGCGCGTAAACCTCTTTATTTTACTCTTTTTATTGTTTATTTTTTCTTGCCCAATGTTACTTTGGCTCAGGATTTTTTGTCGCCAATTGATCTTGAAAAAAAGATTTTACAAATCAATTTAAAGCCACTCGCCGCACCATCGGATTCTGAAAGAATTAAATCATCATACGAAATTCAAGACCTTCTTTTAGAAGGACTACTGAACCCTATTTCATTTAATTATCCCTTCGACTCACTCAAATACACAACCATTCCAATTGCCCAACATAAAGATGCAAATGTTCGCATTTTTAGTTTCAATGCCATTTTATTGAATGGAAAATTCATGCATTTCGGTGTCATTCAACAACGCATCAAAAAGCAAGTTCGAACATTTATTTTATTAGACACCTCCGAAAATTTGGCAAAAGATTGTGAAGATGAAACATACACCTTAAACAAATGGCCAGGTGCTTTGTATTATCAAATGCAACCTTATAAATTTCAAGGTAAAACACTCTATTTATTGATGGGATTTGATGGACACAATGCCAGCAGCAATCGTTCAATTTTAGATGTTTTATACTTTGAAGACGGAGAACCTCTGTTCGGATATCCTTTGTTTCGAGACAATGAAGAAGACCCAAGTTCATCCAATAGAGTTGTGTTTGAATATCATAAATCAGCCCAAATGGTGTTGCGTTATCAACCCGAAGAAAAAATTATTGTGCTCGATCATCTGGGGCCTGCCTACGATAAAGTGAGAGGTAATAAGGCATATTACATCCCTACAGGTGATTATGAAGGATATCCTTTGAATGGTAAATCACTCATCCGTAAACCACTCACCACAATGTCGTTTGCACAGGAACCGAAACCTTTGGATCCAAGATTATTGCCACTTCCTGAAGATTTACAACCAAAAAACCCTGAGGATTCTAAAAAAATCAACAGCGAAGAAACAGAAAAGGAAATTGATAAAGATTCTAGCAAGGAAAAACCAACCAATCCAGAGAAAAAAACGGATGTAGTTCCTCTAAAAAAATCTGATAAAAAAGAAGATAAAAAGCCAGATCCCAAATCATCGAAGAAAAAACCTTCTAAAAAATCAGACGATGATGACGACGATGACGATGATGAAGATGACGACGATGACTAAGATCTGAATGACCTCGTTACATTCATTTTAGCCTCTGTCTCTAACCACTCTTTCTCAACGCTACTTCCTAGGTTAATTCCACATCCTGCATAAAAAATTTGTTGATTTTGTGTCAACTGTACACATCTCAAGTTTACGAACAAATTCAATTTATTTGACTCTTTCATCCCCAAGAAACCAGAAAATAAAGAACGATTAAATCGCTCTGTCTCTTTTAACCATTGAATGGCCAAATCTTTCGGGTAACCCGCCACTGCTGGGGTTGGCGAAAGGGAATTCACAATCATGCGTACATTTTCTGGATCAACTTGTACCTGAAAATGACTTTTCAAATGCCGAATATCTCCACTTTTTATTTCAGTCACTTCACTCAACTGTGATTCATTTTGACCAAACTCCTCCAAAACTTGTTTGATAAACCGTGTTGTAACACTTTGCTCCAATTCCTCCTTTCCTGTCCAAATTTCCTGTTCGTTGACCAAAGTTCCTGCCAAACTTACAGTTGTTAAATTCGACCCATCCAAATGCAACAACACCTCAGGTGTAGCACCCATCCATAATCCATATTCCGGGGTGTAAACCAATGAAACAAAAGCATTTTGATGCTGATTAAGCAATTCTAAAAACCAATTGTAAACTAGATTATAATCGAATTTGATAGATTCAACTTCGATTCTACTGGCCACAATTTTCTCAATATCACCCCCAGAAATTAAACTCTGAATATGCTGAATTTGATTCTCAAATTCAGCATATTCAGTATTCCTCTCTTCCGAAAATTGCAAAATCTGTGTCATTTGCACCAATTCATGATGAACCATTTTCATTTCACACTCTCTTGGTTCACAATGAATATGTAAAATTTGATTTGATTTAGACCACGGTGAAATTAAAAAACCATCCAAGACATCTAATAATTTCCAGTTTTCCGGTAAATATTGAACTTGACCTTTGCAAAACTGCAAGGAATTTGTCTGAGGTTCTCTAAAAAATGCAAATCCCAAACTCATGAAGGAATTGGCACTACCGCCATGTTTAATGTACCTTTACACACCAATTTTCCCTCACTTTGAAAAATAGAAACTTCCCAAACTTGACTTTTCTTTCCAAGATGAATGGCAATAGCTTCAGCGGTTACACTTTCACCCTCTTTCACCGGTCGGAAGTGATTTCCAGTAATAGATTGTCCCAATGCCACAAACTTAGTTCTATCTACTACTAAATTGGCCGCCATACTTCCCATTATTTCGATAATTGCCATAGATGCTCCGCCATTTAGCATTCTCAAGGGCTGACAATTCGATTCGTTCACCATCATTTTTCCTTTCAAGATAGAAGGGGTAATTTCAGTAAATGCTAATCCAATTGCAGTCGACATAGTGTTCTCACAACGCTTGTTTAACTCATCTATGCTTATATTTGCAACATCAAAAATATTGGCCATCATTCATGCAAAATTCCGCTTCTAAACCCAAAAAAACAATTTATTTAATTCGACATGGTCAAACAGATTTCAACAAGCAAGGAATTGTACAAGGTTCAGGTGTTGATTCTGATTTAAATTCTGAGGGACATGAACAAGCAAGAAAATTTTATCAAGCATACCAGCATGTTCCGTTCGAAAAAATTTACGTCACCGAACTAAAAAGAACACATCAATCCGTTTTACCATTCAAAGAAAAAAATATTCCTCAAGAAATCTTACCAGAATTCAATGAGATTAATTGGGGTATTTTGGAAGGGAAAGTACCCGATGAAGAAAATACAAAAACGTTCCTTTCAATTTTAGAAAAATGGAGAAATGAAGAATTAGATGTGTGCATAGAAAGCGGTGAAACTCCTATAAACATGTTCGAACGCCAAAAAAGGGGATTATCCAAAGTGATGGAAACCCAACATGAAACCATACTTGTTTGCATGCATGGAAGGGCAATGAGAAGCTTTCTTTGTTTACTCACTGGTACCGAATTACATAAAATGGACAATTTTGCACATAACAATTTGTGTTTGTATGTACTCGAAGAAATTGAAAATGGGAAATTCCGAATTTGCATAAACAATCATCAAGAACATTTAAATGAACAAAATGGAGAATAACACTATCAATATCACCATCATAGATCGTGAGGGCAAAGCCAATTCTTATGAGGCACCCACTGATATGAATTTAAACTTAATGGAATTCTGTAGAGCCGTGGAATTACCGGTGAAAGGAGAATGTGGAGGTATGGCTATGTGTGCCACTTGTCAGGTTTATATTGAAAGTAGCCATGAATTGCCTGAAAAAACCGATGCTGAAATGGACATGTTAGACCAGGCATTTTTTGTGAAAGATAACTCGCGTTTGGGTTGTCAATTGCACCTTCATGAAAACTTGGATGGGCTGATTGTACGTTTGGCTCCGGAAAATGATTAATTTTTCAAATTTATATTGATATTATAAATCGTTTATTGTATCTTCGCACTCCTTTTTAGCAAAGAAATGGCAAATCATAAATCGGCAATCAAAAGAATCAGAGCCAATGAGGCTAAGCGCGAGTTGAACAAATATCAACATAAAACCGCACGTAACATAGTAAAAAACATCCGTAAATCATCTGATAAAACGGAGGCTTCGGCTTTATTGTTAACAGCAATTAGTGCTTTAGACAAATTGGCGAAGAAAAACGTAATTCACAAAAACAAGGCAAGCAACTTGAAATCAAGTTTGCAAAAGCACGTGAATTCATTAGCTTAAGCGAAATAAATTTTTCATAATACAGAAAGTAGACGAAATTTTCGTCTACTTTTTTTGTTTATATTCACCCCAATCTGACATTTCCATTGGCAGTCATTTCTATTGTCAATCTGCTTTTATAATGCGTAAAAACAGCACATATATTTTAGGGATAGGAATAAAAAACCAATTTAAAATTGAGAAGCCAATCGCTTTTTCAATGAAATGTGATTCTATTTCTTTAAATACACTTTTAACTTTTCAATTCCTGATGGACCAATTCCATGTGCGTTCTCAAGCTCATTTAACCTAATCTTGCACAAATCCTCCAACTTATAAATATTTAGCCTTAAAAGCGCCCTTAACGCAGGCTTAGACAATTTCAAACGCAACAGAGCATTGTCCATTTTCAAATATTCTTTTTCAAATTCTGTTTTGAGGTGTTGATTCACCTTAAGTTCGCATTGGTGCATACGTGTGATAAATTCTAAACAACAAAAATGGGAAAAAGAAGCGAATTGAACTAATGAGTGGTTGTACAATATTATAAAAGCCATTGATAAGGCTATCAATGGCTTTCAATTATTTAAAAATAAACTTCTCTAATATTTATTTAACAAGTGTACCAATTGGCTCACCTTGCATCAATTTCAATAAATTACCGGGTGTATTCATATCAAAAACAACAATGGGCTTGTTATTTTCTTGGCATAAAGTAATTGCTGTTAAATCCATCACTTGCAAACCCAAATCATAAACCTGTTTAAACGATATTTCATTGTATTTTTTAGCTGAAGGATTCTTTTCAGGGTCAGAATCATAAATACCATCAACGCGAGTTCCTTTAATCACCAAATCGGCTTCGATTTCTACGGCACGTAAAGAAGCAGCAGTATCAGTTGTAAAATAAGGATTACCCGTACCCGCACCGAAAATCACCACTCTCCCTTTTTCCAAATGTCGCATAGCCCTTCTACGAATAAAAGGCTCTCCAATTTGTTCCATTTTAATTGCAGACAAAAGACGCGTTGTCATACCAAATTTCTCAAAAGAACCTTGAATGGCCATAGCATTCATCATTGTAGCCAGCATACCCATATAATCACCGGTTGCACGGTCCACCACACCACCTTGCGCTCCTTGAACTCCGCGGAAAATATTTCCACCACCAATCACAATGGCAACTTCAACACCAGCATCAACGATTGATTTTACTTCTTTCGCATATTGTTCAAGAACGGAAGGATCAATTCCATACTGTTGATTCCCCAACAGGGCTTCACCACTTAATTTTAGGAGTATTCTTTTGTATTTCATTTTTGTAATATTTGCAAAAAAAATCCCCCGAAATTCGGAGGATTTTTTTAATTTTTCAATATGATTATCCTAATTGAACTCTTCTGAATTGTTTTACAGTTAAACCTGCTTCAGTGTCTTGCAACATCTTAGCAACAGTTTTACCATTATCTTTAACAAATTCTTGGTTCAAAAGGGTTGATTCTTTGTAGAATTTCTCGAGTTTACCTTGAGCAATTTTTTCAATCATTGCTTCTGGTTTACCTTCTTGACGCGCTTGCTCTTTACCAACTTCCAATTCACGCTCTACTGTAGACGCATCTACACCGTCGCGATCAACAGCTACAGGATTCATCGCAGCAATTTGCATTGCGATATCCTTACCAGCAACTGTATTGGCTTCTGAAGGAGCATTGTTCATTTCAACCAAAACACCCATACGATTTGCACCGTGAATGTAAGCTACCACATTGGCACCTTCAATGATTTCATATTTAACAACGTCAATTTTCTCACCAATTTTAGCAACTTCGTCTAACAAACGAGCTTCGATTGTAGCAGAACCCATTGGTAACGCTTTCAAAGCATCTAAAGTAGCAGGTTTGTTTGACAATGCAATTTCAGCGACTTCTCTTGCAAAAGCTACGAAATTGTCATTTTTACCAACGAAATCAGTTTCACAGCTCAACACGATGATTACACCAGTGGTAGAATCAGCAGATGTTAAAGCAATAACTGCACCTTCGGTAGCTTCTCTATCGGCACGTTTTGCAGCAATTTTAGCCCCTTTTTTACGAAGGAAATCGATTGCACTTTCAAAATCGCCACCAGTTTCAGCCAATGCTGCTTTACAATCCATCAAACCAGCACCTGTCATTTGGCGCAATTTGTTTACATCTGAAGCACTTATAGTTGTCATTTCTTTTGTATAATTTATCGATTGTTTAAGCTTCAGCAGCTACTTCTTTTGGAGCTTCTGATTTGTTATCTTCTTCAGATTTTTCTCTTTTACGTTCAGCAGTACCTTCAAGAATTGCATTAGCCAATTCAGAAGCGATCAACTGGATACTTTTTGAAGCATCGTCGTTACCTGGGATAGGAAAATCAACTACAGTTGGATCTGAGTTAGTATCAACCAAACCAAAAGTAGGGATGTTCAAACGTACCGCTTCGGCAACCGCAAGATGTTCTCTTTTCACGTCTACCAAGAAAATTGCACCAGGAAGTTTGGTCATATCTTCGATACCACCAAGCATTCTTGCCAATTTGATCTTTTCACGATCCAACATCAAACGCTCTTTTTTGTTGATACGCTCGAAAGTACCATCGTTCGCCATTCTGTCGATAATTTGCATTCTTTTGATGCTTTTACGCACAGTTTGGAAGTTGGTAAGCATACCACCTAACCAACGCTCAGTAACGAATGGCATTCCAGCACGTTGAGCTTCTTGCATCACGATTTCTTTTGCTTGCTTCTTAGTAGCCACAAATAAAATACGCCGACCAGATTTAGCAATATTTTTAATCGCAGCCTTAGATTCCTCTAATCTTGCTTCTGTTTTTTTAAGATCGATGATGTGAATTCCATTCTGTTCCATAAAAATATATGGAGCCATTTTTGGATTCCATTTGCGGGTAAGGTGACCGAAATGTACACCAGCATCGAGCAAATCTTGTTGAGTATAAGCCATTTTGATAATTAACGTTTTGAGAATTGGAAACGCTTACGCGCTTTCTTTTGACCGCTTTTCTTACGCTCTACAACACGTGGGTCGCGTGTCATGAAACCCGCATGTCGTAATACAGACTTTAATTCAGCATCAATGTCAACCAAAGCTTTAGAGATTCCCAATCGAACCGCCTCCGCCTGACCACTAATACCACCACCACGTACGTTTACCATCACATCATATTTGTTCTGATTGTTGGTAAGTACAAATGGAGCCTGTACAGATGTTTGATGCCATGCCAATGGAAAATAGTTTTCCAACGACTTGTTATTAACAGTAACTTGACCGCTTCCCTCCTTGAGGTAGACTCTCGCCACAGCGGCTTTTCTTCTGCCTGAGTTGTTTATCATAATTCTCAGTTATCGAATTTCAATTCTTTTGGTTGTTGTGCTACATGAGGATGATCAGTTCCTTCATAAACAAATAAGTTATGAAACAACTTTCTTCCCAAACGGTTCTTTGGCAACATGCCTTTTACCGCCATTTCAATTAACTTTTGTGGTTTCACATTCTTGGCCAAAGTGCTTCTTTGTCCTCCTGGATATCCAGTATGGCGCAAATATTCTTTGTTGTCCATCTTCATTCCTGTCAATACTACTTTCTCAGCATTGATAACAATTACATTGTCACCACAATCAACATGTGGAGTGAAACTTGGCTTGTTCTTGCCACGAATGATCATTGCAATCTGAGACGACATACGTCCCAATGTTTGACCGTCGGCATCCACAACAAACCAACTCTTAGTGGCTGTTGCTTTGTTTACCGAAATTGTTTTATATGTACTCAGTGGGTTCACTTTACGTAACGCTTGATTTCTTTTTGGGGTTGCAAAAATAGTAAAAAAAATCTCGGATAACAAGATATCCACAAACTTTTTTTACAAGATATTTTATTAGACA
>JACCED010081832.1_pt1 | contig 27399 bp, 20 predicted proteins | sample 7455021 | NCBI WGS metagenome assembly JACCED01 (sample SAMN15323456, study PRJNA562643) | freshwater metagenome | isolation source: river surface water | place: USA:Blue River Watershed | collected 2017-08-19 | reverse complement strand
TTCACACGCAACAAGCTGCGATTATCGCGGCGGGCGTGCTGACCGTATTGGTATTGGGCATTGGTAATGTGGTCACTGCAGCCAACCTATGGATACAAACTCGTTACCTCGCATCGGCTAGGCGTGACTTGGCGACCGAGTTGTTCACGGGCTACCTTTATTTACCGTATTCATTTCACATACAGCGTGACACTAGCTCTCTTGGACGAGTATTAGGAGGTGACGTCGAGTCAGAAATTGGAGGTTTTTTAGCATCGCTTCTAAGTGTTATCTCAAAGGGTTTGAGTGGAATAGTCCTTATTACATTGATCGTCGTTGTTGATCCCCTAGTTGCGTTGGGCACGGTCTTAGTTTTAGGCTGCGGATACATGTTGGTTTACCGATTGATTCGTATTAAGCAGGTAACCCTCGGGGCAAAAATGGTCCAGGCTAGTACGACTGTTGGACGTACAGCTCTAGAAGGACTCTCTGGAATCAAAGAGTTGCGGGTGCTAGGTCGAGAGAATGCGTCGACAGTCGAATACAACAAGTCCATGACTGAGTTGATGGCAACACAAGCATCTAATTCGCTAGCCTCAGCAATGCCGCGGTATGTAATTGAAGTGTTTGCCTATGCAGGAATTGTAGCTGTGACACTAGCCTTTGTACTTAAGGGTGAAGGCACCGCAGCGATTCCCTCTTTGGCTCTTTACGCGCTTGCTGGAAATCGCTTGGTGCCAATCTTTCAACAGCTCTTCGCGGCAGCGATCACCATCAAATATCACACAAGGGCAGTTGAGTCCCTCGAAGCCGATTTAGCAATCGTCCGCAACAGACAGACGGACACAGACGAAAATGAGATTAGCGCCCTAGCATTTAAAACACAAATTCAACTCACAGGTTTGAGTTTCAAATACCCCAGTGCTGATCGTTTAGCTTTGAACAACATCACACTCACAATTCCTCAGAATCAAAGTATCGGTTTGGTAGGTAAGACCGGGTCTGGGAAGACGACGCTAGCCGACGTTTTGCTTGGTTTGTATCCCCCCGCTAGCGGCGAAATAAAGATTGATGGCGTTGCGCTAAATAGTCAAAATGAGCGAGCGTGGCGAAAGCGTGTCGGCTACGTGCCTCAAACGGTATTTTTGACTAATGCATCTATTGAAAAAAATATCGCGCTAGGTATGGCAGAGGAGCAGATTGATATTGAAGCGGTAAGGCGTGCGGCGAGAATGGCACAGGCCGAAGAATTCATTAACCAACTACCTGATGGATACGGCACCATCGTGGGTGAGCGAGGTGTCAAGTTATCAGGAGGGCAGCGACAACGACTAGGTATTGCAAGGGCCCTGTATCACAACCCGGATGTGCTGGTTTTTGATGAGGCAACCAGCGCACTTGATGGAATGACTGAAGACGCGGTGATGCAAGCAGTGCAGGACTTAAGCCAGGAGCGCACGATGATCTTAATCGCCCACCGATTACGCACAGTGCAAGCATGCGACCGTATTGTCATGTTAGACAGTGGAGTGATTGTTGCTGATGGAACGTACGAGGAGCTCGTGAGCACATCCGAGCCGTTTCAGCGGCTTGCAGGTAATGGGCTGAGGGAAGTGCAATAAACGATGATAGGTACTCCGATCGCCTTCATTATTTTTAATCGCCCGCGGCATACACGCCAAAGTTTTGCGCTTATTCGCGAGCAAAGACCGAGCAAATTATTAATTATTGCGGATGGACCTCGATTGGGACATCCAACGGATAGTGAACGATGCCGTGAGACACGCGAGATTGTTGAAAACATCGATTGGCCCTGTGAAGTTTTGCGAAACTATGCGGACATTAATTTAGGCTGTAAAAATCGTGTTAGTTCTGGACTTGACTGGGTATTTTCCCAGGTGGACAAAGCAATTATTCTTGAGGACGACTGCCTGCCGAACAGAGATTTTTTCTCTTTCTGCGACGAGCTCCTTGTTCGCTATGAAAATGACCCTCGGGTTTGGGTTGTGACTGGAAACAATTTTCAAAATGGTGTGCGGCGTGGCGATGCCGCTTATTATTTTTCGAAGTTTAATCATTGTTGGGGTTGGGCAAGCTGGCGACGAGCTTGGCAGCACTATCGTGTGGATATTCCATTTTGGCCTGCTTGGAAAGACACTGAAGACTGGAATACAAAGCTACCCGATCCCGTTGAACGCAAGATTTGGTCCAAGTTGCTCGATGATGTGCAGCGTGGTGATATCGATACTTGGGATTATCAGTGGACCGCTACGAATTGGTACTTTGGAGGGTTGACTGCTACACCCCAAGTAAATTTAGTTACTAATATTGGAGTTGGTCCGGATGCGACCCACACGGTTTCATCGGAGGAACAACCCGGGCTCCCCGCCTTATCACTTGGGCCCTTGACGCATCCACGAGTTGTTGAACAGGATCGCGCCGCAGATAGATACGTCTTGAATCATAATTTTGGCGGAAGAGATCACCCAGACCGATTACACAACAGATTGACTAAGCGGTGGTCGCAGTTTCTACGGTCTCCCAAGTGGTTAGCAAAGAAGCTCAAACAGTACGTTCCACTGAGGTTCTGACATGTGCGGCATACTTGGCATTTTTCATCGCACTTCCTCAATCCGTCCGATCCTTTCCGATCAAGTCGTGGCCAGTCTTTCGCACCGTGGCCCTGATGATCATGGTGCTTACAGCGACGACCACGTCCAGTTTGGGCACACGCGTTTGTCTATTATCGACCTAACCGATGCGGGCCATCAGCCTATGGTGAGTGACAAAGGGCGATACGTAGTTACCTACAACGGGGAAATCTATAACTATATTGAACTGCGTGCTGAGCTCGTAGCTCTCGGGTCTATATTTTCTACTCAATCCGATACGGAAGTGCTGTTAGAGGCCTACCATGCATGGGGCCGTGACTGCGTCAAGAAATTTGTCGGTATGTTTGCGTTTGTGATTTGGGATACACACGCGAAGGAAATATTTATTGCGCGTGATCGTTGTGGTGAAAAACCTTTTTTCTATCACTTCAATAGCGAACAGTTTGTATTTGCCTCAGAGCTCAAAGGTTTGCTACCGCTGGTGGCCGAGCGCCCAGTCCTCGATCCCATCGTCGTCGATCAGTATTTACATTATCAGTATGTTCCCGAGCCGAACACGCTATTAAAAGGGGTTCAAAAGCTTGCTGCTGGCCACTCTATGCTGATAACACTTGCTGATTGGAAAGCAGAACCGCAGGAGTACTGGAGTGTCGAGACAATTGCGGCGCCTACTGGGCAGCAGGAGCCTAAAGTCGATATTCTGACTCAACTTAGAGATAGTTTAGAGTCGGCAGTAAAAATGACGCTGCGGGCTGACGTGCCCATTGGTATCGCATTATCTGGTGGAATTGATTCAGGGGCAATCGCTGCATTTGCGCAAAAAAATACCCAACAACCTCTACATGCATTTTGCGTCGGATACCCTGGGCGCCCCAAATATGATGAGCGTGAACAGGCTCGGGCATTGGCTACGTCTCTAGGGATGATCGTTCATGAAGTCGAGCTACCTGTCGATAGTTTTGTGGATTTTTTTCCGAAACTAGTCGACATCATGGATGAGCCGATTGCGGACCCTGCAGCGTTTGGCCACTATTCCGTACCTAAGGCTGCGGCTGAGCATGGGATTAAAGTGTTGTTATCCGGGATAGGTGGCGATGAACTATTCTGGGGCTACTCTTATGTTACGGAGTCTGTAGCGCTTAATCAGCTGATTGTTGATCGTCCGGTGCTCAATAAATTTGCGCGTTGGTTAGGATCGTGTGGAACCCAACAGTTTTTGTCAAAGGTGGCGCATTACCCGAAGGCACATCCAGAAATTAGACGGTACGCAGACATCATGCAGAAGCTTGGAGATATGCGTCAGCCATCAGAACAGTTGCTTTACTACTTGCTACACCCAGATTTTTTAGGTGTGCATACATTTGCGTCCGAATACTATGGGGATGGAATGCATGCAGTTAGCCGGGAAACACTCTTTCGACCCACAGCAAGTAGAAAATGTGATCGAGGACACATACCCAGCAGGGTGATTAAGTTACTCTTTCATACTTGGCTGGTGTCTAACTGCTTATCGTTAGGAGATCGTGTCGGTATGGCGGTTGGTGTCGAAACCCGAATGCCGTTTCTTGATGTAAATCTCATCGAAAAGGTTATGACGCTTCGAGCGTATCAGCCCGATAACGCGTTAGGTCAAAAGGCGTGGTTACGCGCTGCCCTTAAGGGCGTTTTGCCTGATGATGTATTAGCCCGCCCAAAGGCTGGATTTCAACCACCTATCAAAGAGTGGCTCTGGGGCGTCGTAAAAAAATATGGCGACGTTCTGCATCACGGACACCTTGTCCAGGCGGGCATCATTGATGCAAGCAAAATTCACACATTACTCACTGAAAAGTCTGCCCAAGATTGGCATACTTTATTTTTCGCTTATAAATTAGTGTTGCTTGAAACATGGTACCACCGAGTGGCTCAGGCATGAAGAGAAGTCTACCGACGGTTCTGATCTATAACCCGATTTCTGGGCATGGCCACCTAGATTCCTGGAACGCACTCTTTGTATCGATTTTGATCGAGGCGGGATGGTCGGTTTGTGCAGCGACTCCTAATGCACCTGATCTGATTGCTCGGCTAAGTAAAAAGGGGCTGGCTGATTCCCCCAATTTGCAAATACTGAAATGGGAAATGCCACGCCGAACGTTCGCAGAAAGAATTGCAAGTCGACTGCTACGCCTTTTAAAGAGTTTTTACAGTCAACAAGTCGAAGAAAGTTACCACGATCCGCGTTTTCTTCGTGTAGATGAATTTTATGATCGACTACGTTACTTGCGTAAGCAATGTAAATGGAAAGTAGCTTTGATGTTCAATATGTATATGGATATGTATCCGATACGTAGCGAGGATTGGGACGTATTTTTGAAGTCAAACGATCTGCCGTGGTCGGGCATACGATTTGTCCCGACAGCGGGCGCCGAGGAAGGTTATTACCAGCTGCCGTCACTCGCTGGAATGTGTTTTTTGGATCAGCGAATCTGCGATGACTATCAGAGGCTTTTACCTCTTAAAAGCTTTGAGTACTTGCCCGATATAACAGACAACACCTTGCCGGCTCAGCCAACTGAATTGTTATCTGAAATCATGCGTAAGGCGGGCATGAGAAAGATAGTCTTTCTCGGCGGGACTCTTGGCGGAAGCAAAAATTTAGAATGTTGGTATCAATTAATCGCGAGGATGGATCCAACGCAGTGGTACTTCGTACAGATCGGTGAGTTGTTTGAAGACACGCTAACAGATAAAGACTTATGTGAACTTAATAAAATTAAGGCATGTTGTCCTGAGAACTTATTTATCAAGCAAATGTACTTGCCTGACGAAGCACAGTTCAATGAAATAATTAATTGCAGTGACGTAATTTTTGCCGTCTATCGCAATTTTTCAATCAGTAGCAATATGTTAGGCAAAGCGGCTGCATTCAATAAACCGATTCTTGTTGCCCATGGGCGCTTAATGGGCGAGCGAGTTCTGCAGTACGGAATCGGTAAGACGGTGGCGGAGAATGACGTACTCGGAATGGAAATGGCCTTGAGTGATCTAGTTCATACTCATCCGCTTCGGCATGATAATTTCGAAGCTTATCGCTTAGATTTCGGCGTTATTGCACTACAGCATCGATTGTGCCAATTCCTGGCTGCGTGTACTAAGCGAAAATATGACGATAACCTAATCCCTCGCGTATGAAAGTACTACATTTATCAACCGATGATTTCAGTGGTGGAGCTTCTCGCGCTGCATATCGAATACATACTGCGCTTCTTCAGTGCGGCGTCGATAGCTCGATGCGTGTGTTGGTCCACCAGACCGCAAATGATAAGGTTGTTTCGGGGAAGGCCCCGCGCACCTACATAAAAAAAATTAAAGACAAACTAGCTGAAAAAGGACGCGCCGTATATCGGCGTAACTTTCGGGGTAGCAGCCCTATCATGCATTCATTTGGGGATGTAAGCGCAGGAATTGTAAATGAAATTAACGCTAGCGATGCTGATGTTGTCAACCTGCATTGGATCGCGAATCTGTTGTCAATTAAAGATATCGGTCTAATTACTAAGCCAATCGTATGGACACTACATGACATGTGGGCTTTTTGTGGGGGGGAGCATGTTGTCTTTGATTCCGATGTCGCCGCACGCTTTAAGACTGGATATAGAAGCGATAACCGTCCGCTTGGTGAGTCTGGACCCGACCTTAACCGCTTGAGTTGGGAGTCAAAGCGAGACGAGTGGTCAAACCAACGCTTTCAATTTATCGCGCCTGGCAAATGGATGGCAGATTGTGTCGCAGCCAGCGCGTTGTTTAAGCATCAACCAATTCACGTCATCCCAAATCCAATCGAGTTGGATAATCTTTGGCGCCCAATTGATAAGCGCTTTGCTCGCGCTGTCTTGGGATTAGAGCAGACAAAAAAATATGTATTGTCTGGCTCAGCCGGGGGTATGGCACATCTGAAGGGCGAGGACTTACTGAGCGACGCCCTCACGAAGTTATGTGGGCATAACATCGATATGCCTGAGCTATTAATTTTTGGACAGCAACAGCCTTTGACGAAACCTGAGACGCCCTATAAGACGCACTGGTTAGGTCGAGTGAATGACGATCACGTAATGCGTTTGATTTATTCAGCTTCTGATGTAATGGCTGTTCCGTCTCGGATCGACAATTTACCGAATACCGCGTTGGAAGCTCATGCTTGTGGCACGCCTGTAGTAGCTTTCGATATCGGTGGACTTCCCGATATTGTTGATCATTTACAAAGTGGATGGTTGGCACCTGCTTTTGATACAGATAATTTCGCAGATGGAATCTCTTGGGTACTTCAAGACCGTTCGCGGTGGATGCGGTTGTCATCCCATGCCCGTAAGATAGCTGAAGAGCGATTTGCGCCGAAGGTTATCACTGAAAAGTACCTGGCGATTTATCGAGAAGCATTTGCGGGACACCCTACACGGTCACAGGATTTGTGATGAAAGAGTTTGGCTATATTCTCGTATATAACCCAATCTCAAATGAAGGGCACCTAGACTCATGGCATGTTTTATTTATACAGATGCTACGAGCAGAGGGTTGGAAAGTTATCGCGTTATCGACGGATTCGGGAGCTCTCCGAAAGAAACTTCTAGCCAAAGGACTTGAGCTATCTGAAGGTCTAATCGTCTTTCCGAGCGAGCGATCTCCTATGACGCGACGGCTTCAAATACGTCGTGCGTGTGAGGCCTTCAGGCTAAAAGGCGAATTTTTGGGTTCCCGGATTAGCTCAAGAAGTATCTACACGTCCTTGATGCGACCGCTAGTCTTCAGTGCTTGTGCTGTTATGAACGCCTTAACTCGAATTTATCGAGAATTAAAGAAGAAAAAACTACGTCACAGCGAAGGCGAGCAAGTAAGTGAGTCAGTAGCTCATCCGAGTGAGTTTTCTCAGATAGTGAATCAAGTCCTCGTTCGCTATCCGGATCAAATTTGTACTGTTCTGAATATGTATATGGATATGTATCGTGTTGATACAGATGCTTGGAAAGACTTTAGTTTCATTGAGACGGTGCCTTGGTTTGGTGTCTGTATAACTCCGTCTGTTAATTCGCTTGCTTCGTATTACAGGCTGGGTGACTTCAAAGGCACATTTTTTTTGGATGAGGCTATTTGCGCATATTATCAGTCGCTCTTGCCAAACAAAAAGTTCGAATACATGCCTGATATTACAGATACAGACATGCCAGCCTATCAGACGCCTTTGGCTAATGAAGTCCTAAAGCGTGCCGCTGGGCGAAAAATCGTGTTTATCGGCGGATCGATTGGCAAACAGAAAAACCTCGTTGCCTGGTACGAGCTGATACAGCAGGCTGATTGCAGTAAATGGTATTTCGTTCAAATTGGGCGGATTAACGAGAACAATCTGACATCACTTGATCGAGCGGTGTTAACTAATGCTTTAGCTAAGCCCATCCAGAACTTGACAATCTATCCCGACTATTTGGCCGATGAACGTGAATTTAACCAAATAATTTCAGTCTCGGATGTTATTTTTGCGGTGTACCGCGACTTTAAACGCAGCAGCAACATGCTGTCTAAAGCGGCTTATTTTGAGAAACCTATTCTCGTGTCTGACGCTTACTTAATGGGCGAACGAGTCCGACGTTATAAAATTGGAATCGAGGTAAAAGAGGATGAGGTCTCCAGTATCGTCGCTGGATTGAATCGTATAGACGTAACCCCAATTCCCAGCCAAAACTTTGAAGCCTATCGCCAAGATTTTAATTTTCATAATGCATCTCAACGACTATCGAGTTTTATTCGTGCCGGCCTTACCGACAATCTCTCGAGCAGTGCATGATGTCTGAATTTCAGTTAAAAACTCCCGTTGCGCTCATCATATTCAATCGGCCTGATACGACAGAGAGAGTGTTTGCCGAAATTGCGAAAGCTAAACCCCCTATTCTGTTAGTGATAGCCGACGGGCCTCGTATGAATCGCCCCGAGGAGGCACAGAGGTGCGAGCAAGCGCGTGCGATTGTCTCGCAAGTAAATTGGCCTTGCCAAGTACTGACCAACTATGCCGACGCCAATATGGGCTGCAAAATGCGGGTTGCAAGTGGAATAGATTGGATTTTTGAAATGGTTGAAGAGGCAATCATCTTGGAAGATGATTGCCTTCCCGAGCCTACATTTTTCAGATTTTGTGAAGAGATGCTGATTCGGTACCGTGATGACGAACGTATAAGTATGGTGTCGGGAGGTAACTTGCAGTTTGGCCAACGCCGGGGTCTGGGAAGTTACTACTTCTCGCGTTATACCCATATATGGGGTTGGGCGACTTGGCGTAGGGCTTGGCAATATTATGATCGGGATATCAGCCGCTGGCCGAAGCTGCGGGATGAGGGTTGGATTGAATCTACGTTTAAAAATAAAGGGGAACAAGTCTACTGGAGCAACTCGTTTAACGCAGTTCACAGCGGAGAGCTTGATACATGGGACTGTTCATGGACGTTCGCATGTATGTTACGAGGCATGTTGCAGATTTCCCCAAATGTGAACCTCATCTCGAATATCGGCTTTGGTCCCGGCGCTACCCATACGCAGATAATTGGCATACATGCAAATATGCCAACCGACGCTATGAGGTTCCCGTTGATTCATCCGGAAGTAGTTGTGCCCAGTCGTGAAGGTGATGACTTTATCTCTAAAAACCAAATTGCACCGTCCTTTGTTAAAAGGCAGTGGCGTCGATTAAAAAAATATTTTTTTTGGGCGAAATAGGTGCGCATTGCATTCGATCATCAAGCGTTTTGCTTACAGCGTACGGGCGGCATATCGCGATATTTTTGTGAATTAGCGAATGCGATCCTCTTGAAACATGAGGAGCTACGTATTTTTGCTCCTATGTATCGCAATACATATTTACCTAGCGTACAGCGGTCAAAAGTAGAGGGATTTTGGGTCAAAGATTATCCACCTTACATGGCAAGCCTTTGCACTAACTTAGTTGGAAGATGGGCTAGTTCAAAGATTAAGCGCTGGCACCCCGACGTGCTGCACGAAACTTATTATGATGCAGTCCCCCTGGGCACCAATAAAATCCCCGTCGTATTATCGGTGTTCGATATGATCGGAGAATTAAACTTGATGGGCGATATGCATCAGGTTGCCGACATAAAAAATTCCCCTAAATATCGTGCCGTCAAACGAGCTGATCACATAATTTGTATTTCTAAATCAACACAGCGTGACTTAGTTGAAGTATTTGATGTTCCACTATCAAAGACTTCGGTAATCTATTTGGGAGGTGATGCGCTTCACAGCACTGTGAGCGCTTGCTTAAGTGGTATCGATCCACCTAGTACCGATTCTGTCAAGCATAAAAAAAATAGTAAGCCATATCTCTTGTATGTCGGCCTGCGGGCGTCATACAAAAATTTTGTTTCCCTACTTGGTGCTTACGCTAAGTCCGCGCGGTTATCCAAAGATTTTGATCTTATTTCATTTGGTGCAGAACCTTTTAGCGAGGGCGAACGAGCGGAAATTGCTCGTTTAGGTTTATCTCAGCCGCAAGTGCGATATGTTCATGGAGATGATAATGTCTTGATTGATCTCTACCGTCATGCTTCCGGATTTGTGTACCCGTCAATATATGAAGGCTTTGGATTGCCACCACTTGAGGCGATGGGGCAAGGTTGTCCCGTCATAAGTAGCAATACAAGTTCAATGCCTGAAGTGATCGGCGACGCAGCAGAATATTTTGATCCACACAATATCGATGACATGATGTATGCCATAGAGCAAGTCGTGTATTCGCCGAGTCGAGCGGAAGATTTGGTAGGCAAAGGGCGTGTTCGAGCAAAGGCATTTAGTTGGGACCGATGTGCTGCTGAAACGTTGCTCCTGTATCAAGCGGTTAGCTCAAGATCTAGATAAAACCAAATGAACATACTATATTTGTATACAGAGATCATGGGCTACAACCTGCCTATTTTTGATCATTTGGCAAATGATTATGGAGCGACAATCCATGTAGTAAGGTGGACCAATAAAAAAAATACCCCTTTTCATCCGGCCGAGATCAGTGGAGTTAAATATTACGATCGATCTCTCTATTCAACAAAAGAACTTTGCGAATTAGCCAGCGCGTTGAATCCATCAGTTGCATACATCTCTGGGTGGCAGGATAAGGGCTATCTGCCCGTAGCCCGTGAGCTCAAGGCGAGTGGGGTTCCTGTTGTGATGGGGCTCGATAGTCAATGGGTTGGAAATATTCGACAGCATATCGGCGCTAAGCTCATAAGGCACGCCTATAAAAAGCGCTATTTTTCCTTCGCATGGGTACCTGGTCCATTGCAATATGAGTATGCGGCACGAATTGGTTTTTCGAAATCGGAAATCATTTGTAATCTTCTGTCAGGAAATACTGAGTTGTTCTCTCGTGGCGCGTCTGTTTTAGACAGCGATAAACGCAATGGGTATCCCAAGCAGTTTTTATATGTTGGTCGATTTGTTGAGACGAAAGGCATCGATATTTTGATAGAGGCATACTCACGCTACAAAAATGTACACGGGGGAGATTGGAAATTAAAGTGTGTGGGCAATGGACCGATGGAGAGGCGCCTTTTGAAGGCGCAGCAAGATGACTGTGGAATCATAGTCAAACCGTTTGCTGAGCAGGCAGTTCTGGTTGATTACGCTATGGAGTCTGGCGCATTCGTTTTGCCCAGCCGGGACGAACCGTGGGGTGTAGTAGTTCATGAATTTGCGTCAGCCGGATTGCCACTTATTTTGTCAGACGCAGTCGGCTCAAAACTACAATTTTTAGTGAATAGCTACAACGGTTACGAGTACCCTAGCCATTCAGCCGAAAGTCTTGCTGCGGCGATGCATCGTCTCTCCCTGCAGTCCGACGAGACATTGCTCGCAATGGGTAAGCGCAGCGCTAATCTCGGCTTGAGCCAATGTCCGAAAATTGCCGCCGCAAGCTTAATCTCGGTTCTTAAGGAATCTGTAGATGAGTGAGATTATTGTGGCAGTTGACGCGTCTCGCATCCGATCGGGCGGTGGCGTTGCACACTTAATTGGAATTTTAAGTGTTGATCAAATTGATATTTTTGGCTTTAAAGCAATTCACGTTTGGAGCTACCAAAAATTGCTCGACGCTATCCCTGACAAGCCTTGGTTGTATAAGCATCATGTGATGGAGTCTGAGCGATCCATCTTTACACAGTTGAGGTGGCAAGCGAATAAGTTACCCCAAGAGATTCGAGCGCATGGATGTGACATCTTGTTTTCAGCGGACGCAGGTACCGTATGTAGATTTGAACCCATGATTGTTCTTAATCAGAACATGCTTCCTTATGATGATGGAGTTTTACGCTTGTTTGGATGGAGTAGGGATCGAATACAACAAAAGATAATCTATTATGTTCAAAAGCGAGCATTTCTCTCAGCAACAGCCTCGGTTTTTTTGACGCAACACGCAGCAGATCAAGTTCAACGGCATACAGGGAAGTTAAAGCGAACGCAGATTATTCCGCATGGCGTCGGACAAATTTTTAAAGACACTCGCCATAGAGATACTTGGCCGCAAGACATCTCGACGCCTATCAAGTGTCTATATGTATCACCAATACTCGAATATAAGTATCAATGGGTCGTTGTGCGAGCGATTCAGATTCTTCGTGATCGTGGACATAATCTAACCCTCACCCTCATAGGAGGAGGAGGCAGACGCGCGAATAAAATGCTGGATAGACAACTTCATATTTCCGACCCCAAGCGGGAGTTTGTTGAGGTCTTGGACTTTTTACCGCACGGTGAAATCCCAGAATATATTGCTGATGCAAATATTTTCATTTTCGCTTCAGGTTGTGAAACGTTTGGAATTTCTTTGCTCGAAGCTATGGCGGTGGGTGTCCCAATAGCCAGTTCTAATCGCAGCAGCCTACCCGAAACATTAAAAGACGGGGGTGTTTATTTTGATCCAGACGATCATCGATCGATTGCCCAGTCCATACAACAACTAATTGACCAGCCCAAATTACGCGCCGAGATAGCAAAGCGTGCAACTGATCTTGCTAGACAGTACTCTTGGGAACGTTGCGCAGATGAGACTTGGCGATACGTGAGTCAAATATATAAAGATTATGGCACCGCCCAGACCATATAAAAATCAAACATAGCATTCTGATGAAAATTTCAATTGTGACGATTTCGTTTAATCAACGCGAGTACTTGAAGGAATGTATAGAGTCAGTCTTGTCTCAGGAAGGCTGTTCGATTGAATATATCGTCGTAGATCCCGGCAGCACAGATGGTAGTCGGGAGCTCATCAACTCTTATGGAGACCGAATCATCAAAGTCTTTCAACAAGATCAAGGCCCCGCAGATGGCTTGAATCAAGGGTTTCGTGTTGCGACTGGTGATATTTACGGATTTATTAACTCAGATGACTATCTTTTGCCCAATGCCTTAGCTGCTATTAGGCGATTTTTTGACATGTCGCGACAAGACACGTTTGTTAGCGGAAAGGGGTTCACACAGTATCCAGATGGGCGTAAACAGCTTGTTAATCCTAGTTTGCTGAGTCGGCGTTCAATGCTCTGGCGATCAGCCGTCATTTTTCAACAAGCAACGTTTTTTCCAGCCCCGCTGTTTAATGCAGTTGGTGGGTTTAATGTTAAAAATAAAACCTGCTGGGATTATGAGCTGTATCTAAAGTTTTTAATTAGTGGCGCATCACATAACCTTATTGATGAAGAGTTGGCTGTGTTTCGTCTGCATGATCAGTCAATTTCTGGAACTGGCCGACTAAACGATTTGTATTTAGAAGAGTTAGATGGCCTGTTTCAACAATATGTAGGCCGAAGACGAAACCGGCTCGACGGACTAGCAACCATCTATTTGCGTACGGAGAGGGAGCTAAGGCGGCGTATGGCGCACACGCGTGTTATGTCTAAGAGACGCACTTGATGTCCTCTAGCATTCTCTTCGGTAGTGCCATTTTGGATTTGATTATCCTATCAGCGGTGCTGTTTTTGGTCGCGTTAACTGCTGGCGGTTGGGGTAGGATAACTTTTAGACTCATCGGACTTGTATCGCCTGACAGACTGGATACTAATTCAGTTTGGTTAGGATTCGCAGTCCTTTGTGCATTAGCAGAACTACTACAACTATTTGTACGACTCGATGCGCTGGTAAGTGCAATCATTGTCATGATCGGGTTAGGTGCCTATGCCACTGACAAACATTTTTCGATTGCAACCTGCGTTCGTGATTGCACCGCCATTTTTGGAAAATACCGGCTTTTATTTTTGTTTGTCACGATTATCTTCGTATTGTGGTGCCTACGCGCTATGGGTTCACCCAATAACGTAGATTCAGGTTTGTATCATTTTCAAACGATCCGCTGGCAAAACGAGCACCCCTTGATCTTTGGCTTGGCAAACATACATTGGCGTTTTGCTTTTAATCAAAGTTATTTTGGATTTCTCGCACTTCTAAACTTCTATCCAATTTGGGGCAAAGGTTACGCTGCTGGGGGTATTTTTCTTCTCGTGCTGTCACTATGGACTTTGATTGAAGTTGGTGTTCGACAAACTAAGTTGTGGCAATGGACAGTTGGAGGGGTATTGTTTGTTTATTTTGGCTACGTCGCCGGAACAATATCGAACCCCGCTCCAGATATAGCGATTGGGTTAGTTGAAATAGCAATCGCATTACTTTTGATGCGAATTGCATTCTCTGTAACGAACACAGCACAAACAGACCGTGATTTTGTAGTGCTGGTGGCACTCTGCTTCACAGCGGTGACAATAAAGCTTAGCGCCGTAGCCTTCAGCGCCATCAGTATTTTGTGTGGGCTGATCTTTATAAAGGGTAGATTGAATGCGGGAGCATCACCGTTAGTACGATTGGCTGTTTTGATTGTTTTTGCGACGATTATTCATAGCATTCGAAGTTATATTTTGTCAGGCACGATCATGTTTCCAGCTACAGCTTTTGCTCTGCTTGACAAGGAGTGGTCATTACAGCTTTCGCAAATACGGTTTGAGAAAGATTTGATTTTAAGCTTTGCCAGAAGGCCTGACATCTTAAATCCTGCGATTGTTCTTGGTAATTGGGAGTGGTTGCCAGAATGGTTTGATCGTATGACGGTCGAAATCGTTAGTATTTTCGCCATAGCCTTTTCTGCGATGCTGGTTAGTATCGTAGGGGCGCTTTTTATCCAGCAAAAAAATTTTTCAAAGCGTCTCAATATACTGTACCTACCGCTGGTAGGTAGCGTGATTTTTTGGTTTTTTACCGCACCCGATCTAAGATTTTTAGGTGCAGTGTTGCCACTCTTTCTCGCGACGGGACTTTGGTTGGCGATTAGACAAGTTCAACTCACCCTGCTCGCGCAAATATGGAAGCCGTACGTCATGCCCAAGTTAGGTGAGGTGGCATTAGCTTGTATTCTGCTCGCCTCATCTACAAAGCTGTTAGGTATTCGAGCAGTTTCATTGGAGGGCTGGCAGCCGATACCCCAAGTCAAGGCAGAGCTCAAGCGAACGGATTCAGGTTTCTATATTTTTGTCCCTGACGATGGTGGTTTTTGTTGGGATCATCCATTACCTTGTGCGCCGATATTTCATCCTAACTTACGTTACAAGGACGCCCCGTGGAAAGTTATCGGAACAGATCTGACGGTAGAGAGGAAGTACTTCACAACCAAGACAAATCCTGACCCAACAGCAAATCAGATTTATAGATTTATTCCAGAAAGAGATGGCCAGGCTCCGCATAGTAAGCCCACTGTGAAGTGAGAAAGATGACAAATCTTCTTCAGCGTCTGAGCGATAAAGTAGTGCGCATGGTTTTATGGCCATTTCGCAAGAGTAAGCGCATTGTCGACCAGATCATTGCTCGAATCTTTGATCTGATGTTTGACGGCAGATGGATAATTGATCATCTTTACCGTAGCCGATCAGATGTAAGGTCCGTGTTATTGATACGACTTGACCTGATTGGTGACTTTGTCCTGTGGCTGGACAGTGCAGCCGCATATCGTCAAATTTATCCTAATAGAAAATTGGTTTTGTGTGCGAACCGCGTTTGGGCAGAGCTCGCTCGGCAGCAGCCATACTGGGATGAGGTGATTGAAGTGGACATTGATCGACTTCGCGCCGACCGAGTATATGGGTTGAAGCTAATGGCTCGATTGCACTGGCGAGGATTTAATGTCGCTATTCAACCGACCTTTTCGCGGGAAATCGTTGTCGATAGGCTATTGAGAGCAACGGGTGCTATAGAAAGAATTGGGCAGCAGGGTGATACGAGTAATCTTAATGCGCCAGATAAGAGGGTAGCCGATGGCTGGTATACACGGCTGATCTTTGCCGGTAGCTCGCAGTCGATGGAGCTGCAGAAAAACGCTGAATTTGTGAGAGCTCTCGGTGCAAATAACTTTCGAAGTAGTGTGGGACGCTTAGTTTGGGCAACTCCGAAACCCCGGGTTTTTGAATCTGATCGCGCTTATGCTGTGATCTGCCCTAGCGCCTCTTGGGTTCCTAAAGCATGGCCGGCTGAGAAGTTTGCGCGCTTAGCTCAGGATCTACACTCACAACAAAACCTGAGAATCGTGTTGTGCGGAGCTCCAGCGGACATTCCGCTGTGTGACCGAATTGCATGCGCCGCAACGATACCTGTCGATAATTTGGCGGGACAGACGTCGCTTATACAGTTATTGGAGGTGATAGCTGGAGCAAGCTTAGTGGTTTCTAATGATTCTGGCAATATTCATTTGGCGGCTGCGCTTCGAATACCGTCGGTATGCATCGTCGGAGGTGGACATGCTTCACGATTTTTGCCCTATGCTGTAGATAATATGCAAGGCTGCATACTCCCCCGCGTAGCGGTGTATCACATGGAGTGCTTTGGCTGTGGTTGGAAGTGTAAATATCCGATCAATGTGGGCGACCCAGTTCCGTGTGTTTCCAACGTTGAAATATCAACAGTGATGACGCTGTGTCGAAATGTGCTGATGCTTACGCCACCCGATACGCACCAACGGCCGAGTTACAAGTAGGTACAGATTAAACATGATTCTTAGCAATATGCCGATTGCTGCGAAGTTGCAATCGCTTGTCAAACTCGTAGCCATCGCGCTTAGCTGTTGTGCAGTCCTGGTTGTCGTGCTCAGTTATCTTTATGGATATCTCCAGCCAGTTCGTTGGCCAACGCTATTTTATTTTTGGTTAGCTTTCTTTGTGACACTGCATTCGGAGAGAAAAGGTGTCATGTTGCTGGTCTTCGCCCTGCCGCTTGCTCCCGCGATTCACGGGCAGGCTGAAATATTTTTTCGTCCAGCGGTACCTTACTTTGTGACCAGCGCAGGTCTTGATTTAGTGGCAGGCCTGATAATGGCCTTTCTTGTTGGCCGGATAGTGCGGCGTAAAGAAGTTTGCTTCAATCGATTAGTTATCCCTCTGCCTCTTGCAATTCTTACGTTATTGATTTCTTTCTCGACTGTATTAGCAATCGCTCGGAACTTGTGGCAATCCACAAGTGAATTCTTAATTACTCCATTTATTAATCAGGTGCTGCGATTCAAGCTGTTTGTGCGGGGGAATGATTTTTCTCCAATTGCAGATTGGCTGGCTATATTAATCGGACTACTTCTTTTACTGATCCTGGCGAACTGGCTTAAAGGAAAGGTAGATAAAGAGGAGCTGATTTTTAAGCCTACAATTCTTTCATTGAGTATTTCAGCGTCGTACGGAATATTTCAAGCGCTCACAGCAGTAGGCTTGCCGGTAGCTGCGGCTGAGTATCGTCCAGATAGCTTCGGATACAGTGCGTTTGGTTTCCAGCCAGACATACACGCCTATGCTGCCCACATGATTCTCGGGGCAGTGGGCCTATTTGGCGTGTTGACCAGGCTGACTTCTGATCGATGGAGACATTTTACATACGTAGTAATCATTCTGTGCTGGATTGCCTTGTTCTTAAGTAAGTCGAGAGCCTCGTTGCTATTTAGCTTGGTTATGTTGCTGTTTATTGGTTTTTTTTCTATTCGCCGTGTTTTTCAAAGACAAGCCAAAAGTCGTCTATTTTTATTCATGACGCTCGGTCTCGGTAGTGTCGCACTCGTGATATGGCTGAATCCATGGCTAAACGATTTAGTTGGGCAGATCGTAGATATAAGATCGTTGACATATGATCAAATCAATCTACTGTCTAGCCGACGGTTAGAGCTCTTCATCAGCGCGATTAGGATGTTTTTGGAATATCCACTATTAGGTCTTGGCCAGGGCAATTTTTTACTTAGCTCAGCAGTTGTGCCATTTAGTCATTCCGCATGGATGGCTCAGTCAGGTGGCGAGAACGCCCACAATTACTTTTTGCAAGCGCTTGCAGATACTGGGGTGATCGGCATTACTTGTTATTTTGCAGTCTTGATGTGGCCTGTATGCCGCACTCGTTTACTGAGCGTTCTTGTGCCCGTGAGCATAGCGATCACGAGCCTCTTTCTAGGGAATTTGTATTCCCACTCTTTCCTGATTCGCGAGAACTTACTACTCTTGTGTGTTTTTCTGGCCCTAGCGTATTCTTACGCAATACCTGCAGTTCAAAATACGGCGAACGAAGCCCAGCAGACATTTTCGCGCTGTAAAGTTCCGGCGAAATTAGCTTTTCTATTTGGCTTGGCTATTGTCGCCGTGATACCACTGGCTGTTCGAGAGGTTATCCTTTCATTTGACCGGATTCCATTTCAGAAGGCGGCCAAGTGCAACCACCCCGCACCGATACGGGGAGATGGATGGACAACGGGGCTCGTGATGATTCCCTTGGCTTCGTCGCAAAACGGTATAAGGATATTGGCAGATGTTAGCGGCATACCCGAGCAGTACGCTGCTCGCAGTATTAATGCCATACTGGAAGATGATACGGGCGCAATATTGTCGCGCCAAAATTTTTCTATAGTTAAAGGGCATGTTGAAATCGACATGGCGTTACCGAGTTTTTATAAGAACCTAACAAAACCATCCCGGGTTTTGTTAATCGTTGATCGGTGCTATACCCCCAGCAACTTAAGTGTGAGCGAAGATAACACGCGCTTAGGAATTCACATCAATAGTATTGAACGATATTAATTTCTGAGTTTGCTTATATGACAACCGTTTTGGTAACCGGAGCTAACGGATTTATTGGGTCTTCGATTCTGACCAAGCTACAGCTGAGCAAACAGTACTCCATTCGTGCTGCGGTTCGAAAGTCAGTCGTTTCTTATCAGGACGACATTGATGTTTATGAAAACTTAGAGCTTGCACCAAACACGAATTGGATGACCGCACTTTCTTCGGTCGACGTTGTTATTCACTGTGCGGCGCGTGCGCATCTATTAAAAGATACCTCCGCAGACCCCTTGGCCGACTTTAGACGAGTGAACACAGAAGGAACCTTAAGCCTTGCTCATCAGGCGGCGCGGGCCGGAGTAAAGCGATTTATTTTTTTAAGTAGCGTAGGCGTCAATGGTGCGGAGACAAAAACCCGGCCATTTATTGCAGACGATATGCCTAACCCTCATTCCCCTTATGCACAGTCAAAATTTGAGGCAGAAGTTGGATTAATGGATCTTGCGAAAGAAAGCAATATGTCGGTCGTGATTGTACGTCCGCCGCTTGTTTATGGCCCCAATGCACCAGGTAACTTTGGTGCACTATGCCGGATAGTACAGAAGGGGCTGCCATTACCTTTTGGCAGGATAAACAACGTTCGTAGCTTTATTTATTTAGATAACTTGATAGATTTAATACATTGCTGTGTCGATCATCTAAATGCGACGAATCAAATATTTTTAGCTTCGGATGATGAAGACTTATCAACAACTGAATTGCTCAAAAAAATGAGTGCTGCGTTCGAGCAGAGGATGATCTTATTGCCGGTACCGGTTTCTGTTCTGAAGCTCGGCGCTCAACTGATGGGCAAGAGCAAGCAGGCACAGCAATTATTAGGATCTTTAACCGTGGATATAGAAAAAACTAAACTCACACTAGGTTGGAAGCCACCCTTTAGCGTGGAGCAGGGACTGCGCAGAATGGCAGAATGTCAGTAGAAATTCAGCTGCATCGTGACGCTTAGCTCAAATCGCTCTTCTGTAGTTGTGCCAACGTCAGCCAATCCACGATTGGACCTTCCGGTTGATATCCAGATACTAGCTCAATTAACATTCCTCTGACTCGCGAGACGTCGTTAGCGTCTAGTGCATGATTTAGCGCTCTGAGTTTTTCCTCAAATACAGCCCACGGAAGATAGCTTTCGTTGGCCGTCAAGATACGAGGATGAATCGTAGGTTGAGGATTATCCCCAATCAATAGTTCCTCAAAAAGTTTTTCGCCAGGTCGTAAACCGGTGATTTGTATTTCGATATCACCATCTTCATTTTCGGTATCCTTTAGCGTCAATCCAGAGAGTTCGATCATTCGCTTAGCAAGGTCAATAATTTTGACGGGCTCGCCCATGTCTAGAACAAATAAATCGCCACCCCGAGACATCGTAGCTGCCTGCAGCACGAGTTGCGCGGCTTCTGGTATCGTCATGAAGTAGCGTGTAATTTCTGGATGTGTCAACGTAATTGGGCCACCATTCTTTATCTGCTCTCGAAATTTTGGGACTACTGAGCCGGAAGAGCCTAGGACGTTCCCGAAACGGACCATAGAGAAAACGGTATGGCCGTTTTGCTGACCCGTGCCTTTTTGAAAACCAATATGTTCCGCCAGCCCCTGTAACACCATTTCTGCTAGGCGTTTGCTAGCGCCCATAATGTTAGTTGGTCGAACCGCCTTGTCCGTGCTAATTAATACAAATTTTGTAACTTTGCCTGCTGCCGCCATCGCAACGTGAAGTGTCCCAAACAGATTGTTTTTAATACCTTCAATAGGATTGTGCTCTACCAGCGGTACGTGTTTATATGCAGCAGCGTGATAAACCGAATAGGGCTGCCAGGCAGACATAATTTCACACATCCGCGGATAGTCTTGAACAGAGCAAAGGAGCGGTACTAACGTAGTGCCAGTTTCAGCTGCAACTGGCATCAGCTCTTGATGAATTTCATAGAGTGCGAATTCGCTTTGCTCTATCAGCAAAAGGATGTCGGGTCCAAGGCGCAGTAGCTGTCGGCATAGTTCACTGCCAATTGAGCCGCCAGCACCGGTAATCAGAATTGTCTTGCCTAGAGTGTGCGCGCGAAGAATTGAATCATCCGAATGAACCGCTTCACGACCCAGGAGATCATCGATATCGAGCTCTCGTAAATCAGAGGTACTGATTTTCCCTTGAGCAAGCTCAGTCACACTTGGCAATGTCCGCACCGATACGCGAGCGGCTAACATAGTATTGATAATTTCGTTGCGACGTCTGCGTGAGATAGATGGCAGCGCAAGCAAGACATCACTAATTTCCAATGATTCTACTAAATTAGACAAATCAACTGGGCTATGGACGGGCAAGCCATTAATTACAAGACCTTGCAGTCTAACGTCGTCGTCTAGGAAGCCCACTACACGCATTTCATGACTGTGTGCCATAGCAGCTGCAAGCTGTTGTCCTGAATTGCCAGCCCCGTAGACTAAAACTTTTGGCAAGGTCGAGCGTTTAAGCAAATTTTTATAAGCCCCACCCAGCCAATAGCCTGCTGCCGCACGTGAGATTCCAATCGCAAGCAAAAGCAAAATTGGTTGTATTAAGCCAACTGTGCGGGGTACGCCGTCAAAACTGAACGCCGTGAAAAGTGCTGCATATAACAATCCATAAATCGCCGTTGCACGGCTAATTGCCATTAGCGCGGGGCCGCCCGAATATCTGAAAATTGCTCTATACAAGCCGCCAATCATAAAAATCGGCAAGGCTAGCGCGATTGAATACAGGACTGCCTTTGACGGTGGCCCCGAAAGAGATACGAAATCGCCGAGTCGCAAGTAAAAAGCCAACCAAACGGTCAGCACACACAAGCTAGCATCTATGGCAAGAACAACTAATCTTTTTGCCACTCTTGGCAAATTTAGTATCGTTGCGGTGGTTCTGCCAGTTGTCATAGAAAACGGTATGCTAATGCGACACGCCATCGCGATGGATGACTTTTAAAACGGTTAACCACAAAATTCTAATATCGAACAACAACGACTGCCTTGCGAGGTATTCGGCATCAAAAGCAACTTTTTGCTCGATAGGTATCTCGTCTCGGCCATTGATTTGCGCCCAGCCTGTTAGCCCAGGCGTCAAAACATGTATGCCTTTTTCAGTACGTAAGGAAATAAGATCATATTGGTTAAATAGTGCGGGGCGGGGTCCAACCAACGACATGTCGCCTACAAGAATACTCCATAATTGCGGCAACTCATCTAAACTCGTTTTACGTAGGAAAGAACCAATCGGTGTCAAAACTGCTGAGGGATTAGCAAGAAGGTGGGTAGCAACAGCTGGGGTGCCCACGAGCATGCTTCTAAACTTGGGCATTCGAAAAATTTTATTTTGTTCACCGACGCGATCGCTCCAGTAAAGGACCGGACCCTTTGACGTTAGTTTGATAGCAATACTAATAAGCAGAATGGGTAGTGCCATCACGATTAAAGCTGCCAGACCACAAAGCAGATCAAGTGTTCGTTTCATGTTGCCATTTCGGTCCGAGCACGGTAGTTTGGCTTAGCACAAACAATACTCAAGATTTGTGCCAGACTCTGCGGTTTACAAAGTCTGTATAGCTTTGAATGATGCGCACTACTTTATCTGATACGTTATCTGGAGCATAGTCGTTAACAAGTTGCAAGTTACGAGTGTTGCCGCGAAGCTGATCGGCAAGAATGGCTAGCCCCTGCTCAACTCGCTCGATACTCATCCCTACCATCATGACGGATGCTTGTTCAAATCCCTCAGGTCTCTCGTGCACTTCGCGCAGATTCAACGCTGGAAAATTCAGGATTGAAGACTCCTCGGTAATCGTGCCACTATCAGACATCACTGCACGGGCCTCTGCTTGTAGCTTGACGTAATCGGTGAAGCTAAACGGTTTTTCAAACCTAACCAAAGGATCTGCAACCAAGCCCGCGTCAGCAATACGTTTTTTTGTGCGCGGATGCGTCGAGACAATTACCGGACATCTATGCGTACTCGCCAGATGATTTAATAGATCGAAGAGCTTTTCTAATTGGGTAGGCGAGTCCACGTTCTCTTCGCGGTGAGCGCTCACGACAAAATATTGATGCGACCTCAAAGACAAAGCGCTTAGAACCTGGGACTCATCAATAGCTTTGCTATAAAACCCGATCACTTCGCGCATTGGGCTGCCAGTTTTGATCACCTGGTCTGGTGGCAGCCCCTCGCGTAACAGGTAATCACGCGCGATTTCGCTGTACGTTAAATTAATATCGGCGATGTGGTCTACGATGCGGCGATTGATCTCTTCAGGCACCCCGAAATCAAAGCAACGATTACCAGCTTCCATGTGAAAAATTGGTACTTTACGACGCTTAGCAGAAATTGCGGCTAGCGAGCTATTGGTATCGCCCAATAGTAAAAGTGCCTCTGGCTGATGCTCCTCGATCGCGTTATCTGCAGCGATGATAATTCGGCCGATGGTTTGGGCTGTTGTTTCGCCTGCAGCCGCTAAGAAGGCATCCGGTTTGCGAATCCGGAGGTCACTAAAAAATATCTCGTTCAGCTCGTAATCGTAGTTTTGCCCCGTGTGCACCAAAACATGGTCGCAGTACTGATCCAACTTATGAATCGTCCTAGATAATCGGATGATTTCTGGTCGGGTTCCGACAATGGTCATTACCTTGAGCTTATGCATTGAGAGCCTCGCGGATAAGATCCAGGCTCAAGAGGACATTTTTTACTTGATCAACGGTAAGTCTTTGTGTGTTGTGCGAAGTGTAGTCGTCAAAATTTGCAATTTGTGTTTCGCCAGTAACAAAGTACTTGTCGTAATTTAAATCGCGCGCGTCGGCAGGAATCCGGTAGTAGTTACCCAGATCTTCCGCACGCGCCATTTCTTCACGCGAAACAAGAGATTCATATAGCTTCTCGCCGTGGCGGGTGCCAATTACCTTCACCGCATTTGTATTCGCAAAAAGTGAGGTCATTGCTTTGGCTAGGTCTCCGACCGTAGAGGCGGGTGCTTTTTGAACCAAAATATCGCCAGGTTTAGCGTGCTCGAACGCATATAAAACGAGATCAACTGACTCTTCAAGCGACATTAAGAAACGCGTCATATTGGGATCGGTGACGGTCAGCGCTTTGCCTTGTTGCAGTTGTTCCAAAAAAAGGGGAATAACAGACCCTCGAGATGCCATAACGTTCCCATATCGGGTAGCAGACAACACGGTCTTATTGGGATCACAAAGCCGCGATTTGGCGACCATGAGTTTTTCCATTAATGCTTTGGAGATACCCATGGCATTGATAGGGTAAACCGCCTTATCGGTGCTGAGCAGTACGCAGCGGCTAACTGATTGTGCAATGGCTGCACGCATCACATTCTCGGCACCCAGCACGTTTGTTCGAACCGCCTCCATCGGGTAAAACTCGCAAGATGGCACCTGTTTTAACGCTGCTGCGTGAAAAACAAAGTCAACGTCGTGCAGCGCGTCGTGCACACTATCGTATTCGCGCACATCACCTATGTAAAACTTAAGCTTGTCGCTACGGTGCTTCAGCCGCATATGTTCTTGCTTTTTCTCGTCTCGGCTGAATACACGAATTTCTGCTAATTCAGAATCAAGTAGCCTGTTCAGCACCGTGTTGCCGAATGAGCCGGTTCCGCCGGTGATTAAAAGGACTTTGTTTTTAAGCATTTTGTTGTTCCGTATGGAGTGGCCAAGCCTCCGAGAGCGGTAGGGCTTCGACTAACCCAAAATTTTAGTGATTATTATATGGGCAGGAAGACTAAAATATAGGCAGAATGACTGAGGCCTGCCATAGATGGAATCAGGCCGTAATCACAGAAAAAAGTTGCTCTTGGCTCATGTATTGATCAAACGTGCATTTTTTGACGTCGCGTCTTCAATACTCGCATACATTAGCGCCAACAAGACCGCAAACAAAATTAAATTAGGGCGAATCAACAACGGGTGAGAAAATAAGTTACCTAATCCAATAGAAAATAGGGCAAGTGCAGGAGCAGCAATTTTTGAAAACTGAGTAACCCGATAAAAGGGCCAGCTAAGTACAAGAATAAATGCCGCAGTACCTACTAAGCCGGTCTCTGCAAAGGTTTGCAGAAAATAGTTATGGGCGTTTTCTCCACCTTGCTGAACCATATATATTGAATGACTCACATCAATATTTGACGACATACGAAAAAGATTTCCTTGTCCAATTCCGAATAACGGATATTCGCTGAACATGTAAAGCGCGGCACGAAATAGTTCTGGGCGATGAACTAAAGCCGTATTAAAATTTTGTCGGCTCAGATTATCTGGAGACAGTAGTCCTGCCACGTGTTCCATCCAAACAAAATTTCTCGTAATAAATAGTAGAAGACCCAGCCCTAATAAGGCCGTGAGTAATACAAAAAATATTTTCCAAAAGGCAATGCCTCTGCTTCTCAGTGATAGGACAATGAAAGCAATACTCGCCACAGTCGCGAAAACAAACGAAGCTTTGGACTTACTCAGGATCAGAGCCAGCCAACAGAGTGCTACGCATAAGTACCCAAGGAACAAATCACGCCCCTGCGTTTTTTTTAAAAACTCGAGTATCCCTACGGTGCCAATCAACATGATGCAAGCAAACGCATGAAGATCAGGCTGAAATCCCTGGGCGCCAAAGCCAAAGCTTGCGGGTCGGTAAGTTAACGTGACCGGGAAAAGACCGAGTCCCGTAAATGCTTGCAAAATGCCCCATAAGGCAGACAGTGTTATACCAACGATTAAGGGCCAAAAGATTATTTCTTCCCGCTGCTTTAAATCTAGGGGTTTTAAAATAGGCACTAATATGCAGATTGCGAGGATTGCAAAGCTGTAGCTCAGCAGATCGACTATCGGCAAATAGTTGTTTGGATAGTTAATTAATTTGAATTGAACGAGTTGCCGTAAAAGCTCTAAGACATCGATGCCTGGAGCATGAGTAGCTTGAAAATTTCGCACAACTGCAATACTGGTAGAGACAGTAATTGCGATTATAAGCAGGCCCAACACCCAGTTCACCTGCTCGAATATCGGTTCAATTTTTTTGTTCAACCAGATTCTTTTAATCCAAAGCCCAAGGCATAGACCCGCCACAACATCTAAATCAGGATGCCCTACAAAATACTTTACTGGCGGTCTTAGGACCGCCTCTAGTTGCAGATGGAAATCGGGCAGGATCGGCAAGCAAAACACAAACAACATAATGGCAGTTCGTTGTTTGAGACATAGTGCTATCAGAAACATGCCGAGGAAATAATACCGAGTCGGCCATCTGACAGGTTGAAACATCGCAGCAACGTAGTGCGCCAACAAAATAATCAACGCCAAGGCGATGATTGCAGTTGCAATCATAGAAATTGTTTTTTGAGTCGGTAACACCATGGATTTGAAGATTTGAGTGCTCATATCGTCGCTTACAGATGCTCGGTCACGTGCAAGGGGTACTCCCAAATATGTGCGGTCGAGTGATAGTCTCAGCCTCTTTCGGCATTCAACCATATCTGAGATGCTAGCGGCTCTTTTGCGTTTCTGTGGCAAGGCTTGCCATTAATAGTTGCTGAAACGTTTGTGCTGGCGCACAAAAAACAATTATAATTATTACAATTAAATTCTATAATGTTTGTGGCTATCTACAAAGGCGTATCTGAGCATCCCGTTAATTAGTAGTTTAGGCTGGGTTCCAACCGCTCTTTCGGCGGTCAAGGTAATCAGTCGAACAAAATACGATAGAGAGTTGTATGAAGCGCAGAGGCCTTATCCTTGCTGGTGGCTCCGGCACACGGCTTTACCCGGTCACAAAAGCCGTTTCCAAGCAACTGCTGCCGATTTACGACAAGCCGATGATCTACTACCCGCTCAGTACCCTGATGCTTGCGGGCATTCGCGACATTCTCATCATTTCCACCCCTCAAGACACGCCGCGCTTTGAGCAACTGCTGGGAGATGGGAGCGACTGGGGACTCAACCTGCAATACGCCGTGCAACCCACTCCAGATGGTCTAGCTCAGGCATTTATTATCGGCAAACACTTCATCGATAGTGCCCCGAGCGCCTTGGTGCTGGGCGATAACATTTTCTATGGCCATGACTTGCACGCCGTGCTTGAAAAAGCCATGATGCGCAACGAGGGTGCAACAGTTTTTTCCTACCACGTGCAAGACCCCGAGCGTTACGGCGTAGTGGCTTTCGATGCTCAGGGCCGCGCCACCAGTCTGGAAGAAAAGCCCGTCAGGCCCAAGAGCAACTATGCCGTCACGGGCCTGTACTTTTACGACAACCAGGTCGTAGACATAGCCGCCAGCCTCAAGCCATCGGCGCGGGGCGAGCTAGAGATTACCGACTTGAACCGCATTTACCTTGGGCGTGATCAGCTCAATGTTGAAATCATGGGTAGGGGTTACGCCTGGCTCGACACTGGGACCCACGAAAGTCTGATCGAAGCTAGCAACTTCATCCAGACGATCGAACATCGGCAAGGATTGAAAGTCTCTTGCCCTGAGGAAATAGCCTACCGCCAAGGCTTTATCAACGCTGAGCAATTAGAAAAGCTCGCACAACCGCTGGCCAAGAACGCTTACGGGCAATACCTGCAATGTCTGTTGCAAGCTGGGATTGGGTTATGAATGTGACGCTCGTCTTGATAACACCAAAGCCGTTAAAGAGATAGAAAGGGGAGG